>Ga0126308_10000165_pt1 | contig 18235 bp, 21 predicted proteins | sample Plot55_FD_92533 | JGI IMG/M metagenome (GOLD analysis project Ga0126308, IMG submission 92533) | Serpentine soil microbial communities from UC McLaughlin Reserve, CA, USA - Plot55 | ecosystem: Environmental > Terrestrial > Soil > Grasslands | place: USA: UC McLaughlin Reserve, Lake County... | reverse complement strand
GAGGATCTCCCTCTCGACTGGCGCTATCCTTTCCTCGGCCTCCTCCTGCGTGGCGGCGCGGGTGGTGATACGGAGGCGTACCTTACCCTGGCCGGCCAGAGGGGCGACCGTGGGGTCTGAGGCGTCGAGCAAGTCCTGTACCTTCTCCGCGAGCGCGGACTCGCCGATGCCGGCGAACCAGAGCGCCCTCGAGATTATGGAGCCTTCAGTGCGGTCCCGGATCAGGGGCTCCAGCGTCTCCTCGAACATCCTCCTCATCTCCGAGGGCACGCCGGGAAGCGTCGCGAAGAGCGTGCCGTTCGACTCGAGAAGGGCGCCCATCGCCGTGCCAAGGGGGTTGGGGATGAGCTCTGTACCCTCTGGGAAGAGCGCCTGTTTGTAGTTGTTGGCCGTCGGCTCGCGGCCGAACCTCCTGAACATCTCGTCCACGTGCGCCCGCGCCTCCGGATACTCGACCATCTCCCTACCGGTCACGTCCGCCAGACACTCGTTCGTCAGGTCGTCGGAGGTAGGACCGAGGCCACCAGTCGTGATCACGAGGGCTGCGCGCAAGGCGGCCTCCTTCAGGGCCTCTGCGATCCTGTCCCTGTTGTCCCCGACGGTGGTGTGGCGGTAGACGCCCACCCCTAACGTGGCGAGCCGCGCGCTCAACCACGCCGTGTTGGTGTCCACCAGGTCGCCGAGCAACATCTCGGTTCCGATGGTGACGATCTCCGCACTCTCTATGTTCTTCCGCCCGTTGTGCATGCTTCTATCTTATACGAAGGTGCTGAGAAGGCTCCTACCTTTTGCAAGTATGGATCGCCGCTCTCCGCAGTTCCGTATTTTGTGCCGGCGCGCTCTCCAGAGCTAGAAGCCCGGACTGCGCGCTGGGAGCGTGAGGCCCGCAACGACGCCGAAGTGGTCGCTGGCCCAGACGCCGTCTACCGGTTCGTCGAAGATGCGCGCGCAGGCGGAGACATCCAGCGCGGGTCCGTGCTCGACGCAGCGCACGAAGACGTAGTCGATTCGCCGGCCCAGGTCCAGCGCCCAGTCCAGGTTCTCCGCGGTCACTAGCGGATTGCTCGCGGTGAAGGTGTTACCAGGATCCCCCGGATGCGTGCTCTCCCAAACGTCCTTGTAGAAGACGCTCGTGCCGCCCAGAGACTGACGGCCTGACCAGAAGCGCACGCTGCCTGCGTCGGGGTAGCGTCGAAGTCGCCGACCAAGACCACGTACATACTCCGCCGTCCAAGGAACTCCTCCACGAACCGCGCGGCGGCCACGATCTGCAACTCGCACTCGTGCTCGAAGGTCAACTGCCAGCTGGGCAGGTGGTTGACGAACAGCAGCGGCCCCAGCGGCTCCGGCGTGAGGATCTCCGCAAGAAGGGTCGCGTAAGGGTCGTATGGGCGAAGTCACCCGTCCGAGGCGTCACGTTCAGGTCCACCTCTCGCACCTCTCCCAAAGGCCAGCGGCTCGCGATTGAGACGCCCCGTTCGTCTTCCGTGCCGTTCTGTCTATGGACCTCACAGTCTGCCTGGTGGGCGATGTGGAAGTCGGGGCCGAGCAGATCGACGACCTGGTCGTACTCTTGGCTCTTGACTGCTTCCTGAAACGCCACGAGATCCGGCCGGAGTTTGCCAAAGCCGTCGATAATAACCGGCCTGGTGCTCGGCCCACGCCCCGCGCCCCCACAGGTTGAGCGTGGCAACGCGCACGCCTCCTGGGCTCGACGAGCTACGAGTCGACATACCAGCTTCGGACACGTGGGCAGCATAGCAAGGCAAAGAAGCTCCATGCCGACTTCAGCCCGCGGTCATCCAGGTAGAGCTCGTGGAGCAGCGGCCTCTACCGGCGAAAGGCATCTCACCGAAATGCCGACTCGCTGAGCCGCACACCTAGACTACAAAATCAGGATCGTTCGCTCTACAATCCGCCGCGTGGCAGGTCTCACCGAAAACGACGCCCTCCTCGAATCCGCCGACGCCTTCGCACGCGAGAGCCTCTCCGAGAACCGCTACGGCCACACTCTGAGGGTGGCCGACACAGCAGAGAGCCTGGCGCGAAAGCACGGCCTCGACCCGGACCGGACACGCCTCGCCGCCCTCCTGCACGACGCCTCGAGGGATACGGAGCCCGAGAGGTTCCTCAGGCTGGCAGAGGAGTGGGATCTCCCCGTAGACGAACCGGAGCGGGAGAGCCCGAAGCTGTTGCACGGGCCGGTGGCCGCGGAGCTGGCGCGGCGGGAGCTGGGCGTCGAGGATGAGGAGGTGCTGGCGGCGATCCGGGCCCACACGGTCGGTGCGGCGGGGATGGGACCGCTCGCGCTCGCGCTTTACGTGGCGGACAAGATCGAACCCGCCCGCGACTACCCGAGCGTGGGCAGAATCAGGGGCCTGGCACAGGAGAACCTGCGCGAGGCCGCCGCGGAGTCGCTGCGACGCGTCATCGACCACAACGAGGGACGCGGCCGCCCTATCCATCCCGCGAGCCGCGAGATGCTAGAGTGGCTGGAGCAGACCGAGAACGCCGCGCAGCGCCGGATGTAGAAGGTAAAGCTCCCACCCCGTGAAGCCCAGGACGAGGAGCGCCACGGCGACTTCCACCGCACCACCCGAGCGTATGCCGCCTGGCAAAAGCCTGAACGGTCTGCCCATGGGCCAGAGGAGCGGGACACCCCTGGTGTTCAGAGCGTCGGCGAAGACGTGCGAAGCGTAGCCCGCGACCAAGGCGAGAAAGAGGTTCAGGTAGCCCCCCAGGATGAACCAGACCGGGAGGGCGAAGAGCGCGACGCCGAGCAGGGAGTGCGTCAGGGTGCGGTGGCCGACGGTCCGGACGAGGGTGAAGGACATCGCCCTCAAGGCCCAGCTCACAGGCCGGGTCAGGAGATTCAGGACGGGGCTCTTCATGCGGCTGAGGCCGTTGCCCAGAGTGCTGCGCGGGTTGTCCACGTCCGGCATCCAGGCCGCCGCGACCGCAACTGGATAGGCGTAGAGGGGCGGCTCGGCCCCGACGATAAGGGAAGCCCCCGCCAGCGCCGCGATCCCGAAGACAGCGTGGGTTGTCGCGTTCAATATGGGGCTGAGTTTAGCAACTCCCGAGGTGAGCAGCCCCAGCCCGTAGCGTGTTCGGGGCATAGCTTGGAACATCGAAAAAATGCGGGTTCGGCTGCTACGATGCACAGCGAAAGGGGAGATGAGCGGAGCGGAATTCAACCGCCGCCTTCCGGGAGACGGTCCCAAGGTCCGCGCCTCGGCGGGGACGGATGCTAGGGACGAGGCTCCTCCGACTCGGCTACTCATTGCCGACGATCACGCTGCTGTCTTGATGGACATCTCGATGCCCCCGGCCTTTCTTCATGGCGGCTGCTTGCGGGGACCGCGGCTCCCGCTCTGCTAAACTGATCCCGCCGTGCGGGCGCTCTTTCTCTGGATACTGCCTTCCTTTATCCTGGCGACCTTCGCCCTCTCCGCGAGCCCTCCCCCAGCCGCCGCGGCACCACCGGCGCGCCCCGTCGTCCTCGTCCTCGTCGACGGCCTCTCCTGGAAAGCGGTGGAGAAGGAGCCAGGCCTGCAGAGATCTTTCTCGGACGGCGGTGCGGCGACGCTCTCGGTCATCCAAGGGACCACACCCCCCGACGACCCCCGCTTCGGCTACGTCTTCCTCGGCGCAGGCTCGCGAGTAGACACCAGGTTTCTCCCCGATGAGCTGCCCACGGACCCAAGCAGGATACCGGACGCGTTCGACGGGCTGGCGCAGACCGTCCGCCCGGGCTCTCTCGGCGATGCCCTCGAGCGGGCCGGTGTGCAGACCGCGGCCGTGGGAGACAAGGCGAGCCTCATAGCGATGACCTCGGACGGCGAGGTGTCCCGCGGCTACCAGGGCGCAGGCCCGCTCGCCGGCCTCGACGACGCCCTGGCAGACGGCGCGGGCTTCGTCGCCGCAGACGCCGAGGACCCACAGCAGGCTGCGGAGCTGGTAGAAGCCGCCCGAGAGACGGGCGCCGCCGTCGCCGTAGCTTCACCCAACGGTTCCCCGGGGACACCGAACCTGACGCCGTTCGCGCTGGTGCGGCCGGGGAAGGGGGGCGGCCTCCTCTACTCGCCGGCGACCCGCACGGAGGGGCTCCTGACAAACGCGGACGTGGCCCCGACCCTGCTCGATGCTCTTGGAGTAACGGTCCCGCCCGAGATGAGTGGGCGGGCGGCGGAGGTGCGGCCGGGCCGGGCGGAGAGCGTAGAGCTCTTGCAGCGCCGGCTGTGGTTCGTCGAGGATAAGGGGTTCCTGGTCTGGGGCGTGGTCGGCGCTCTGTGGGCGCTCGCTCTGGCGGCAGGAGTTCTGCGCGGCGGCAGGAGGGGTGCCTCTTGGGCCGTGCTCGCCCTGGCGGCGCTCCCCGCCGGGGCACTGCTCGCCGCGGCGATACCTGTTACGGGGGTGCTGCCCGTCGGCGCGCTGACCGCGTTGTTCGCCGGCGGGGTCACGACCCTCTCCTGGAGGCTTTCCGGCTCCTTCGCCGGGGCGCTCGCGTGGCTGGCGCTGGCGACGGCGGCCCTTGTGGTCGCGGACGCCGCGGCGGGAGGGGCGCTCGAGCAGTTCTCCACCATAGGCTACAACCCGGCAACCGGGACGCGGTTCTACGGGGTCGGCAACGAGTACGCGGCGGTCCTCGCCGGCAGCCTGACGATGGGTCTCGGGGTGCTCGTGCATCGGAGGAGGCATCCGGCGGCGCTGCTCGTGGCGGTCGGCGCGGTCGCAATACTCGCGCTCGGGTTGCCGGCGATGGGCGCCGACGTCGGCGGATCCGTGGCTCTAGGCCTCGCCTTCGGGGCGACGGTGGGGCTCCTGCGCGGGGACGGGTGGCGGGGGGCCGTCCTGTCGGCGGCGGGCGGGTTCGGGTTCGCGGCGGCGGTGTTCCTGGCGAGCGGGCTCCTCTTCCCCGACATCTCTCACGGCTCTAGGGTGGCAGGCGGCGGGGGTGGGCTGTACGAGATCCTAATCCGCAAGCTGGCGTTGAGCCTTGGCTCGCTGCTGAACCCGGTTCTGCTCGCGCTGCTCGCCCTGGGCGCCAGCGTGACCTACGCAGGTTGGCGCCGGACACGTGGAACGCCTTTAGCCGCTGCGATACCAGGCGCGGTCATCGCCGCCATCGCCTCGGGGGTCTTCAACGACTCCGGCCTCATCGCCACGCTCTTCGCCCTCATGTACCCGGCCCTGGGCGCCCTTGGAGTTCTGGTCTCGAAGGAGAACGCCGAGCTCCGGAGGTTCCGCTAGCCGGGGCGTGAGATGCAGGCTAATCCGGAACCGGTTCCCCGAGCTCGGATATCAGGCCGTAGAAGTCGAGGGGCCGCTTCGTTAAAGTCAGGTCGTTGCCCCTCCGCGGCCATTCGCTCCTATCTCGGTCCCAGGCGAGCTCGATACCGTTGTAGTCGGGGTCGTGGAGGTAAATCGCCTCGGAGGCGCCATCAATAGACCGGTCTTTGCCCAGCAAGCGCTTAAAAACGGCCAGGTCGCGGCGCTCCAGGTAGTTTATGGCGAAGTGGTAGAGGCCAGTCGTGCCGCGGGGAGGAGGGGATCGCCTGCGCTCTTCCACGTGTTCAGGCCGATGTGGCGGTGGTAACCACCAGCCGAGAGGAAGGCCGCCTCGTCGCCCAAGCGCATCAAGAGGGCAGCGGAAAGGAGGCTAGGTCCCGTGTCAGGCGCACCCGAGGACTCTTGGCGCGGGCCTTCAACGAGTCGATGGCGGAGAAGGGGCACGCGGGTTTGACCGTGCAGGAGATCGCCGAGCGGGCCACCATAAACAGGGCCACCTTCTACGCCCACTTCAAAGACCAGTACGAGCTCTCCGACTACGTCGTAGGCGAGGCCTTCAGTGATGAGCTGCGACGGAGACTGCCTGCTTTGCCCGGGCTCAATGAGGAGAACCTCAAGGCGCTCGTGCTCGCGGCCTGCAAGTATCTGACAGAGCTTAACACGGCTTGCTCCTGGAGGGACCGGCAGTTCAGGCCCCTCACCGAGGCGCGGGTACAGGGTGAGCTCTACGAGCTTTTGCTGGTTTGAATCGACGCGCTACCGCAGAGGACGGACGGCAGGCCTGCTAGTCCGGAAGTAGTGGCTTAGGCGGTGAGCTGGGCGATCCTTGGGCGGGGCTGCAGTGGAGTCACAACGGTGCGGGTCCCACGGCGGATGAAGTTGCAGATCAAGTCCTCAAGGTGATCTTCAAGGGCCTGGACGGTTCGGGGACGCTGCCCGCTCGCACCGCCTGATGATTAAGGCTCCCTACCCTTCCCATCATCCGAAGACCCGTTCGAGGCGGCCAGAGATCCTATCCCAGTGCGAGCCGTGCCAGAACACGCGCCCGCAGCCACCACAGATGAAGAACTCCTCGTAGTCCCGAATCACGCCGGGAGGAGCCCGGTCCGAGACCACCCTGGGTGGCACAACCTCCAACTCCCCGTTGCACTCCATGCAGCGGCTCTGGCGCCGCGTGAGGGAGAAATGCGCTACCACGAGGCGGAGCTGCTCCTCAAGCGGGAGGTACGGAACCTTCAAGAACACTACGCTTTCATCGCGTACCGGCTTGCGTTCGAGGAAGCCGCCGTCGCTCGTCAGGAGCACGCGTCCCTCTTCGAGAGCCTTCTCCGTGAGGAAGCGGTCGGAGACGTCGGTCCCCTCGCGGGCGTAGTAGGTGTCGTAGCCGGCGGCGCGTAGCCACTTCGCCAGGCTCCCGAGCATCGCGTCGCAGAGGAACCTCAAGGTGGCTTCAGGACCCAGATGAGCCGAAGCCCCCTTCTCCCCTGCCGTCGGTCCCGGCCTCGAGCGTCTCCACTTCGGAGAAGGAGATCTCCTCGGCCCGCACCAAGACGAGCTGGGCGATCCTCATGCCCGTCTCTACGCTGAAGGTCTCCTCGCGGTCGTGATTTATGAGGGGAACCATAATCTCCCCTCTGTAGCCTGAGTCTATGAGACCGGGGGTGTTGACCGGCGCCACCCCATGCCTGATCGCGAGCCCACTCCTGGGCAACACGAACCCCGCATATCCTTCCGGGATGGCGACCGAAATGCCCGTCCGGATCAAGGCCCGCCCGCCCGGCGCAAGGCTCGTCTCATCTACCGATCGCAGATCGTAGCCCGCATCCTCTGCGTGCGCCCTCGCAGGCATCCGCGCTTCCGGATGGAGCCGCCGGAAAGGGACCCGCATTACGGTCGGTAGCGCGGTCGCGCCTGGAGAACGGGGCAAAGCTTTCGGCACATACGGGGCGCTATATTAGCATGGAGGGTTCAGGTATCAGGGGAATCCTTGGCAGGGAATACCGGAATCGCGTTCTCATCTCGACTGCAATGACAGGACAACTGAGACCTGAAACCTGCGGCCTGAAGCCTCAAATGAAGTGCTATTCTTAGACCATGGACGAAGCAAGAAGAGGACGCTATTTGGTCACCTCGGCCTTGCCCTACGCCAACGGTCCCTTGCACGTCGGGCAGATAGTCGGGGCGTACCTGCCAGCAGACGTGTTCGTGCGATTCTTGAGGGCGCGGGACCACGACGTGGTCTACGTCTGCGGCACCGACGAGCACGGCGTCCCCATCACTCTGACCGCCGAGCGCGAGGGCAAGTCGCCGCAGGAGATTGTGGACTACTGGTGGGCGCACATGAAGGAGACATTTGCCCGCTTCCACATCTCCTTCGACAATTTCTCGCGCACCTCGACTGAGCTGCACGCGAGGAACACCCAGCTCTTCTACCGCAAGCTCAAGGAGGGCGGCTACACCTCGGAGGAAGAGAGCAAGCAGATGTACAGCCCGACCGAGGGACGTTTTCTGCCGGACCGCTACGTCGAGGGGACCTGCCCGGTTTGTGGCTACAAGGAGGCGAGGGGCGACCAGTGCGACAACTGCGGAAGTTGGTACGAGGCCTACGAGCTCATAGACCCGCACTCCAAGATCACCGGCGGACCCGTCGAGGTACGCGAGACCACACACCTCTACCTCGACCTCCCCCAGTTCTCTGATAGGCTGAGGGAGTACGTCGCGGGGCAGGACCACTGGCGCGGCTCGGTCAAGAACTTCATCCTCGGGATCATCGACGCCGGCCTCGAGAAGCGCCCGATAACCCGGGACATAAGCTGGGGCGTCCCCGTGCCCGAGCGGGGCTACGAGGATAAACGCTTCTACGTCTGGTTCGACGCCTGCATCGGCTACGTCTCCTCGACGGCTGAGTGGGCCGAGAACGTCGAAGACCCGGACAGGTGGAGGGAGTACTGGCAGGAACCCGACACCAGGCTCATCCACTTTATCGGGAAGGACAACACAGTCTTCCATGCCCTGGTCTGGCCCGCACAGCTGATGGGTGTCGGCGAGGACGGCGAGGAGCCCTACGTCCTCCCCTACGACATCCCGGCCAACGAGTTCATGAACCTGGAGGTAGTAGTCGACGGTGAGCGGCGCGAGGTGCAGATGTCCACGAGCCGCAACCTCGCTGTGTGGCTGCACGAGGCCCTCGACCGCTTCCCGGCCGACCCCTTGAGGTTCTACCTGGCCTCCATCCTCCCCGAGACGGCCGACGTGGCCTTCTCCTGGCGCGAGTTCCAAGCGCGGGTGAACAACGACCTGATCGGCAACCTCGGCAACTACGTGAACCGCGTCCTTTCCTTCACCGAGCGCTACTTCGAAGGCGAGCTTCCGCGTCCTCCCGAGGATCTATCAGAAGACGCCAGCGAAGTCTTCGCGGACTTCAAGGAGCTGGAGCGACGCTACGAGGAGCGGATGCTCTCAATCCGGCCGCGCGAGGCGTGCGCGGAGCTCCTGGCGATGGGCCGGCGCGCCAACCAGTTCTTCGACGCGCAGGCGCCGTGGAAGAGCCGCAAGGAGAACCCGGATGGGGCCCGAGAATCACTCTACGTCTGCGCGGTCCTGCTCGGCTCCATCGCCTACCACGCCGCCCCTTACGTTCCCGAGACTGTGGAGCGTCTGCAAAGCTTCTTCGACGGTCCCATAGCGCGCGTCTCGGATCTCGAGAAGCTGCCGGAGACTTACCAGGCACAGGGCGCGAAGCCTCTGTTCGCCAGGATCGAAGGCGCGGAGGTAGCAGCAGCCGAGGAGCAGCTCTCCCGGGCGGTGCGTGGAGAGTAGCACGGCGGGGGCTAACTCGGCCAGCGGAGGCCCGCATAACCCGGAAGATAGGTTGTCGGCAGTCTGACGGAGAAAAAGAGCGAAGCTCCCATCGCGACGTCTTTACGGCAAGACGGTAAAGCCTTTGATCCTCGCGGCATTACGCAGCCCTCGATCCAGGCAAACGAACTCCCATCCTGCGTCTGACCGGCACACCAGGTGAAGGCCGCAACCAGCTGCAGCGCGTCGGCCGTTTTGAGGGGATGGTTGTCCACGAGCATCTTCACCACAGCGCGTACCCAGCAGGTAGGAAGCACTTCATCCCAGCTGACACCCAATGACACCCAATAAATGCAGCAGCACCCAGGCCTGTGCCTCTTGGTGTGAGTTGACGACGCGCTGGCGGGTGTTACGCGTGATGGCCGAGACGCACCCGGTCCTTGTTCCCCACCAGACAGTCTTGTCGCCGTCTGAAGATAGTAATCGCAGTATCGCAGCCGTCTGGGGTTCCGAGACCAGCAGGGGTACAACCGCACTGGTATCCCAGAACCTCAATGGGCGCCGAGAGCGCTAACGGCGGTCTTCCTCTACGGTCCACCTTACGGACCCTTCTGGGTCCTTCGGCCTCGGCAGCTCCCACAAGCGCGGCGGCAGCTCGCCGGCACCGCGCTGGATAGCCATCGGCATGCCGACGCCGGAGTCCAGGTACCAGTCGGCGGGGGCGTCCCACATGGAGATGATGTCGGTGACGGTGCCCGAGAGGTTGTTGGCTGGCGACGCGTCGGCCAGCGTGGACCTGTCCACGAGGAGGGCGTCGGGCCAGCATTAGGGGACGGTTCGCTTAGTCCCGCTCTTGAGGAGCACGGAGACGTTGTCGGAGAAGGCGTTGACCGAGGCGGCGGTCTGGACGACAACCAGAGGCGACGCGCACGCCCTCGCCTCTTTGCAGATGTCGGTGACGGTGCCCGAGCCGACAGTCACCACGCAGTCGGCCCACGCCACGGCGCTCTCCACCTCTGCCAGGGCTCCCTCATCCGCGTGCAGCTGGGTACGTCCCTCTCCAAGCACCGCGTGCCGGACTTCGAAGGGCCCCGCGAGCATACGCTCCGCCTCGGCCTTCGGATTGCCGTCGGCACGCCGCATCGGCGTCGCGTCCATCGGCGAGCACGACACGCGGACCGCAGGTGGCTCCGAGACGACCTCGGGCAAGAGGCTCAGGGCGTCGGTCCCGATTTCGATCCGCTCCATGCCTATGGCAGCCAGCTTCCCTCGGGATCGGCGAGCGCGAGGATTTCGCGCAGTCCGACGAGATCTGCGGGGTCCACCCCCTCGAGCCCGCCGGCGACCGTCATCGGACGCCCACGCCGAAGACCGTCACGTGCTACGCTTTTCTGTGCTCGGTCGTTACGGTGTAGGTGCCGTCGGGCAGCTCCCCGATGCGGTAGTCGCCAAAGAGAATCGGGTCTGCCGTGACCGCGCAGAGGAAGAGTCGTAGCGCGAGGTTCCGGATCTCGCTCTCCGCGTGCGCGTCGGCCCGCATCTCGATGACATGCCTGAGGGCCCGCACGTTCCCGGTGAAGACCATGGGCGCCTCGGTCTCGTTGGGCAATAAGGAGCGCGCCGTCTGCTGCACCTTCTTGCGGGCGTCGGTCTTGTAGTCGGCGGAGAGCATATTGCTGCCGCCCTCCTGTCGCTCAAGCAAACGGTCTGACATATTCCCGTACTCGGCGGCTGCCCTGTCCGCCCGCTCCTCGAAGAACCGGTGCAGATCCTCGTCTTTCTGGTACTCGGGCCGCTCTACGAACCGCAACACGGCTCCAGAAACGTAACGTTGACTGACCTGCGAAACACCAATCCCAGCTCTGTGTCGCACCAGCTCATGGGTTACGCTGCGGCTGATGCCGTAGAGCAGGAAGCTGAAGCTGGAATGCTCTAAGACGCTTCCGTGTCCAGCCGAGGTCAGCCGCTCGATGTACGCGGCGGCGTTCTCGTTGGTCGTTCTGCGTGGACCAAAACTCATGTAGCACGTTTGGCCTGCCGTCTTACAGAGCTGGGAGGAGTCCGGGAGCTGGATCGGATCGTCAAGGTACTCTGGGAACCGGAGGTCGGGGTCGAAGCCCTCGAGGAAGCCAGCTAGCCCGGCGACGTTGGTCTGGGGCCGCGCCAGCATGATGACCCCCGGCGCCTTCAGGTATGGCGTACCCATTCCGGTGCGGTGGACCGGCGAATGTACGGCGGGGAACCCGTCCGCGACGGACCCATCTAGTTTCTCGAACAGTTCCCTCGCGAGTTGCGCGGTGCGTTCGGTCGTCTCCAAGAGGCTCCCTTCTCCTCGCTCTTTACGCAGGGTAGCTCTTGCGGCGAGAATTCTCCACCTCGACAACCCGGGAGGCGATCGTCAGCGGTTTCGTAGTGATGCTCGTCACCGGCGCGCTGGCCGTAGCCTGCCTCCGAGGAGCGGTACGCGAAAGAGGGCGCTGGGGAATGTTCCCCGGCGCCCTGAGAAAGATGGCTCGGATGAGGCGAACCCGTTAGCCTAGACGGCCTCGGCGAGCGCCCTCTGGAGGGTGCTGGCGTAGCGGCCGGTGCGGATGGTCCTCAGAGCCTTGATCTCGACCTGCCGGGCACGCTCCTGCGAAATGCCGAGGACCTCTGAGACCTCGCGCAGTGTGCGGATGTCCTGACCATCGAGACCGTGGCGCATCTCGAGGACCCTAGCCTCGCGCTCGGGCAGAGACCTGACGGCCTCGACGAGCGCCCGCTCCCACTGGCCGACCTCGACCTGGGCGTAGTCGTCGCCGCTCCTCTCGTCCGCCAGGAGGTCGCTCACTTCGGAGCCGTCCTCGTCTCCAGCCCCACCGATGCGCGCGTTGATGCTCGAGATCGGCTGGCTGACCTCGCGCAGGCGCCTGGTCTCCTCGGGCTTAACGCCGAGCCGCTCGGCGAGCTCCTCCTCTGTGGCGTCGCGCCCGAGCTCAATGCTGAGAGCGTTCTCAGCCCGCCGCAGACGGTACAGGGAGTCCACTACGTGGGCCGGGAGCCGGACAGTGCGCGAATGGTCGGCAATGGCGCGGGTTACGGCCTGCCTTATCCACCACGTCGCGTAGGTCGAGAAACGATTACCCATCTCGGGGTCGAACTTCTCGACGGCCCTAATGAGACCGGCGTTCCCCTCCTGTATGAGGTCTTCGAAGGGCACGCCACGCCCCCGGTACTTCTTGGCGATGGAGATCACGAGCCGCAGGTTCGACTCTATGAGCCGCCGTCTGGCTTCCCCGTCGCCGCCATGGGCGTGCCTGCTGAGGTCCCGCTCCTCGTGGGCGTCGAGCAGTCTGCCCCCGCGGACCCTACCAAGGTACTGCGTGAGAACGTCCTGCATCTGCATCATCCCGTCTCCCCTTTCCTAGCTGTCAGCTGATCAGCAAGACCTGACATGCTGATATGCTTTCATCACGCAGGGTGCGAGCCCCCGACACGCGGCCCGCCGTGGGTGACAAACCGGCCCAGGATCCTTTCATCCAAGCTCGAGGTGACCCACCAGGTCCTCCCACACGAGCACCCGAGCTCGAGGCGCCTTCTCTCCCCCGCCTCGGCCAAAGCCGCCTCCTTGAGCGACCGCAGGCAGCAGCTCGGCAGCGACCGGACGTAGACCTCTGCCTCCGGCTCCTCCACCAGTGCAAGCGTCGTGTCAGGTCTGAGCGTGCTCCTCGTCTTCATCAAGCGGCGCCCTTTCGCTCCTCTGCGTCGTGCCGCCCGCAATCATCTCCTTCGGGCTCTACGGGAAGCGGCGCCTGCCACACTGCCCCGCACGAGGGGCACTCGAAAAAATCGTCGGAGCTTCTGGCGCTCCGCTGGCAGCAGGTGGGGAGGTCCGCCTCATAGAGGATGACCTCCTCACCCAGAGCTGCGATCCAGGTACGCGTCACTATGCGGCCTTTCCGGAGAGCCGGCTGATCCACTCGCTCGCCTCCTCGCGGGTGAGCTCGCCTAGCGGCTTGCCGACCATCTCCTCGAACTTGTCCATCCCACCGTTATCGTCCACGACGTCGGAGATGAGAGCCTCCAGATAGTTGAGCTGCTTCTTGGTCGCAGGCAACTCGCCCCTGTTCTCCTGCACGCGGGCGGCGGGACGCTCGTCACTGGAAGCCTGCGTAGGTTCGACCACCTCCGCCGCGCCATCCTCGCCACCGAGCTCCTCGAAGGCGGTGACGCCGACGTTGATCGCATCCCTCAAGGCGCGCGCCTTCGCCCGCGTCTCGGCCATCCGGATCACGTGCGGCGCGATGTTCCGGTTGACGTTCTCCGGGCTCGCGTCCCCAATCCCCGTGAATTTGCCGTCCTCCGTCCGGACCACGGCTTTGACTATGGCGACCTCGCCGTTCCCAGGGTCCGGAACCTGCAAAAGTTCCGTCTCGATGCTCCTCAAGCCCCGGCTGTGCGCCTCCTCCAACAATCCCGCATACAGCACGAACCGCTTGCCCTGGCGCTCGATCATGTACTCTTCGCGCATCGCTATACCTCCTCCGATGATTCCACACTGATACCGCTGTCTTCACTGAAATGAGTGAGGATGTGATCAAAATAAAACACTAAACGACCCTCTCGTAGGTGTACTGGCGTCCACCGGGGGCGGCGGTCTCAATGCGGCGGTGTATCAGGCCGAGCTTAACGAGCCTACTCGCCCGGTTATTGCAGGCGGTGTGGTTCAGGCCGAGCTTGGCGGCCAACGTCGCGTTGGTGATGGAGCCCACGTCGTAGATTGCCTGGAGCGTCGCGACCAGGTGATCTGGCACCTCGCCGACGATGCTCGGCTCCCCGCCGATCTCGTCCACCCGGATCATGGCCAGCGACCGCTGCCTCAAAGAGGCCTCGACGTTCTCCAAAAGATCCCGGTCCTCCTCAACCAGCACCATGTGCCGGTCCCCGTACTCCCCGCTCGCGGCCCTAGACGCCAGTATCCCAAGCGCCTCGTCGGCGAACGAGTAGTCCATCAACTCGACGCCTCGCGTGTCCACGTACAGAGTCCCACCCTTCGGCAACGCTGCCAGGGTCTCCTCGAGCGCCTCCCTGACGGCCCGGCCCGTCGAACGAGTGACCATCAGCTTACCCCCGAAGTCGCCGCGGGCGACCTCGAAGACGCTGTGCGCCCGCTCCTCAGGCACCGATTCTGTCCTCACTGTAGTCAGTGAAATCATTTGACAGAATTGTACCCTCTGGCTGGCGAAAAATCAACGTTGTTTGGCGTGCTTTTTTCGGCCTCATTGCGCCGTTTTCTCGTGGAGGCTTCGTGGCAGGGAGACGCGGACGAAGGTACCGGGGAATTCGGGGACGTTACGGGAGTTCTTGCGGCTCTCGTAGACGGTGACGCGGCCGGTTCCGGAGCGCAGGGAAAGGGATCCGCCGGAGCGGGCGGCGATCCCTGCGACGAGGGCGAGGCCGCCGCCGCGTCCGATCTCCCCCGTCCCCGAGACGCCCATCTCGAGGGAGTGCCGCAGGGCGTCGTTGTCGGAGGTAGTGTACTCGCTGAGGGTGGGGTTGTGGGCGAGGGTCTCGCGCACGCCGGGCCCGCCGTCGGCGATGGCGATGAGGACCTCTTCGCCGCGTCTGTGCGGGCCGCTGACGATGTGGTGGTAGGCCTGAACGGCGGCGTAGGCCCCGAAGGAGGAGGCGCCGTGCTCTGCGGCGTTCGCGCAGATCTCCGAGAGCACCGAGCAGATGGCGACTCGCTCACGCAGGCGGTAACCCTGGTTCTCCAGAATCTCTGAGATACGTTCGACGATTCCCGGTATCTCCTGCTCGGTGTGGAAGTTGATCAGCTCCTGCAGCGTCCCAGGGTTGTGCCGCCGGCGCTCTTCTAGGGAGGCCACATCAGCGTTCGTCCGCACCCTGTCCCCGAAGAGCCGGAAGAAGTTCATCCGCTCGAGGTAGGCCGGCACGTCGCGTCCCGCGAGCGCCATGCCGACCTCCTCCGAGCGTGGGATCAGGTACTCCAGCAGCGCCGCCAGCCCACACAGTCCCGCCGGCTCCACGAACTCCACAGCCCGCAGATCCAGGACCACTGCCGCCCCATCCACGCGCCCCGCCCCCGCGAATGCCGGGTCCAAGCTGCCCATCGTGAGCACCCCGCTCATCGCGCCCCGGCTCCGTACGTTCAACTGTAGCTGTGTTCTCACTGGCCTTATTGTAGCCGGACAGGACAAAAAACGGACGGCGGGATCTCCCGCGTGGAGAAACTGGTCTCGAATGGGCGTGTTAAAGCGTGGGATAAGGGGGCGGACGCCGTCCTTCCTAGTCTTCGCGCCGGCGCTCGTAGAAGAGTTCGGTGTAGCGGCGGTTGTCGTAGCGGCTCAGGAGGGGGCCGTCGCCGACCTGCGCGAAGCCGTTCTTCTCGAAGACACGCCGCATCCGCTCGTTGTGGGAGAGGGTGGAGCCACGCACGGTCCTGAGGCCCAGCGTGTCGAAGGCGTAGCCCACGAGCAGCCCCACGGCCTCGCTCGCGTAGCCCCTGCCGCGCAGGTGCTCGGCTCCAATCTTTATGCCGAGCTCGCAGCCGCTCTGGCGGAAGTCGTAGAGGGTGACCATGCCGATAGGCTCGCGGGGGTCCCCGATCTCCATGATAAAGGTCTTCACGCTCGGGTCCTCCCAGCGAGCGAGGTAGTCGCGGCGGGCGGCCGAGAGGGAGATGGAGATAGGGGAACGCCCGTTCCACGCGGCGAGCTCGGGGTCACGGTCCCAGGCGTAAGCCGCTTCCACGTCCGACCCTCGCGGCGGCCTCAAGGTGATGGACCTGCCGCGCAGAACCTCGACCTCTTCGGCGTGTATGGTGACTCCCTCGCGTTGGAAGATCCCTATATTACACCGGCTGCCAGCCCAGGCTTCGAGCGGGGCCGCCATTTTGGTTAGAATACCCCGAAGCGAAAATCGGGAGCGTAATTGAGCGGTACCGTAGGGGAGTTCTTCGGGAGCTCTGGGAGGAGAATCCGGGACGTGGTCTGGGGAGACGTCCCTGTAGACCGGGCGGTGAGAACCCTGCTCGATACCGGCGCGATGGGGCGCCTGAGAGGCATGAGTCAGCTCGGGTTCACCTTCGCGGCCTTCCCGAGGGCTCGGCACACGCGCTTCGACCACGCCGTCGGTGTCTACCACCTGACACGGCTGACCCTGAAGAGGATCGCGGAGTCCGGTGCCTACCTCGAGACCAGGGACGTGCAAGCCGCCCAGGCCGCCGCCCTGCTCCTCGACGCGGGCCGCTACCCGTACTCCCGCGCTGTTGAGGGGATAGCCCTGCCCGAGGCGCCCACCCTCAAGGAGCTGAGCCGGCGCTGGATTGAGCACACCGAGGTGGCGAAGGTCCTGAGGAACGAGTGGGACGTAGAGTCCCACAACGTCTATCGCCTCGTCTCGCGGGGAAGCGATCCGCCGCGCAGCCTTACCCCAACTGAACACCTTTTGCGCGACATACTCTTCGGATCCCTGGACGTGGACGCCCTCGACTGCCTCGTGCGCGACGCAAAAGGGGTCCAGGTGCCCTACGGCCTAGTCAACGTCGAGTCCCTCATCGAGCGCCTCAGGATCGTCGGCCAGGAGAACAGGGCGATCCTGACGGTCGATGAGGACGGGCTTGGCTCCCTCCAGGCCTTCGTCTTCTCCCGCTACCTGATGCACTACAACGTCTACGGGCACCAGGCGCTACGCATCCCGACCGTGATGTTCCGCCGGGCCGTTCAGGACGCCGTTCAGGCCGGGACTGTGACTTTCGACAAGCTCTCGGAGCAAGACGACGCCGGTGCCTTCGTCCTGATCCAGGACCAGGCAGAGCCCGAGAGCTCCACCGCAGGCCTGATGAAGCGCCTCGCCGAGCGCAAGCCCTACCACCTCGCCCTCGAGTTCGACGAGCGACACCCGAGCTACGCCTCCCTTATCCGCCTGCGCGACGACTCCTCGTGGCGACGCCGCGTCGAAGAGGCCTGGGCCCGCTACCTAACCCGCTACCGCAAAGGCATCGCCGGCACCTTCGACATCCTCATAGACCTCCCCACAGAGCGGGGGCTCCCAGTGGGCCTGCGCCTGATCCGACGCACACCCCTCCCAGGCGAACGCAACCCCGTGAGCTGGCAGGACATCTCCGGCATGACCGAGGACGACCTGCAGCGCTACCACGCCCCCCTCCACCGCATTCTCATCGCCACCGCGGACGAAGAGCTCGCCAAATCTGTGCGCCGCCACGCCGAAGAGCTCTTTACCATTGCCGAGGAGGTAGGTTAATGTGGACAGCTGGCATAAAAAAGGGCCGGTGTTCACAGAAGGGTGAGACCCTTTTCCGGCCCTTAGCGGCTCCCCAGAAAGAGCCACTAGGATGATACGAACATTATAAAGGCACGCCCGAATCCGGCGCAAGGCTCGTAAACAAAACTTAACTTTCGACACCCCGCGCCCCGATGCTATAATCGCCCTCCATGGGCCGCTAGCTCAATTGGCAGAGCAAGAGACTCTTAATCTCTAGGTTCCAGGTTCGAGTCCTGGGCGGCTCACTCCTGAACTTCCTGCAAATCGCTGATAACCTAACGCCCCCAGTAGGATGCCGGGAGCGTTCTACACCAACCACTACACCAACGCGGGGAAAGACTATCCCAGTGCGTCCTCCATCGCGCTCGCCGTTCCGCCGTCCATGCCGGGGATAACGTGGCTGTAAGTGTCCAGGGTAAGGGCTATGGAGGCGTGCCCAAGGAGCTCCTGGACGTACTTGGGATGAACATTGCGGGAGAGCAGCAGCGTGGCGCAGGTGTGCCGAAGATCGTAGAGCCGGACCGTCAGGGGTAGACCTGCGCACTTTAGCAGAGCCTTGAAGGAGCGGATGAGGTTGCGATGATTCAGGGGTGTGCCGACGGTGGAAGGAAAGACAAGTCGGTAATCTTGCCACAATCCGGCGCGCTGCATCCTCTCCTCTAGCTGGCGCTTGCGGTGGGCTCTTAGGGCTTTCACGCTGGCAATGGTGAGATTTATCCGTCTCCGGCTCCGGGGCGTCTTGGGTGCGGTGAATTCACCGTCGGACAGAGCCCGGTTGAGCTGCAAGGTTCCGGAGTCGAGGTCTACATCATCCCACTTGAGGGCTAGTATCTCGCCGGGACGCATCCCGGTATGGACG
>Ga0126308_10000163_pt1 | contig 18247 bp, 14 predicted proteins | sample Plot55_FD_92533 | JGI IMG/M metagenome (GOLD analysis project Ga0126308, IMG submission 92533) | Serpentine soil microbial communities from UC McLaughlin Reserve, CA, USA - Plot55 | ecosystem: Environmental > Terrestrial > Soil > Grasslands | place: USA: UC McLaughlin Reserve, Lake County... | reverse complement strand
CTACTACTCGGCGCGCACCTACCTCGACGCGATGCTCCGCGAGCAGGACTCGACGCTCGTCCGCTGGCCGGAGCGCGCCGAGCCGCTGAAAGTCTGGGTGCAGCCCGCGTCGTCGGTGAAGGACTGGCGGCGCGACATGGTAGGCCCGGTGCGGGCGGCGTTTCACACGTGGTCCGCCGCCGGCACGCCGATCACCTTCACGCTCGTGGACGACTCCACGCAGGCCGACGTGCACGTGACGTGGGTGCACGCCTTCGCCAGCTCGCTCGCCAACCACCAGGGTCGGCAGGTCGCGGCGACGCTGCGCGTGACCAACCCGGCCGGCTGGATCGTCGCGGCGAACATCACCATCGCCCTGCACCCGGCGGGCAGCGAGACGCCGTTCGACATCTACACGATCCAGACGGCGGGACTCCACGAGATTGGTCACCTCCTCGGCCTCGACCACTCGCCGACGGCCACCGACGTCATGGCCGCCACCGCCTACGGCCAGGACCGCCTCTCCGCCGCCGACCGCGCCACGGCGCGCGCGCTGTACACGCTGCCGCCGGGCCGAGTGCGATAGCCGTTCGGCGCCTCGTCACTGTTCACAGGAAGCTGACGATCCCCGCCGGCGCCGCACGGGCCTAATCACCGACGTCCGCGTCGGCGAGCGTTCCATAGCGCCGAGAGGCAGTACACCGCAGCAGGGAGCCCTGATGCGCACTGTTGGATTGACGGCCGTGGTGGCCTGGGCGTCGCTCGGCGCGAGCGACGCGGCGGCCCAGCAGCAACGCTTCCTCTACCCGACGCCGCCACCCGCGGCCGTCCGAGTCACGACGAGCATCCCCTTCGCGAGGATCGACTCGACGACCCTCGCGATGGACGTCTATCGTCCCGCCGGCAGGTCGGCCGCGTCGCCGGCGATCATCGTCGTTCGCCCATTCTTCGATCCGGGACGGCCGCCGGAGCGCCAGGCGAGCGAATGGATGAAGGGCTGGGCCCGGGTCGCGGCGGCGAACGGAGTCGTGGCCATCCTCCCGGACCTTCGCGGCAGGACCTACGCCGAGGAGCTGCGACTGCTGGTCGCCCACCTGTCCGAGCGCGCCAACCAGTACGGCATCGATCGCGAGCGACTGGCCGTGTTCGCCGCATCGGCCCCCGTCTCCATCGCGCTGCCAGCGGTCGAGGATCCCGCGCAGACCGCGATCAAGGCGGCCGTGATGTACTACGGCAGCGCGACCGTCACGACGTTCCGGCGCGACCTCCCCGTGCTGTTCGTGCGCGCCGGGTTGGACCACCCGGAGCTCAACGCGCCGATCGAGCGGCTCGCGTCGCTCGCCGTCGCCCAGAATGCCCCGGTCACGCTGCTCAATCACCACACGGGTCGTCACAACTTCGAGATGCTGGACGACGACATCGCGACGCGACAGGTGATCGAGCAGACCCTCGACTTCGTCAAGCGCGCGACCGAGCCGGCGTACCAGGCGCTGCTCCGCGGTCGTAACCTCGACGCGGTCGCGGCGGGCTACCTGAGCACCGGCGACTACCGCGAGGCGGTCCGGACGATGGGGGAGCTCCTGAAGCAGCGACCGGCGGACGGGCTCCTTCGCTTCCACTACGCCGGTGCGCTGATGGGCGATGGCCAGTTCGCCGCGGCGTGCGCCGCGTACCGGAGCTTCACGCCACCGAACTACGCGGCGATTCTTCCCGGCTCCCGCTCCTGCGTGCTCGCGGGCGCCGTCGACACGACCATCGTCTGGCTCCAGCGCATGCCGAAGGGGTGGCTCCAGGCGAACGAATTCAGGGCGGACTCGGTCTTCGCGCCGCTCTGGGAGCGATCCGACTTCCAGGCGCTGTTCCGACCGTAGGCGACGACGCACAGACGCTCGCAATTCCCGGAGGGTTCGTGAGGCGCACCATTGAATTGGCGGCGCTGTTGCTGGCCGCGGCCGGACCCGCCGCCGGCGACGCGGCGGCGCAGCAGCCGAGGTTCTACTACCCGGCGCCGCCGACCGCGGCCGTCCGCGTGACGCGGGACGTACGCTTCGCCACGGTGGACACGCTGCATCTGGCGATGGACGTCTATCGCCCCGCGGCGCGCTCGGCGAAGTCGCCCGCGCTCGTGTTCTACTCGCAGTACTGGCCATCGGAAGGTCGCCCCGCACGCGAGTCGAACGACTGGCTCGTGAGCTGGGCGCGGATCGCCGCGGCGCAGGGCATCGTCGGCATCATTCCCGACATCCGGGCGGAGCCGGGAACGGGAAACGCCACGACGCCGGCCCGCGCGCTCGGGGACGACTTTCAGCGGATGATCGCGTTCCTCGCCGCGCACGCGTCCGAGTACGGTGTGGACCCGGATCGGATCGCGGTGATGGCCAGCTCCGGGAGCGTGTCGGCCGCGTTTCCGGCGGTCGAGGACCCGCGGCAGACCGCGATCAAGGCGGCCGTGATGTACTACGGCAGCGCCGACGTCACGTCGTTCCGGCGCGACCTTCCGTTGCTGTACGTGCGTGCCGGAATGGACTCGCCGTCCATGAACGCCGCGATCGACCGGCTCGCGTCCCTCGCCGTCGCGCAGAACGCCCCGATCACGCTGCTCAATCACCACAGCGGCCAGCACGGCTTCGAGGGCCGGGACGACAACGCCGCCACGCGCGAGGTCATCGAGCAGACGCTCCAGTTCGTCAAGCGCGCGACGGCGCCCGCCTACCAGGCGGCGATCCGCGCCGGGCAGCTCGACGCGGCCGCCGCGGCCCACCTCAGTACGGGCAACTTTCACGAGGCGTCGCTCGTGTTCGCGGAGCTGCTGAAGCAGCGGCCGGCAGATCGGCAGCTCCGGCTCTCCTACGGCCAGGCACTGCTCGCGGACGAGCAGTACGACGCGGCGTGCGCCGAGCTCCGGCGGATGACGCCCCCGGGCGAGGGAAGCTTTCAATCGATTCTGCCCGGCACTCGCGCGTGCGTCCTCGCCGGCGCGCTCGACACGGCGGTCGTGTGGCTTCAGGGCATGCCGAAGGCATGGGTACAGTCTCCGTACGTGGGCGGCTTGCGCGCGGACTCGGTCTTCGCGCCCCTGTGGGGTCGAGCCGACTTTCAGGCGCTGTTCCGGCCGTAGCGCGCGTCGGGAGGCAGGACACGGAATGCCGGAGAACGTCTGCGGTGGCACGCACTGAGCAACTAAGACGTTCGAGTCTCGTGCGCCCGCGTCCCGCGTCCCGTATCCCGCGTCCCGAATGTCTGCAGATCGTCCGTACGACGTCGCCATCGTTGGCGGCGGGCCCGCTGGCCTCGCGGCGGCCATCTTTCTCGGGCGCTACCTGCATCGGGTGGCGCTGGTGGACTCGGGCGACCCGCGACACTGGGAGACGCGCCACATCAACGGCTACCTCGGCCTTCCCGAGATCAGGCCCGCCGAGCTGCGCGGGCGCGGCCGCGACGAGTGCCGGAAGTACGACGTGGAGCTGATCGACGGCTGCGTGACGCGGGTGCGGAAGGAGAGCGCCGACCGGTTCGTCGTCGAGTACGACCCGCTGCTGATCACGAAGGCCGAGCTGGACGTGCGCGGGCCGGGCGCCACCCGCAGCGACCCGCACGACAACGCACCCGGGCCCGCCAACCAGCGGCTGACGGCCCGGCGGCTGCTGCTCGCGTTCGGGTTGAAGGACGAGTGGCCCAAGGTGCCCGGGCTCCAGCAGGTCTACGGCGCCACCGCGCACGTCTGCCCCGACTGCGACGGCTGGGACATCCGCGGGAAGAAGGTCCTCGTCATCGCCGCCGGTCGGAAGGCGGCCGGGATGGCGCTCAACCTCACGGCCTGGACGCGCGAAATCGTGATCTGCACGAACGGCGAGCCGCCGGGGTTGGACGAGGAGCAGTGCGCGAAGCTCGACGCGCTCAACATCCCGCTGCTCACCGCGCCGATCCAGCGCATCCATCCGAACGGCGACCAGATCCACTCGGTCGAGATAGACGGCGGGATGCAGCTCGACTGCGACCACATCTTCTTCGCCCTCAGCCAGCGCCCGGCCGACGACCTGGGCGCGCAGCTCGGCTGCGAGCGCGACGACGAGGGGCAGATCATCGTCGACGACGTCGGCCACACGTCGGTCTACAACGTCTTCGCGGCCGGCGACATCGTCCCGGGCTCGCAGCTGGCCCTCGTCGCCGCGGCCGAGGGGGCGCGCGCGGCGCTCGCGATCCACAAGTCGCTCGTCCCGCCCGAGCGCAAGCTCGACAAGCCGAAGCCAGACGCGCGGCAGGTGGAGCCGAAGGGAGAGCTGCTGCAGACGGGAGTGGGCGCGAGGGACTGACGTCGCGCGCCTCGCCGAGCGATGCGGGGCTCGAGAGAGTAGATTTCTCGGCCCCGCATCGTCGCATGTCGGACCCCACTTCGAGCACCTTCGCCGACCAGCTCGACCGCCGCACCGCCGAGGGCGCGCTCTACGAGCGCCTGCCCGGCCAGAGCGTGCGCTGCGTCGCCTGCGGCCACCGCTGCCTGATCCGCGACGGCCGCCGCGGCATCTGCAAGGTGCGCCGCAACGAGGGCGGCACCCTGCTCGTCCCGCGCAACTACGTCGCCGCGCTCCAGTGCGACCCGGTGGAGAAGAAGCCGTTCAACCACGTGCTGCCGGGCTCGCGCGCGCTCACGTTCGGGATGCTCGGATGCGACTATCATTGCGGTTTCTGCCACAACTGGGTCACGAGCCAGTCGCTCCGCGACTCCGATGCGGGCACGGCGCCCATCGACGTGACCGCCGAGCAGCTCGTCGGCTACGCCGGCCGCTGCGACGCGCGGCTCGTCGTCAGCTCGTACAACGAGCCGCTCATCACCAGCGAGTGGGCGGTCGAGGTGTTCGGCGTCGCCCGCGAGCGCGGGCTGCTCACCGGCTTCGTCTCGAACGGCAACGCCACGCCCGAGGCGCTCGACTTCGTGCGCCCGCACGCCGACTGCTACAAGATCGACCTCAAGTCGATGAGCGACCGGAACTACCGTCGGCTCGGCGGCGTGCTCCAGAACGTGCTGGACTCCATCCGCATGGTGCACGAGCGCGGCTTCTGGCTGGAGGTGCTGACGCTCGTCATTCCCGGCTTCTCGGACGACGAGGGGCAGCTCCGGGCGGCGGCCGAGTACGTGGCGTCGGTGAGCCCGGACATCCCGTGGCACGTCACGGCGTTCCACGAGGACTACAAGTTCTACGGCATGGGAAACACGACGGCGGAGATGCTCGTGCGGGCGTGCGAAGTCGGCCGCGAGGCGGGCCTTCGCTACGTCTACGCCGGCAACCTCCCGGGGCGCGTGGGGCGCTGGGAGCACACCCACTGCCCGGGCTGCGACACGCCGGTCATCGAGCGCACCGGCTACCGCATCCTCGCCAATCGATTGCGTGCGGACGGCCGGTGCCCGAGCTGTGCGACGGTGCTGCCGGGGATCTGGGGAACGCCGTCGACGACGCGCCCTTAGTCCTTCGGCGGGAGCAGTGCGGCGATCTTGGCCGCGCGGAGGCGGTGGCGCTGGGCGAGCATGCGAAAGGTCGCGGCCTGCGCCTCGGAGCCGGCGTCCGCGCTCTGGCGCGCCATCGCGTCGCAGTAGCCCGCCACGTCCGTCTCGTCCTCCACGTCCTGCTGCGAGAAGCCGAACGGCTGGCCGTGGAGCGCCAGCGCCGCCACGGCGTGCCGATCGCCCTCGGGCACCAGCACCAGCTCGCCGTCGGCCTCCGAGGCCAGCCGGAGCGTACGGCCGTCGTCCGCGAGCGCGATGACGTCGACTTCGTACGTGCCCTGCCCGGTACGGCGCACCGCCTTCGCGCGCCACTCCTCAGCGGTGAGGGCCGGGGCAATGATCGATTGGGACGACGGCTGCGTCACGGTCGGGCGGGACTGGGGAGCGGGCTCTCAGGCTGGAACCAGCGAACGAGAGTGATGCAGAAAATATGCGGCCCGGGCGCGCGATCCGCCCGGGCCGTCTGCCTGCGTCGATTCCCTGGTGCCTGGTCGCTAGTCGCCGCCCCTCACCACCGCAGGTTCACCACCTGCTCCCGCCCCTTTCGCACGACCGTCAGCCTCGCGGTGCGGTCGCCGCCGCGGGCGACGACGCGCTCCAGATCATCCGGCGTGTTCACCTTGTTGTCGTTCACGCGCACCACCACGTCGCCGCCGCGGAGCCCGGCCTGGGCGGCCATCGTGCGGGCGCCGACGCTGTAGACGAGCACGCCGCCGCGGACGTCGAAGAACTCGCGCAGGTCGTCGTTCATGCGCATGAACTCGGCGCCGGCGAGCACCAGGCTGCTCCGTCCCCCGACGACGACGGCGGTGGCCGGCGGCGCGAGCGGGGCCGCCGGCGTCACCGGCGTCGCGACCCGGACGCGGACGGGCGGGGCGGCGGGCGGCGCCGTCGAGGCGGACCCGTTCCACTCGCCGTACTCCGGGTTCTCGCTGCGGTCGGCCACCAGCACGGGGACCGTGCGCACCCGCCCGTCCCGCCGCACGGTGACGAGCACCTTGGCACCCGGCGTCAGCAGGTCGGTGAGCGGGATCTCGCGGTTGCGCACGTCACGCCGGTTGTAGGCGATGATCGTGTCGCCGGAGACCATCCCCGCCCGCTCCGCCGGCGAGCCCGGCTCCACGGACTCCACGACCGGGTAGTCCGGGTGGTTGACGTAGACCTCGCCGTTCCGAATGGTCTGCGATCCCTGGCTCGTGTACACGACGCCGATGTAGCCGCGGAGCGCGGCGGTGCTGACCCCCTGTCCCCGCCCCTGCGCGCGCGGCGTGCGCGCGAACTCCTGCGCGATCTGCCCCTGCTGCGCGAGCTGCGCCTGCCGCTCGCCGAGCTGGCGGAGCTGCTGGTCGAGCTGCGCGATCAGCGCGCTCGACTCGGCGCGCGAGTCCGTGTCCTTGTCCTTCGACAGGCGGCTCTGGAGCCGCGACAGCTTCCGCGTGGCGTAGCGGATCTGGTCCTGGAGGGTCTCCATCTCCTCGCCGCGCTTCTGCGTCGCCTGGAGCTTCGCCTGCTGCCTGACGAGGGCGGCCACCTCGGCGCGTAGCTTCGCCAGCTCGGCGACGTAGTCGCGCATCGCCTCGCAGTCGCCGCCGCTGCAGGAGGAGGAGGAGCGCGGCCGCTGGGCGTGCAGCGGCGCGCCGCCGGCCGCGCCGCCAAGCAGCAGCGCGACCGGCAGCAGCAGTGCCAACGTCCGGAGCCCTCCGCTCCGCATTCCGCGTCTCACCAACTTACGCCTCACTTCCGGTCCGTCGTTCAGAACCGCTTCATGTCGTAGCCCGGCGGGAGCTTCGCCCGCAGCTCGCGGAGCGTCGCCTCGCGGGCGTTCGCCGTCGTCATGTAGTACCGGTTGAGCATCGGGTCCACCGCGGTGAGCGGGGTCTCCCGCAGCACGTCCTGCGTCACCTGCATCACCCGGTCGAGCGCGGCCAGCCGCGCGCGGTAGAGCTCCGCCGCGTCGATCGGCGCGGCGCTCGTGTCGTGCTCCACGAGGTACGACTGCGACTGCTGGTACAGGTGCTCGGCCAGCTCGAGCGCCCGGAGCGCCTCGTCGTTCGACGCGAACTCGATCGGGGCGCTCCTGGGGAGCGAGATCAGAATGTCCCGCACTCGGCCGCCCGGCATGACCTCCTGACCACCGTCCGTCCCCGGCGCCAGCACTGCCACCTGCTCCGGCGCCGCCGACATGCGCCCGGCCAGTGCGCCTGCGCCGAGCAGCGCGATCGCCGAGGCGGCGCGCAGCCCCCAGTGGCGCGCCCGGCTCCACGCGCCGCTCCGCCGGCCTGCGGCGGCCGCGGCGATTGGCGTCACCTGCGGGTCCCCGGTGGTGGTCGCCACCTCGTCACCCCCGCGCTCCTCGGCGCGCATCCGGGCGAGCGCCGGGCCCAGCGCCTCCCAGCTCGTGAGCGGGGGCGCGATCCGGGTACGCTCTTCCGCCGCGAGCGCGACCAGGCGCTGGTGCGCCGACCGCTCGCGGCAGCACTCCGGGCAGGCGGCGAGGTGCGCCGCCTCCAGCATCGTGGGCTCTTCGTCGGCGAGCGCCGCCAGGCGCTCAGCAGTTAGGTGCAGCATGTTCTCTGTCCGTTCCTGGTCCGGGCGCGTCCACCATGTGTGCGAGCAGGCGGCGGAGCTTCGCGCGGGCCTTGAATAATTGGGACTTCGATCCGCCGGGCGTGATCCCCAGCTCGGCGGCAATCTCTTCGTGCGTGTACCCCTCGACGTCGTGCAGCATGAACACCGCCCGGGCGCCCGGCGCCAGCTTGGCCGCCGCCTCCTGGATCGAGGCCATGAGCAGCGACCGCTCGGCCACGAGATCCTCCACCGCCGCCACGTCGTCCTCGATCTCCGTCTCGATCTTCGCGATCCGGCGCGAGCGACGCAGCGCGTTGAGCGTCCGGTTCACGGCGATGCGGTGCGCCCAGGTGCCGAACTGCGCATCGCCCCGGTAGCTCGGAAGGGCCCGGAAGATCTGGATCCAGACTTCCTGAGCGATGTCCGCCGCCAGGTCTGGATCGCCTCCCACCAGCCGCCGAACGACGGCATCGATGTGCGGAGCGTGCTGCGACCAAAGCTGTCGCATCGCTCGCTCATCGCCTTCGATGGCGCGCTGGATGACGAGTTGATCCATTCCCATGGGCTTCGGACTCTTGGTCACGTCCGTGGGGGTGAAGGTTGCCACGAAGTTTCGCGATTTCGGGACGGAGTGCCCGGATCTGGGACAAATGGTTTGCTCGCCGGGGCGACCTGGTAACCACCGTCACAGCACCCTCCTACGACGCTCCACTCGCGTCGCATGTTTCGCACAGAACTGTAGAAACGATGCCGCTTTTCGGGCCCACGCTCTCTCCAGCCAGCGAGGCGACAGCGCTCTACCGGGCCCTTCAAGTGCTTTCGAGGTCGAGCGGGCAACCTGTTGCTCGCCTTGACGAAGCCAACGCCCCAATGTAGATATGCCGCCCTGCCTCGAACCGCCGGGTCGGAAACCTTTCGACTGTTCCGCGGTATTTGCATTACAGTCTGCTCGGGTGCAGGATCGGTCAGAATTACGCAGCCGACTCCGCGCCAGATCGACGTCCGACGTTTCCGGTCGCGCGAGCATACCCCCTGCAATAGCAGAGCTTGTCCGGCCTTCGCAGCGCGTGACTTTCTGGCGTTTGCGGAGTCTAAAGGTCGCATTCGCCAAAAAGTCTGCGCCAACGAGGTATTCTGGCCGTGTTCGCTACCCTGCTGCTCGCCCTCAACGTTGCTGTCGCCTCCGTGGCGTCCGATGGCCTCCCGGCCAAGGCGCCCAAGGCCGTCGGCATGTCGGCGGAGCGGCTGGCGGCCATCGACCGGGTGGTCAACCGCGGGCTGAAGGCCGGCGGCTACCCGGGCGCCGCGGTCGTGGTTGGGCGCAAGGGCGCCGCCGTCTGGCAGCGCGGCTTCGGCCGGCTGGGCTGGACCTCCTCCGAGGAGGCCGTCTCCCCCGACCGGACGATCTACGACCTGGCCTCGCTCACCAAAGTCGTCGGCACCACGACGGCGATCATGATCCTGTTCGACGAGGGCCGCATCGCGCTCGATGCCCCCGTCGCCCAGTACCTGCCGGCGTTCTCGGGCGGCTTCAAGGACTCGGTCACGATCCGCCACCTCCTGACGCACCGCTCCGGCCTGCCGCCGGGCCGTGACCTCTGGCGCGGGGCGCACTCGGCCGAGGAGGCACGCGCCATGGTCATCGAGACCCCGCTCGTCTGCAAGCCCGGCCAGTGCTACCAGTACTCCGACCTTGGCGCCGACGTGCTCGGGATGGTGGCCGAGGTGGTCGCGGCCAAGCCCCTCGATCAGTTCCTCGAGGAGCGCGTGTGGCAGCCGCTGGGGATGAACGACACGTTCTACCGCCCGGCCGACTCGCTCAAGGTCCGCATCGCGCCCACCGAGATGACGCCGCCCCGCGGCTACCCGGTGCGCGGCGAGGTGCACGACGAGAACGCGTACGCGCTCGGCGGCGTCGCCGGCCACGCGGGGCTCTTCAGCACGGCCGCCGACCTGTCGATCTTCGCCCAGATGATGCTGAACAAGGGCGAGTACAACGGCGTCCGGATCATCAGCGACTCGACGGTCGAGCTGTTCACGCGCCGCGCCGCCGGCTCGCGCGCGCTGGGCTGGGACACCGCCGAGGGCGGCGTGGGCTCGGGGACGTACATGAGCGACCACGCGTACGGCCACACCGGCTTCACCGGCACCTCGATCTGGATCGACCCGGACCGCGAGATGTTCGTGGTGCTGCTGACGAACCGGGTGCACGCCGCGCGCGCCCGCCGGCCGGCCAAGGTGATCTCCGACGTCCGCAACGACCTCGCCGACCTCTCGGCGCTCGCGGTCCTCGACGCGCCGGACGGCGTGCTGGCGATGCCGGCGGCGTTCCGCGCCGACCGCGCGATCGGCTGGAACAGCGCCGACCGCTCCGCGCGCCGCAGCCGCTCTACGCGCGGACGCTCCGCGGCGCGCCGGACGACCAGCAGTCGCAGCAGCAAGAAGGCGTCGAGCAGCAAGCGCACGGCGTCGTCCAGCAAGGCGAAGAAGCCGGCGGCGAAATCCTCCAGCAGCGCGGCGAAGAAGAAGAAGCCGGTGGCGAAGAAGTCGAAGAAGTGATCGGGCAGCTCGCAGGGCGATCCATGAAGCAGAGCGCGGCGGGCGACGACAACGTCGCCCGCTTTTGTCTATCTCCCCTCCCCCTCGCGGTCTCGGCGCTGGCCGCGCTGGCCGCGCTGCTGCCGCTGCTGCTCGCCGCGCCGCTCCGCGCGCAGGCGCCGCGGCCGGCCGGGATCGTGCGCGCGGATCACCACACGCGCACGAGCGCGCTGGTGCTGGCCGGTACCTCGGTGGCGTCGTTCGGCGTGCTCTGGGTGCTCCCCGAGGAGATGTCGAAGTGGCCGAAGGAGGACCGCCAGATGAACCACTTCCTCGACGCGTACCGGTCGCCGCCGGTGTGGGACCGGGACCCGTTCTTCTGGAACTACATCGCGCATCCGGTCATCGGGCAGTACACCTACCTGATGGAGCGCAACTACGGCGAGAGCCGGCTGCGGTCGTTCCTCTTCTCCACCGCGGCGTCGGTCGCCTGGGAGTACGGCGTCGAGGCAGCGATCGAGCACCCGAGCGCCCAGGACCTGCTCACGACCTCACCCGTGGGCAGCCTGCTCGGCGAGGCGTCGTACGTCGCGACGCGGCGCATGGCGCGCGACGGGTTCAACCGCTGGGAGAAGGCGGCGATGCTGCTCGTGAATCCCGTGTACGTGGTCCAATCGCGCGGAATGCGCCGGCCGATGCTGAGGATGGCCCCCCGCTAGGCGGGCCGTCGCGGTCAGCGCTCGACGAACGCCTTCAGCCGCGCCAGCGCCTGATCCCACTGCTCGGAGACCAGCTCCGCGTACTCGCGGAGCTGGCGGATCGGCGCGGGATCCAGCTCGAACAGGCTCTCGCGGCCGGCGCGCGTGCTGCGCACGATCCGCGCGCCCTCCAGCACGCGGAGATGCTGCAACCAAACGGTTTCGTGTCAAGGCGCCGGTGCGGGCGCGGGATGCGCGCCGCCCTGATCGCGACTCCATGCGCTATCTTTCCCGGTAGCCCCGACCAGAGCAGGAGCGCACATGAGTGACAACGAGACCACCAGCGCATCGCCCCCGTCCCCACAGAGCGAGTCGCCGAGCGCGGCCCCGGCCGCGACCGCCGACGCGGTCGTCTCCACCGACCAGGTGAAGGCGGCGCTGCGGCGGGTGAAGGACCCGGAGCTCAACCTGAACATCGTGGACCTCGGGCTGATCTACGACATCTTCGTCGACGGCACGATGGTGAAGATCGACATGAGCCTCACCTCGCCCGGGTGTCCGTCGGGTCCCGAGATCATGACGCACGCCGAGCGCGAGGTCCGCAACATCCCCGGTGTGACCGAGGTGTACGTCACGCTCGTCTGGTCCCCGCCCTGGACCCCGGATCGCATCGAGCCGCGGGTGAAGGCGTACCTGGGATTCTGAAACAGCGATTCGCGCTGCGCGAATCAGCCGTTCGGTATCTCGAACCAGAAGACGGTCCGCACGCCGGGCTCGCTCTCGACGCCCATCGTGCCGCCGTGCAGCTCGACGATCGCGCGGGCAACGGCGAGGCCGAGGCCGGCGCCGCCGTGGCGGCCGGCCGCGGCGGGGTCGAGCTGCTGGAAGCGCGTGAAGAGGAGCGGGATCTGCTCGGGTAGGATCCCGCGGCCGCGGTCGAGCACCTCGAAGCGGACCCCGCCTGACGCCGCGCGCGACGCACTGGCCACGACCGCCTCCTGCTCGGGCGAGTGCTTGATGGCGTTCGAGAGCAGCGCCACGAGCACCTGCGTCAGGCGCTCGGCGTCGCCGGCGAACGGGGCGTCGTCGTCGGCGCGCGCCTCCAGGCACACGCGGTGCTGCTCGGCCGCCGGGTGCGCGCCCTCGATCGCGGCGTCCAGCAGGGCGCGCGGCGTCAGGCGCTCGGCGGGACGCAGCGCAAAGGCGCCGGCCTCGATCCGGCCCAGGTCGAGCACGTCGCCGATCAGGCGCAGGCCCCGGTCGGCGTTCGCGCGCGCGATGCGCACGATCTCCAGCATCCCCGGCGGCACGTCGCCGGCGGCGCCGGACTCCACCAGTTCCAGCGCGCCGCGGACCGACGTGAGCGGCGTGCGCAGCTCGTGCGCGACGATCGAGACGAACTCGCTCCGCGTGCGGTCCACCTCGCCGCGCTCGCCGACGTCGCGGATCACGACCACGTCCGCCTGACGACCGTCGTAAAGGATCGGGGTCGTGCACAGCTCGGCGCGGAAGGTGGAGCCGTCCGCGCGGACCGCGGTCGCCTCGAAGCGCCCTTCGGCGCCGGAGCGGAAGTGGCGCGCCATGAGCGCGCGGTCCTCCGGGGCGCAGAAGAGGAGGCCGGACACCCCCACGGCGTCGCTCTCGGCGCATCCGAACAGCTCGCAGAACGCGCGGTTCACCTGGAGGATCGTCCCGCCCTCGGTGATGGCGATGCCGTCGCGGCTGGCGTCGGAGAGGCGGTCGAAGCGCGCCTCGCTCTCCCGGAGCGCCTGCTCGGCGCGCTTCCGCTGCACCGCACCCCCGATGTGCGCCGCGGCCGCCGCGATGGTGCGGAGCGAGGGCTCGTCGGCGGGACGAGACTCGGCGGCCCCGAATACGAACACCGCGATCACCTCGCCGCCGTGCCCGAGCACCGGCACCGCGCCGGCGGCGAGCAGGCCGGCGGCGCGCGCCACCGCCCGACGCGAGAGCTCCATGCCGCCCGACTCCTCGCAGATCCACGACGGCTGCCTGCTCTGCCAGACGCGCCCGGGGAGTCCCTCGCCCGCGCGGAAGGCGAACATGCGGCTGGACTCCGCGAAGCGCTCGAGGCGCGCGACGGTCTCCGGATTCTGGTCGGCCATCCACACCGGGCCGCACTGGAGCACCGCGCCGTCGGCGCTGGGGACCCAGGCCTCGCCGTAGATCCAGCCGCCCCACGCGCCGAGGAGTCGGAGCGCGGCGGCGAGTCCCGCCTCCAGCGTCGGCGCGGCGCCGATGGCGTGCGACGTCGCGTGCAGCAGCTGCGTCTCGGTCTCGCTCCGCTTCTCGGCGCTGATGTCGCGGGCGACGGTGGAGACGAACCAGCGGCCGCCGCGCGGCGACTCGTGCGCGAGGATGACCTGCGACACCGGGATCTCGCGCCCGTCGCGGGCGAGGAGCGCGAGCTCGCCGGCCCACACGCCGTCGCGGATCGCTGCCGGGAGCGCCTCGCGCACCAGCCGCTCCCGCGCCCAGGCCGGGTGGACGTCGGCCATCGGCATGCCGCCGACGTCCTCGTCCGCGCCGATGCCGAGCATCCGGCGGCCGGCGGGGTTGATGTACGTCGCGGCGCCGGCCACGGTCCCGATCGAGACGAAGTCCGCGGTGGCGCCGAGCGTGGCGACGAGGCGGCTCTGCCCCATCTCGGCCTGGAGCTGCGCGGTGACGTCGCGGAAGATCATCCGCACGGCGGTCGCGAGGCCGCCCTCGAAGCGCGCGGAGCCGTTGCCGCGCACGACGACGCGGCGGCCGGACTTGGTGAGCAATACGGCCTCGAAGTCCCGCACCTCCTCGCCGTGTACGATGCGCTTCGACGCGTCGAGGCAGCGGTCGTGGAACTCGGGCGCCACGACGTCGAGCGCGCGCATGGCCAGCGCCTCGGCGTCACGGTAGCCGAAAGTGCGCTTCCAGGCCTCGTTGACGTACAGGAGCCGACCGTCGTCGGGCGCCATCACGACGATCAGGTCGCTGGCGTGGTCGGCCAGGTCGCGCAGGCGCGCCTCGCTCTCGCGGAGCACGCGCTCGGCCTCGCGGCGCCGCTCCAGCTCGGCCGCGCGCTCCATCTCGGCGACCACCGACTCGGCGACCTCGCGGAGCGCCTCGATGTCCTCCGGGGCGAACTCGCGCGGGCGGACGTCGGCCGCGCAGAGCTGGCCAAGCACCGCGCCGTCGGCGCCGACCAGCGGGACCGCGGCCCACGCGCGCACGCCGAGGGCCGCCGGCGGCGGCAGCTCACCCCCGGCGGGAACGATGGCCACGGGCGCGCGCACGAGGCGCGCCGCGAGACGCGTCAGACGGTCGAGGCGGGGGTCGGGGAGCATGGGGAGCGGAGTAAACAAATGATTTCGCCCCCTTAGGACGATCGGGCTGTGGGGAAGATCACAACGGTGTCAGGGGATGCGGGATGGAGGGATGAACGGCCCCGGGTCTCTCGCACTTCATCCCTCCATCCCTCCATCCCTCGCCCCCTCACTCCCGTCCCGCCCCCGCGAACGCCCGCCGGATCCGCACTGTCCGCTCCAGCTCGTTCGCGTTCTGGAGGATCTTCTCGCGGAGGTCGCGCGGGAGTTCGGGGTGCGTGGCGAGGAAGCGCTCGACGCGGGCGAGCGCTTCGGCCGAGCTGTGGCCGTCGAGGAAGGCGCCGAGCCAGGAGCCCAGGAAGAAGATCCGGCGGTTGCGCTGGATCCAGGGGAGCGTGTCGAGCGCGGGGACCAGGTAGGGGAGCGTGAGCGTCTGCTGCAGCGGCGAGTTGAACGCGCCCAGGCTCGCCGTCGCCCAGTCCTCGTTGAGCGTGGAGTCGCGGAGGTAGCGCTCGAAGTACGCGCGCTTGACGTCGGCGCTGGGGCGGGCGGCGCCGGCGATGAACGCGCGGCGCGTGCCGTCGCTGGTGGTGTCGCGCCGCGTCTCCTCCTCCAGGCGCCGGTCGGCGCCCGGCGCGCCGCGCTCGAGCAGCGCGGTGACGATCGCCCAGCGCGAGGGGGCGCGCAGCGGCTCGCCGAGCGGCGGCGGCGGGGCGCCGGGCGCGCCCGCGCTGTCGAGCAGCGAGTCGAGGTAGCGGAGCGCGGCGGGCGAGGAGGCCACCTGCACCAGCGCGTCGAAGTGGAGCTTGCGCAGGCCGTAGGGGCGCGCCGAGTCGGCGGCGCCGGCGCGCAGCATCGCCTCGACCGCCGGGAGCGCGGAGTCGCGCTGGGCGCGCGAGAGGTACGCGCCGGTGGCCCTCGTCAGGCGGCCGAGGGTGCTGGCGGCGATCTGCTCGTCGCGCTCGCGCGGCAGCTCGCGCACCGCGAGCGCGACGTAGCGCGCCGGCTCGAGCCGCGCGTCGCGCACCTGGTCCCAGAGCGAGCCCCAGAGCATCGCGCGGAGGAAGGCGTCGCCCACGGTGCCGATGTTCGCTTCCAGCCAGCGCACGCTGCGCGGGTCGAGGAGGGTGAGGGCGTAGCCGTAGTCGCCGGCGTTGGCGAAGACGACCGAGGGCGCGCGCAGGCCGGCGGCGCGCCGGACGGCCGTCGTCTCGCCGGTGATCTCGACCGGGATGCGCACCGGCGGCGCGTCCGAGCCGTAGCCGAGCAGCACCTCGACGCGCATTGGCCACGGGCCCGGGCCGGAGAGCGCGGGCTGCGCCGGCCGCTGCGCCAGCGTCAGGCTCGCGACGGCGCCCGCGCGCAGCTCGAGCCGCGGCTCGACGACGGGCATCCCGCGCCGGAGGATGAACTGCGCGCCCCACGGCTCGAGCGATCGGCCGGCGGCGCGGCCGACCGCGTCGAGCAGGTCGTGCCAGGTGGCGTTGGCGTACGCGCGCTCGCGCAGCAGCGTGCGAACGCCGCCGCGGAACGCGTCCTCCCCCACCAGGTAGTTGAGCTGCTTCAGCACCGACGGGGCCTTGTTGTAGACGATCGGCCCGTAGTTGCTCTTCGCCTGGTCGAGGTTGGCGAGCTCCTGCCAGACGGACGTCGTGCCGCGCGTGGCGTCGACGCCGTAGGCGAGCGGCTTGTTGCGCAGGTAGAAGGACTTCCACGCCTCGCTGCCGGGGGCGATGGCGTCCTGCACCTTCGCGGCCATGTACGTGGCGAAGCCCTCCTTGAGCCAGAGGTCGTCGAACCAGCGCATCGTCACGAGGTCGCCGAACCACTGGTGCGCGACCTCGTGGTAGATCGTGGCGGCGCGGCCGATGCGCTGCACCATCGTCGGGCGCTCGCGGAAGACGAAGCGGTCCTCGTTGTAGAACACGGCGCCCGGGTGCTCCATGCCGCCGAAGGGGAACGCGGGGGCGAGGAGGAAGTCGAACTTGTCGAACGGGAACGGCCGGTCGAAGTAGCGCTCCAGCCAGTCGAGCGCCTCGGCGTTGCGCGCGAATAGCGAGTCGGCCTCGACCTCCTTCGCGCGCGAGGCGCGGACGTAGAGCGTCATGGGCCGCGTGCCGGCCGGCGCGGCGAGGCGCGCCCACGGCCCGGCGGCGAACGCGATCAGGTACGTGCTGATGGGCTTCGTCTCGGCGAAGCGGTGCTCGACCGTCGCCGCGACGGTGTCCTCGGCGCCGCCGAGTACGGCGTTCATCGACCCCATCTCGGCGCCGTTGGCCAGCGCGCTCCACCCCGCCGGCGTGCGGAGCGCGAAGGTGACGCGCGCCTTGAGGTCCGGCTGGTCGAAGCAGGGGAAGAGCTGGTTCGCGTCGGCCGGGACGAGCAGCGTGTAGAGGTAGTCGGCTCCGTCGGAGCTGTCGTGGAAGCGGATGATGCTCGCCCCCGACGGCGCGATCCGCGCGGCGAACTCCATCGCCAGCGTGTTCGCGCCGGGGCGGAGCGCGGCCGAGGGCACCCGCACGTGCGCGCCGTTCGCGACGACGCCGGCGACGGGCTGCCCGTTCGCGCTCAGTGCGCCGAGGCGCGGCCCGCGGAAGTCGAGGATCACGTCGCCCGAGCCGACGCGCTCGAAGGACACGACGACGCGCCCGCGCGCCGTGTCGCGCGCGGTGACGTCCAGCCGCAGGTCGTAGGCGACGTTCCGCACCTGCGCCGCGCGCCACTCGGCGAGCTCGCGCGAGACGCCGGGCGCCATGAACCGGTCGAGGGAGTCGGACTGCGGGAGGAGGAGCGCGGCGACGAGGAAGGAGAGCATGGGCGGGCGCGACGGGTTGCGGAGTGCTCGACGCGCAATTTACTCCCCGCGCCCGGCAACCGCTGCCGACCCGACCCGGGTCATACCTTGACATTCGACAACACGCGCCGGATTCTGTTGTCGAACGACAAGGTATCGAGCCACCGGGAGGTCTCATGGAATGGATCCGCCGCCTGGCGCGCCGGGCGCGTCTGCTCGCGCGCCGCGGGCGCGCCGAGCGGGCGATGGACGACGAGATGCGCTACCACCTCGAGTGCGAGGCCGCCGAGCGCGTCCGGCAGGGGATGTCGCCTGACGACGCGCGCCGGTCCGCGCTCGCCGACTTCGGCGGGGTCGAGCGCTTCAAGGAGGAGGGGCGCGACGCGCGCGGCGTGCGGCCGCTCGAGGATCTCGCGCGGGACCTGCACTTCGCGCTGCGGGTGCTGCGGCGGAACCCGGGGTTCACGGCCGCCACCGTGCTCACGCTGGCGCTCGGCATCGGGGCCGCGACCGCGATCTACAGCGTCGTCTACGGCGTGCTGCTGCGGCCGCTCCCCTACGCGGACGCCGGGCGGCTGGTCGTCCTGTGGGAGCGCGACGTGGCGCACGGGGCGGAGCGCAACGTCGTCTCGGTCGCGAACTTCGAGGCCTGGCGCGAGCGCAGCCGCTCGTTCGAGGGGATGGCGGGGCTGGTCCCGAAGCCCGCCGTCATCGCCGGCACCGCGCGGGCCGAGCGCGTGATGGGGGCGGAAGTCTCGCCGGGCTACTTCCAACTGCTCGGCGTCGCGCCGGCGCTCGGGCGGGAGTTCGGCGAGTCGGACGCGCGGGGCGGCGGTGCCGCGGTCAT
>Ga0126308_10000162_pt1 | contig 18303 bp, 14 predicted proteins | sample Plot55_FD_92533 | JGI IMG/M metagenome (GOLD analysis project Ga0126308, IMG submission 92533) | Serpentine soil microbial communities from UC McLaughlin Reserve, CA, USA - Plot55 | ecosystem: Environmental > Terrestrial > Soil > Grasslands | place: USA: UC McLaughlin Reserve, Lake County... | reverse complement strand
CTGCCAAAGCGTCCTCGGGGGTCTCGTACCGACCCAGGTGGACGAGGACCTCTTGCTTTACCTTGCCGCCCTCCCTGTAGGAGCGCACGAGCTGAAAGTACGGTCCGCGCTCCCTGCTTCTCATGCGTCGTACGTAGATATTGACCTCCTATGTAGTTGCTGAAAATGGTTACTACAGTGTATCATCTCTATGTGTGCGCCATCCGTTTCACCTCCAGACTCTCTGTCCCGATCTGTGATCACTATGTGCTGAGTGGACCTAATAAAACCTGACGCTGTGCCCTGCCCCCCGGGGACTATGTGCAAGACGCACCTGAGAAATGCTGAGTTTTATCCTTCAGACCGCGCCAACCCCCGAAGCGCCCGAACCGTGCGCACGAACTCGCGGTGTCCCCACAGCCGCAATTCTTCGGCGTCTGCTCGTAACATGGCGAGATTAAAGTTCAGACGGCGCGGGACGGGCTGACTGCGGCTTATCAACTCCGCGCGTTCGATCTCGAGTTCGCGTATTTGTTCTAGGAGCTGCCGGTACCGCTGTTTGTCAGACATAGTGTTTGTTGTGCTTACTATCTTCGCTGTTCGTTTTTGTCCCGTGCACTGGCCGTGGGCAATATCTTCGGAGCCAGCAGCCTACTCTTTCGGCAGACGCCAGCGTTGCGCACGTCCAACCCCCGCCCTCTTCGACGGCGATACCGGCGGGCGCTACTATAGCTTCTACCTGTGTATCCTTCATCGTCCTACTCCTTCTCCGCCCAACAATCACAGACCTGGGTTTCGGCCTCTACCGGTACACGCTTATCCTCGTCTACACCTATGTTCGTTACCTCTTCTCCTACCTCCTTCATGACCTCATGGACCAGCGCGGCGGCCGCGACGGCGTACTCCTCGGGGACCGTGGCGAGGATCTCGTCGTGGACCAGCCCTACGATCTCGAGCCCGGGGACCTCCAGGCGCCTCTCGTACACGGCTACGGCGATGGCCTTCATCACGTCGGCAGCCCCGCCCTGAATCGGTGAGTTGAGGGCTTGCGTGTCCTTCTCTAGGTTCAGCCTACGGCGCCCCAACGCGGTGTAGGTGTCTTTTCGTCCGCTCTTGAACCGGTTTATGGCGTCCTCCCGCCACCGCGCCACGCCCGGGTATGCATCGAAGAACGGCTGCCAAAACCGCTTCTGAACCTCACGCTTGCTGTAGTCCTTCTTGAAGACCTCCCGGGCCTTATCCGCGAAGCCCTTAAGACCCTGACCGTAGAGGAGCCCGAAGACGAGTGCTTTTGCTAGCTTGCGCTGCTCTGGCGTGACAGCCTCGCGGGGTATGCCTAAGACGTTGGCGGCGACGGCGCGGTGCACGTCATTGCCCTCGATGAATTCCTGTCTAAGGTTCTCATCGCCGGAGAGGGCGGCTAGGACTCGGACCTCGATTTGGCTTAGGTCCGAAACGACGAGCTTGTGACCCGCCGGGGCCACGAACGCCCGCTTTAGGGGCTGCGGGATGCCTTGCAGCGGCGGTTTCTCGCACGCCATGCGCCCGGTGTCGGCTTCCACCTGCTTCCACTTGGCGTGCGCCCTACCATTCTCGACTTTGGTCTGCCGGAACCTTGTGGCTACGTCACCGACCTTGCGCAAGGCACCCAAGGCGTCGGCTAGCGGGTTGCCTTCGTACTCCGCCAACACCTTCTTGGCGGTGCTCGCTACGTCCAGCCCCGCGGATTTCAGCGCCCAGAGAGTTTGCGGGTGGCTCTTCCAATTAACCCGCTCGTTTCGCTCTTCTGGCACGTTCTTGTTCTTGGTGTTGGCTTCAACGAACTTATCCGGTAGAGGCTCCGTGATCAGTGAGTCCAGTTTGGTGGTCTGCTCAGCTATCCCATCCTCGGACTCCCGCACGCACGCAGAGAACACGGCCTCGTCTACCGGCATACCTAGGGTGCTCATCTCCGAGACCACCTTGACCATCCGATTTTCGAGATCCAGGACGGCCCCTAAGCCCTTACGGTCCGCCTTGGTGCGCAGTACGTGGGCTAATTCGTGCAGGTACTCTACGTCGGAGGCGGCGTACCCAAGCTGTTCTGGTGAGAGCTCCGCCGCGCTCCAATCGGAGGACTGCTCGTCTTTGGATATCTCAACCTCCAAAAGCCTCTCCGACAGCTTCTTGTAACCGGCAACTGCGTTAGGCATACCGGCGTAAAAGACCTTCGCGGCTAACATGGGGTCGAAGACCAGCCCGTCGTGGATATACCCGTAGTTGTTGCGGAGTACGGCTAAGTCGTATGCGGCGTTATGGGCTATCACGGGCTTCTCTCGGAGCGCGTCCAACAGCCCCGACACCTCAACTTCTGCGGCGTCCACGACGTGCGGGACCCCGTCGGCGGTCTTCACCTGGATCAGCCGCACGCGGGCCACACGCACATCTAGGGCGCCACCGTCTTCGGCGGACTCTCCCGGTCCTAGGGTCGGGTCGAATGTCTCGGTATCCAGCGCGACCGGCCCACTGGTGGCGCGGATCTCTTCTATGATCGGCGCCAGACCGTCGGCTGTCGTGACGTGCACGTAGGCAAGTGGATCAACCGGACCACCTTGATCCACTTGATGATCCACTTGGACCGAGGCTTCACTAGTAACGAGCGTGTCGTTCATTCGTAGGTCGTCGGAGGGGGTTTGATCCAGTTGATCCAGTTGATCCACTTGAGTGAATTGGCTTATATGAGCCTTTTCCTCCCTAGTAGTGGTGGGGATCGGTCCAAGTGGATCAACTGGATCATCCTTGATCCAGTTGCCTGCAAGGTGCCCATTGCCGTTGGTTGAGTGGGCGCGTAGACCAAATGGATCAACTGGATCATGTGATCCAGTTGCAGGCGACGAACCCGCAAATCCGCCGTCTACGCCGTCGTCTGGGGGCAGGGACCAATACCAAACCGTGCCGCGTTTGACCGGGTTGACGCCGAGTGCAACTTTCGCCCTCTTGAGGGTTCCCCACGCCACCCCCACGAACTCGGCCTCGGATTTGACATCGGCTGCTGGCTTCTCTCCGGAGGCGAGCACCTCCCGGAGAAAATCCTTCGCCTCGTCCATGGCCGAACGCTCCTGCTCTTCGACCTGTGGCTTGAGGATGTCGTTGGCTTTCATTTCGGTGACGCCCTTGTAGACGATCACGGCGGCGTCCGGGTTGTTGGGCGCCGAGGTTATTTGGTAGGAGAGGCTCTGCGGGGGCATAGAGAGGTTGTGCTTCTGGCTTGCCAGTACCCGCAGCTCTTCGTCGTGCGGGTGGGGACCCACGATCAGACCGCTGCGAGCTGCCCCGATGATGCCTATCGACCCCCCTCCCCTGTAGAGGACGTTGCCTCCGGGCGTTTTGTTGAGGTGCCGGACTATCACGACGGCTGCCCCGGTCCTCTCGGCGAGCTGTTTGAGGGGCTTGAGGGCGGAGCGAACATCTTTGTCGGAGTTGCTGTTTACGTTCTCACCGAGGAACGCCATGATCGGGTCAACGATCACGAGCTTGGCGCCCACCCGCTCGATGGCCCGCTCCAGTTTGGGGAGATCTTCCGGGATGCCGAACGGGTCATCGTTGCCGAGTATGACGACCCGGCTAGGATCCCCACCGGCGGCGTCGAAACGGGGCCTGATGGTGTCTCCCACGCCGTCCTCCGCGGAGAGGATCACCACCCCGGCTTGCAGGAAGGTCTTACCGAAGCCGTAAGGCATCATCCTACCCGTCGTAACCCGGGCCGCGAGGTCCGTGGTGAGCACGCTTTTGCCGTTGTCGGGATCGCCGTCCAGGACCGTAATCTTGCCGAGGGGGATGCGCCGTTCCCATAGCCACTCCACGGTTTCGGCCTCGACGTCCGCCAAGAGGGTCCCGACCGGCATCGGTTCCTCGTCCGGTTGGTCCCGCACCCAGCCCCTGAGTTCGAGGATGCTGCCGCCGTTCGCGAGGTAGTCGTCTATGCCGGTCTTGGTGCCGCGGTAGTACTCCGGCCAGAGGAGGTACTTGACCAACGCGCCCCTCTCCCGCAGGAAAGCGGCGAGACCTCGCAGCGCCTTTTGCACGTCGAGGTTGACCATCACGTCGGCGTCGAAGGCGATAACCACCTCGCGCCCGTAGAGTTTGACCTCCTCCCAATCCTCTAAGACCCGCCAGCACTGCACGCCCTGTAGGGAGATGCAGCACTCCCCTACGCTTGCGAGGGCATCCGCTTTCTTGTCGCCCTCGGTGATGTAGAGAGGTTGCTCGACATCCCGCATCATGGGGACGGCTCGCGGCGGGACGCTCAGACGCACTCGCGTACCCGCTGGCGTCTCGTACTTCCGGGGACGGCTCTTGCCGTTTCGCTCTTCTATGTGCGGATTATCCGGCTTGATCTGCGCAGGGATCGGTTTCCCGGACGGGCTAAACCGGGGAATGACTAGCGCCGGCACCCGCTGTTGGCTCCGTTTGAATCCGAGCCGCTCGAGCCCCCTCTTGGTTTTCTCTAGGTAGTAGCCCCGCTCCCAAGCGACCGCCGGATCTATGGCGGACTCCTCGGTGACCTCTCGCCACCGATAATCCAAGCGTTTGCGAAGCCTTGCGAGGAGATCCGGTGGGCTATCTTGTGTACTATGTTGAGGCTCGGTCATCTAACTTCGTGGTTTCTTCTAGTTAGGGCTTGTGATTGTCGAAGTAGCCGTTCAGGTGCGCTGCCTATGCAGCCATTCATCGAGCTCCCTGCGGTTGATGCGGATGCAGCGCCCGATCCTGACGGTGGGCAGCTCGCCGGTGCCCACAAGCTCGTAAGCCTTAGTCCTGCCGATGCCAAGCAGCTGCTGGACGTCCTTCAAACTCAGCCACTCCGACTGCTTCGTGTTACTCATGAGCTCTCCTTTGGCGTTCTACTCTTTCCGACGATCGCTATTACAATGGGTCCATCACAATGCAGCGGAGAGGGCACAAGAGTGAACGAAGCAGTACTTAGGGCGCGCTGGGAAGAACGCGTAACCACAAAGAACCAGAAGGTCTTAGACAAGCTCTGGCAAGATCTCAAAGACGAGCGATACGTCGATGACGCGCTCAGAGAACCAGAGATAGGGCTCGAAGACCTCGTCCAAGAAGCTGAAACCCGCCTCAAATACTGGCGACTCGGAGGCGGCCGCAAAAAACCGGTAGGGCGCTCGGTTCGTATACCCGTGGAAGTCGAGCTTGACCACTACGAGAAGGAATGCGCGGAAACCGCCGCACTCTACTTGGCCAAGAAGGCGGCGAGTCTACCAGAGGTGAGGCGCTTCAGGCAAGAGAGGCTCGGCGGCAAGCTCCTAACCACCGAAGAGGTGGACGAATTTCTCAGAGGGGAGCTCCTAAGGGAAGAACCCGACGATCTCCACTCGCCGAGTGAACTCAACTGGACGTGGAGTGCTTTCGTGGACGATATGGGTCTGGTAGAGCTCCTTGAGTTCGTAGTACCCACCGACCGGGCATCGCGTGGCTTATGGCGGGAACTGCTCTTCCCGTACGAGGGTTCGGATGGATGGATGGTGTCAAGAAAGACGCTTACGGAAAACTATAGCGAGTTTTGCCTCTATCTCGCGGCCATCTTCCCCTGGCATCCCTACGACGCGGCTCGCTTCCTGTTGACCGGTGAGCGCCCAGAGGTCGTGCCACTAGAGCTCTCATACAACCGCCATAGTCGGGTCATCACCTTGAACTTCGCGCCCTGGATCTCGGAGAAAACCCTTCGCAAGGCCTACCGCAAGTGCCAGACGGTCGTTCAGGGGGGCGACAACCGGCGGATGAAGGAGAGGACCTTGGCTGTCATGCGCTTCGTCACCGAGCACACCGACGATGAGGGTAATAGACCGTCTTGGTCACAGCTGACCGAGCTTTGGAACGAACAGCACCCCGGCGAGTGGAGGTTCAAGGACAGGTTCGGGCTCCGTAAGGCGTATCTGCGAGCCGAGGAAGAGCTCGCTGGTCCTAGGCGTTAGAGGATCCGCAAGACTACTCTTCGCTCAGAGGAGGCACGCGAGGTTATTCAGGCGCACCCAGAATATCGCGAGCTCGAGCGTGGGGCCGAGTAGGCTGAGACCCTAACCCCATTGCCGCAGCACTGATAAGGCGGTATATGAAGGTCTTGGGTGCTGCATCGTTGGACAAGGTGGGACGATTATCAGGCGACTGGGTAGATGAAGCTAGCTCCCGGTCGCTTCGTCTACGCATCACTCACCCTTGACTCAGCATCTAAGGATTGATCCAAGTTCTGCTTAAATGTATTAGGAGGCGTAAAGTCTTCTAGACGTCTGGAGCAGTTAGGGGCAAACTCTACGTTATGGAGATAAGAAGCCGCAGGATCCATATCACTGGTAGCGCTGCTCGGGAGACACCAGAGCATTTGCTGCGTTACGCACACGAGCTGGTCTCTCAGCTTGTGCTCGCCCTCGGAAGTGAAGGTGCTACCTTCGCGGTAGGCGTCGGTAAGGAGCCGCTTGTTGATCCCGAGGACATGTCCTCTTCATCGGTCATCTTCGACTGGACAGTGCTCTGCACCCTGCATGAGCTTCTCCGGGACGGACGGGTCAACGCTACAGGCCCCGAAGGAAAGCTCTTATCCACGGTCGCGACTCACAAGACGGAAGGGCAGATCCCTGAGTATCGGCGACCAGTGTGGCGAGGATTGACAGAGGCGGGCTCTGTGAATATAGAATTCGTAGAGCCTGGGTGGACTGCTGGCGCTGTCCGCCGCGAGAGGCAGGCACAGAAGGGCGACTTGCTAATAGCCCTTAGCGGAGGTCAAGGCGTCGAGCACTTGGCTCAGCTCTACGCGTTGGGCGGAAAACCGGTCATACCGCTGGATCTGGACCTGGGCGCGAGCATGGCCGACGGCGCCGGAGGGGCGGCGAGACTAGCCGAGAGGGCATTGGCCCATCCGGAACGCTTCGCACGCTTTAGCGACACTGATGCAGCGGCCGGACTGCTATCTCGCATGTCAACGCGAGGTGGGGAAAGCGAGATACCGCAGGTGGTCTCGGGAATTGTGGATGTGCTCCACGCGCTCGACCCGCCCTCCGCATTTTACGTTCGCCTCGTGAACGAGTCCCATCCAGAGTTCATGTACGTGGAGCGTTTCTTCCGATCCGTCGTAACTCCGGTGGTCGAGGGCCTGGGCTACCGGCCTATTGACATTAGTCGCGACTATAATGAGTACGCGTGGATGAACGAAGCAATTTTCGATTCTCTGCACCACAGTGCCGTGACAGTGGTAGACCTCACGGGATTGCGCAACAATTGTTTTTTGGAGTACGGCTATGCCCTCGGTCGTCAGCAGAGAGTCATTCTTACCGCACGCAATGGAACCGAGCTCCCCTTCGATACCGCGGCGATCGATTGCCACCTTTGGGAAGCGGATGTTGACGACGCACGGAAAACCGGATTCGAGGCATACTGGAGCCGGAACATAGACCGACCACCACTCGTGAAGCCCAGAGAAATATTGTGAACCAAGAACGCAAGGCAGCCTGCAATAATGGAGAGGGCTACGTCTCCGTAGATATCGAGGCCTCAGGGCCAATTCCCGGTGAGTACAGTATGCTGTCTCTTGGTGCATGTCTAGCTGATGACTTAGAAGAACACTTCTACGTCGAGTTACGCCCAGTCAACGACAAATTCGTGAAAGAGGCTCTCGAGGTGAGCGGATTGTCACTTTCGCTTCTGCGTCAGCGCGGAACGGATCCACCGAAAGCCATGGCATCATTTCGGGATTGGATTGAGGAGGTGTCGGCTGGACGGACGTCCGTATTCGTAGGATTCAATGCGAGTTTCGACTGGGCTTTTGTGAACTGGTACTTTCACAAGTTCTTAGATGAAAACCCCTTTGGCATTGGCGCTGTAGACATCAAGGCTTACTACATGGGACTTTCCGGAAGTGAGTGGCGAGAGACCGCAGCGAGCCATTTACCTGGCTGGCTGCAACCCTCCCGACCGCAAACGCATAACGCCCTTGACGACGCTCTAGCGCAGGCCGAAATCTTCAGTAGGCTGCTCAAGGCCTCTCGGGAACGCTTACAATAACAGGTTCTGGTGGAGGAGCATCACGCTTTATGAGGTAGACGTTACCCGTCGCCTGCTGCAAGGAAGTGCGAAGCACTCTTCTCGCCTTATGTACTATTGTTTAGAATGTCTGTTGGCGCTGGAATTGCGGGAGGTGGGACACTATGTTTATGGTGACTGGGTGGCCAAGGACAGGTTTATCTTGTAAGAGCTTCACCTCCTTGTCGAGCAGCGCCTCGATACCTATACCCATGTGGAGAAAGCCGCAGTGAATACTTCTGGCGAGCAGGCGAAGCCCGAGGTGCTCATTCTGCTCAGCGGGGGGATCGACTCTGCGGCATGCCTCGATTTCTTTCTCGACTTGGGTCGGGAGCCCTGCGCCTTATTTGTCGGCTATGGGCAAGCGGCTGAGCAACAGGAGACGCAAGCAGCTCTCGCAATAGCTCATCACTACAACGTTGCAATCGACAATATACGCTGGACAGGGGCCAGACAGAAGGGTCCTGGTGTCATATCAGGCCGAAATGCTTCCCTGATAACAGCGGCTATGATGGAGCGGCCCTCATCCGTCTCGGTTATAGCTTTGGGGATACACGCGGGTACAGGTTACGCTGACTGCTCCACGGCTTTTGTGCGGAATATGCAGCAGGTTCTGGACCTCTACTCAGAAGGTGTACAACTTGCTGCGCCGTTCCTAAATTGGACCAAGGCTGACGTTCTCGAATACTGCACGATGAGAGATGTGCCATTACATATGACCTATAGTTGTGAGAAGGGCTTCGTTTCTCCATGCGGGGATTGCCTCTCATGTCTGGACCGAAGGGCGCTCGATGCTCGCACGTAGCTCTAAGACTAGGTCCAGGATCATGCACCCGTTGGCAGGTGAGATAGAGTTGCCGCTGCTTGTGCCCGCTTTCTCCAGCAAAGGCTTCGAGTTGAGGAAGAGAGGCACCAAGCCAAAGCATGACTACAGCGAGCTTGTCTATGAGCTCGATACATTCGGAAAGTTTTCATCTCAAGCCGTACTCGTAAGCGCCTACGATCTGCACTTCCAGCACTTCGATGATGCTCCGGAACTTCCTGCTGGAAAAGCAACGGACTACTTACGCAACACCCAGTTGGTCTTTATAGATAGTGGTGGGTACGAGTTAGTACCGGATTTTGACACTACGGAACCGAGAACGTTTGCGTACCGACCAAAGAAAGGATTTGGGCGCGCTGAGTATGAGGGGGTGCTGCGCAACCTTACGACGCTCGAGCCGCCCCTACCACTAGTAGTGGCGAACTTCGACTTCGGGACGAGGCGCAAGCCGTTGGAGGTCCAGATCAAAGCGGCGCGCACCCTCTTCTACGAATTTGATGGTCCCTTAACTAACTTTATCCTGAAGCCATGGCGGAAGAATGGGACAGTGGTCGAGCCGAGGGAGCTCTCGCCCACCGATTACGCTAACCTACGCGACTTCGATATAATAGGCGTTACCGAAAAAGAACTTGGGCAAGATCCTCTCGAACGCCTTCAACGGGTTGCCAGCCTTCGCAAGGGTCTGGACGACGCTGGCGTAACCGCTCCTATTCATATCTGGGGTGGCTTAGACCCAATAATGACCCCTCTATACTTCTTCGCTGGCGCGGAGATCTTCGACGGTGTGTCCTGGCTGAGGTACGCTTACAGCAACGGGGTGGCGGTTAATCGTGAGGTCCACTCAATCCTCACCGGTAGAGGGGTATCCACCTCAAGGAAACGGAACCACGCTTACGCCAGCATGGACAACCTCAGTGTCATCAACAACCTGACAATTGCATTGCAGCAATGGCTCGATTTCGAAGCCACAAGCTTCAGTATGTTTGATCCCCCCGAAATAGCCGATCGCCTCGAGGAGGCGTACGGTGTCATGAAGATCAAGATCGACGTTCTAAGAGGGGGCGCGTGATGGGCGGAACGGGTGGTCGTTATTCGGGAGCAAGATCAGACAAAGTTCTCGAGCAAATCAACCAGGAGAAGCAAAAAGAGCGGGAGCGGCTCGACGGTCAGGTTGACGACCTCATCCGTGAGCTGCTCGCACGTTACAACGACCGTGACACTGAGAAGGTTTCCGAGCGGCTGGACACTATCCGCGAAAACTTAGGCGAGGCGGCAGATCTAGATACCATACTATTTGGTGGTTCGGTAGCGAAACACACGGCGGTCGACGGTTTGAGTGACGTTGACGCACTGGTTATTCTCGATAAACAGAGTATCGGTGCCGACTCGCCCCAAGATCTCATAGATTCCTTCCACCGGCTCTTAAGTCAGAGCTTGCCTCGGAGCGATATAGAGAGCGTAAGTAAGGGACGTTTGGCGGTAACGGTAACGTACCAGGACGGCCAGGAGATTCAGCTCCTTCCTGCACTGCGCTCCCGTAATACGGTAAGAATAGCCGCCTCCGACGGTAGGACTTGGCAGGACACCAAGCCGCGCGGGTTTCAGAGCGCCTTAACACGAGAGAACCGTCGGATGAACCAATCCTTGGTTCCAGCGATAAAGCTGACAAAGTCGGTGTTCGCTGACTTCCCACCACAGAAGCAATTACGTAGCTACCACATCGAGACTTTGGCCGTGGATGCAGCGAAGAACTATAAAGGTCCTAAGAACCCTAAAGCCTTGTTACTGCAAATACTCGAGCACTCCTCGCGCCGTGTTCTCCGCCCGATCGCTGACGTGACGGGTCAATCTCGGACCGCAGACGAGTACCTTGGGTCAGCAAACAGTGACCAACGCCGCAACATTTCGCAGACGCTGGAGGGTACAGTACGACGACTGATGGCGGCTACGACCATTGCGCAGTGGCGCGCCGTCTTGGACCGTGTGAGGGGCTAGGTGACGGCGGAGCACAAGCATTGTTGGTCTCTTCGGATAAGGAGATTGAACGCCAATACTGCATACTGCAGCAAACACAAGGAGATTCGTGATTTGAGGCAGACTGGGGGTGCGTGCGCTTGGTATTAGCGATAATGATCAATACACGCGACACGACAAAGGCATTGCGGAGAACCGAATAACGTTGGGGGGCAGCCCGTGTCGAACGGTAAGTCGTTAGTCGTGAACAGCGAGCGCGGACCTCGGCGGGAAGACCTAGTCTCTGTGTACCTTACCATGAAGGAACACGTGGTCCGGATGGGCTACTCTGAAGAGATTGATTGGCAAGACGCTCGCTCTATCTCAAGCGTGAGCGAGCGCGAGTTTCTTGCAGAGGGTGCGTGGGTCATACTTTCTTCTGGAATGCGCGAAAGCGTCATTGCGCGCCGCTACCCGCAGGTCTCGAAAGCTTTCAAGGATTGGTCCTCAGCGCAGCTAATTGTGGCTAACCGTCGCGAATGCGAACGGCAAGCGCTTCTTGCGTTCAACAACATCGCGAAGATAAGTGCGATTGGCTCATTGTGTGAGACGGTAAATGCCAGCGGCTACCACCGGGTCTTAGCGAGAATCCAGGCAGAAGGTGTCGACCACTTAATGAACTTCGACTACATTGGTCCAGTCACTAGCTACCATTTCGCTAAGAATATCGGCTTGGACGTCGTGAAGCCAGATAGACATTTGGCGCGTATGGCCGCTGGAGCAGGCTACCTATGTCCGGAAGAACTATGCAGAGACATCGCTGAAGTCACTGGCGATAAGTTGTCGGTTATAGATGTCGTTCTTTGGCGTTACGCTACCTTGGACTCTCTGTACATGGCTCTCATTACTTGAGTGTCGTAGGTGATGTTGTGTACTCGTATGAGCAGGTCAGCGGCTTGAGTCCGCTCGTCGGCTCCTTAGCGCTGTCAGCTTCGGAGTGCAATTTGGATACTTTCATTAGGTGCGTTGACGACAGTTTTGACGACAATACAGTCGATATTGGACGGTAACAGGCGAACTCTCATTAGGTCATATACTGCAAATCCCGCTTATTCATGCGGTTTAGCGAACCGAACGATACACGACGATACTTGAGATCTCTAACTCAGTACTAGTTGGTAATAGGTTAGTGGTGGGCACGATCGACGGCCTTGGTTCTCGGCCGATGACTGCCGTTGGGCGAGATGTGCTGCTGGTGCTGGGAGGAACGTCCGAACCCAAAGGAGTTGCTCGGAGCGAGCCGATACGGCAACTTATGGACTATACCGGGCAAGCAGCAAGACCTAGATTGAGGGTGTTGACGATTTGATCGCAACCAAGCTAGCACAAAACAACTGAACCCTTGAAACGCCGGGTCAGCAATTGTCAGCAGTAGTGTCAGCAGTAGAGATGATATTCAGCGGTATTGGGGAATACTTGACGGACAGAGCAAAGGCATAAGCACCTGCAAATCAACCTTTTTGGCGGGGTTTGGAGTAGGGAACGGGCTTACTCGTAATGAGCAGGTCAGCGGTTCGAGTCCGCTCGTCGGCTCTCTTTTTTATCGCGTTTTGCAGCTTAAACGCAAGAGCTAGGGCGAAGCCTGGTGGGGACTCGGAGGCGAAATACTGCAACCGGCCTTACACCCTGCCCTAAGAAAGCAATCAGGGGCATCCGGGTCGGTTCTACGGAAGGCGTGTCGATCGGTGGCCTGAATATGAGGAAGTTCGAGATAGATCGGCGTGGTCTCCACGAACGGCTCCTTGCCGGGGATCCAACAGCTCCGGCGGATCTTGCCTTAGCTTAGCTCGACGACCTAGCGGAGTGGCTGATGCGCGGCAACCCCAAGATTCACCCGAACGATTGCTCTACAGCAGCGGATGATGCCATCCTAACGCTTATCAAGAATCCGGGGTCGTACGATCCCGACAAGCAGACGCTGGAAGCTTACTTGCGCATGTTGCCCACCAGTCTCACCCGCGCCTGTTCACCGTCTGGGCATGTCCGAGGAAGGGACAAGGATTGATCGTAGGGGTGTGGTGGGAAAACTAGTTCGAACGCTACGCTTACCAGCTTAGAGCTTGCGCGGATAGGCTCGCTACTTTTTATATTTGCCACTCTTCCGCACGGTTAAATTGGCTCTTGATCGCCCATTGACACATTTGCTACCCGCCTATCCGCGCAGCCTCTTAGGCGCTTTCTCGTAGCGTTGACTGTTGCCTGCGATAGCAGGGCGGTTGTCAAAGCATCTGGTAAGGTCCGCGAACCAGCAATTTCCCACGCCCCGGCGTGCCGACGACCTCGCCGTCCGCAAAGACTACCTCGCCGTTGCTGATGGTTACTGAGGGCCATCCGGTTATCGGCCAGCCTTCGTAAGGCGAAAAATTGGCGCTGGTCTGCGTGCGCCGGCTGTCCACGGGTCGCGTTTCGTCGGGATCCCAAATGGTCAGGTCGGCGTCGGACCCTACCGCGATTGTTCCCTTGCGTGGGAAAAGGCCGAAGAGGCGCGCCGCGTTGGTTGAGGTTACCTCAACGAAGCGGTGGAGCGAGATTCGGTTCTTGCCCACGCCCTCGGAGAAGAGCATGGGCAGCAGCGTGTCGAGGTCGGCAACCCCGGGGCGGAACGTCTCGATCGTAAGCTCGGGGTCGAGTTTCTCCTCAAGGGTCCACGGGGCGTGGTCCGTACAGAAGGTCTGGATGTCGCCGGCCCAAAGCCCGTTCCAGAGTGCCTGCACGTCGGCGTCGCTGCGCAGGGGCGGTTGGCCGACATACTTGGCACCGTCGGGTTCCGAGAAGCACTCCTCCGTTAGGTAGAGGTAGAGCGGACGAGTCTCCACGTAGATCGGGACGCCGCGGGCACGCGCTCGGTGGCACGCCTCGAGCGCGGCCGAGCTTGAGAGGTGGACGACATAGACCGGCGTTTCGGCGGACTCAGCGAAGCCTATGACCCGGGTGACCGCCACCTCCTCGGAGAAGACAGGCCTGCTGGCCGGGTAAGCCTCCGGTCCTGTCCTTCCGGAGGAGAGGAGGCGCTCTGTGAGGTGGCCGATGATACAACCGTCCTCGCAGTGGACCAGAGGCAGCATGCCGAACTGACCGGCAAGGCGCATGGCTCGCAGGAACTCGGGCGCCCGGCCGTCGAAGATGCTCAGAACCATGAAGATTTTGACGCTCGTGTGGCCGCGCCGCGCGAGCTTCGGCAACTCGTCGAGTACGGAGGGCGAAGGATCGAGGAGAACGGGGTGTAGGATGAAATCGACCAGGGCCGCCCGCTCCGCTTCTTCGGAGGTGCGTCCCACGAGGTCGAGCAGGCCCTCGCCCGGCCGCGGGAAAGTGATATTGCCAACCGTCGTGATCCCCCCTGCCACAGCCGCGCGGGTGCCGCTCTCGAAGTCGTCGGCCCACCGCACCTCTCCTCCTTCGGGAAGGCTTGCCGCGGTAAGGTGGACGTGCATGTCGATACCCCCGGGCAGCACGAGTTTGCCGTTGGCGTCGATCTCCTGGTCGGCCGAGAAGTCACCACCGATCTGCGTGATCCGACCGTCTCTGACGCCGATATCGGCTCGGTAACTGCTGGAAGCGGTCACGATCACACCTCCACGAATTGCCAAGTCCACCCGTTGCGTGGCATCCATCAGCTTCCTCCAAGCGAGTTCCACCATGATGTGTTAGAAATCGTTACACTACCTTCCTCAATCCTCACCTCGTCCAGTAACTCATCCAACTGTATGGCGGCTCTTAGGGCATGACGTCGCCGGCATTGGGTCCTAGAGTTTGTCCCGTGTAGAGGTTGCCGTCGGGCTCCGCGGCTAGCAGGACCGCGGTCGGCGCGACCTCCTCGACCTGACCATACCGCCCGAGCGGCAGTTCGGCGATCTGCGCGGCGATCTGGTCGGGGCTGACTTCCCCGATGACCAAGTCAGTCTCGATGGGACCCGGCGCGATGCTGTTCGCCGTGATGTTATGCTCGGCCACCTCCAGCGCAAGCGCCTTGGTGAAGCCTATGATCCCCGCCTTGGCCGCACAATAGTGGGTGAGCTCCGCCGCTCCCTTTAACCCTAGCTGCGAGGCAACATTGATTATCCGACCAAACCGGCGCTCTTCCATGGAGGGGAGCACGAATCTCGTACAGAGGTACACGCTCCTGAGGTTAACCTGGATCATGCGGTCCCACGCGCTGACAGGCATATCCACGAGCCGCGACTGGTTGAAGATACCAGCGTTGTTGACCAGGATGTCTATCCGGCCGAACTCTCTAAGCATCGTTTCGACCATGTCCCGTACCGGCCGCTCCGAGGACACGTCGGCCGGTAAAGGCAGGGCCTCCTGTCCCAGCGCGCGGACCTCTTCTGCGGAGCTCAAGGCTTGCTCCTCCGTCTTGTCGTTCACGCCGATCTTCGCCCCTTCTCGAGCGTAAGTCAGGGCTATCTCCTTCCCGATACCCTGCCCTGCTCCGGTTACTAGCGCTACCCTGCCCTCCAGCTTCATCCCGTCGTGCGTCCCTTCCTCATCCGCCTACGTGCGCCTGCCCGATCGGTCAAAGCCGCCGATCGCCCTCCGGGGACCGTCCATCGAGCCCTTTGCTCTGCCCCGCTGGGCTACGCGGGTCTGGACGTGTTGCCGGCGTAGAGGGGGTTCGCGACTTTCCACCCCTCGAGCGGGTTATTGGCCTTCCACCGCTGCACGTACTCGCCGAGTGTCTCGAAGACTACGCCCTCGCGCCCCTCAAAGTAATCGATCAGGCGCTCGAGCATGACCATGCGGTGCCCGCGTCCGATCACCTGCGGGTGCATCGTTAGGTCGTAGACGCCCCCCGGGCAGTTGTCGAGAGCGTAGTCGAAATCCTGTTTCCAGATCTCCTCTAGCGCCGAAGGCGGGGCGAGACCTGCATTCCAGCCGGGGACATACTCAAAGGCTGGGAAGTCATCGAGGCCCCAGGTCACGGGGACCTCTACCAGCTCGCAGGACTCGCCGAACACGTATGGCTGGGTGGTGGACCACTCGTCATCATTCCGCAGGTAGTAGGGGTAGAAGTCATTGCCCATGCAGCTGGAGTCGTAGACAAAGCCGTACTCGAGTAACAGGTCTATGGTGTTCCTGCTGAAGTCCCAAGCTGGCGAGCGGTAGCCATTGGGGCGCACGCCAGCGGCCCTGTCGAGTGCCTCAAGGCCACGCTCCAGGTTGTTCTTCTCGCCGTCCCGATCGAAGTCGGCAGGATTCTCGTGCACCCAGCCGTGGTGAACAAGCTCATGCCCCTGCTCGTGGATGCGCTTGACCAGCGTTGGGTACGCGTACGCCGTGTGTCCGGGAACACAGAACGTTGCCCTGATGCCTCTCCTCTTAAGGAGATCCAAGATACGGGGTAGCCCCACCACGGGGCCAAATTCGCCACGCGAGATCATGCTCAGGTTATCCGACTTGAAACTCCCGATCCAGGCCGACATCGCGTCGAAGTCGAAGGTCAGGCAGCAGGACAGACGTGGTCCTTCGGTCATCTTCGCCTCCTTTTTCTGATCGCCATGCGTATGCATTTAGCCCGCCAGGTCGTGGCTCATCACCCTACCGGCCGCAGCACTATCCTCCTCTCCGCGGTAGCCTTGATCCTCTCCCCGCTGTAGAGCAGGGGGACCACCTCGTCGGCAGTCCACTGGGAGAACAGGTCAGCGTAGTGTGGACTCCTAGGGTCGCCTGATTGTCCTGGAGAGTTTATAGCGAGGCATCCGTCCCAGTTTCCCACGTCCAGCACGACCCGCCACGACGAGCCCCCTGTCTGCCGAAAGTCGTCGGTGCCGTAAGCCGTGTTGCCCACGGTGTCACCGCTCCCTCCGCGCGGCGTGGGGCCCACGTTCAGCCGTTCGCGGGTCAACTCGTCGAAGCGCGGGGAGAGGGGGTGGGCAAGGAAGGCGTGGTGCAGCTTGCCCCATTCCCAGAGCCTTACATCGGCACCTAGAAGCCGTTCGAGGTGCTCGAAAGCTAGCCTCAAGCTGGAAAGTAGTGCTTCATCGCGCGACCTCTCGGACTCCGGACCGGCTCTCCCTTCAGGGTTCTCTATGAGGTCGAGATCCACCCGGGCGTCGCCCGCCTGGTCCTCTACTGGCGTCACCACGGCCACAGCCTCGTCTCTCTTCTCCTCAGGCACTACTCCGGCCACGGCCCTGGCGAGGAGCACCGGACGCAAGTAGAGCCGGTACCACACCTCAAAGAGCGCCGCGGGCGCGGAGTCCGTCGCCAGTACGTGATCCCACCCTCGCAGCATCTTCAGGGCCTGCTCGATCTTGGGGTCCGTCGAGCGCAGTCCTTCCAGCCGAGCAACGATCCGTCGGGCGGGCACGGAGAGGTAGTCGGTTTGCAGCTCGACCGAGTCCTGGACGGCAAAATCTGGATTACCTTGTAAGACCTCGGCTATGCGCTGGTAACGGTACGGAGCGTACCATTCGAAGCTGACCTTTCTTTCCTCATAGGGATAGTCCTCGGGCAGGTTCATCTCGTTGGCGGTGGCGATCCAGCCGCGCGAGGGGTTCAACTCGACCGGCAGCTCGTCCATGTCCATAAACCCATCCCACTCGTAGCGCCCGTCGCCCGGTACGGGCAAGAGGCCGTCCCAGCCCGGCCGCCTGGGAACGAGACCTGTCGGCTTCCAGCCGATGTTGCCCTCCGTGTCTGCGTAGACCTGGTTCTCTCCGGGGGCGCCCCAGCGGTTCAGCGCCGCGAGAAACTGATCCCAGTTTTGCGCGCGCATGTAGTCCATACTGCCGAGGTAGGGGGCCATGCCGGGCTCCAGCCACGCGGCCCTGACCGCGAATGCGACGCCCTTCTCGCGGTCCTCGTGAATCACCGGGCCGTGGCGGGTGAACTTCAGCTCGACCTCAACAGGCTCCTCACCTCTTACAGGGATCTCTTGCATCTCGACTTCCATTGGCTCCCAGCGGTCTCTGTAGCGGTACTCGGAGGGGTTATTGGGGTTGGTCTCGTAGACGTAGAGATCCTCCTGGTCTATCGAGAAGATGGTGAGACCGAAGGCTATCTTGCCATTATGGCCGATGGAGACGCCGGGGAGGGCGGGCTCGCCAGCCCCGATCACGCTCATGCCCGGCGCGGACAGGTGCGCCACATAGCGTAAGGAAGGCACAGACTGAGCGCGGTGCGGGTCATTGGCTAGGATGGGGCGGCGTGTGGCGGTGCGTACTGGGGAGATGACCCAGCTATTAGAGCCTTCCAGACCCCTGGTGGGCGGCGATTGCCCGGCGGCGAACTCGACCGGCCCTGTGGCCAACTCGTATACCTTCAAGACACCTTCGGGGATTAAGGAGAGGTCGAGGCCCTCGGGGATGGCGACCTCGTGAGGTGGCTCGAGGGGCCTGCGAAGGGCCTCTACCTCAGGTCCGAGGTCACGCAACACGACAGCGCGCTCGACCTCGCTCCGCAGGTTGTGGTAGAGG
>Ga0126308_10000160_pt1 | contig 18359 bp, 9 predicted proteins | sample Plot55_FD_92533 | JGI IMG/M metagenome (GOLD analysis project Ga0126308, IMG submission 92533) | Serpentine soil microbial communities from UC McLaughlin Reserve, CA, USA - Plot55 | ecosystem: Environmental > Terrestrial > Soil > Grasslands | place: USA: UC McLaughlin Reserve, Lake County... | reverse complement strand
CTTAGACGCAGAGACATGTTGCGAATGGCACAGGAACTATTGAGTAAATAGTTCAGCGCCAGAGTCAGACGTTCACTACACGACGGGTTCGCACCATTAGAGCAATGTGGGAACTTGGCCTCGTCTTGTCCAGGTTGCATCTCGTCTGGATTACCACCGTCTGTGGAAAGCTTCCTAGAAACGCGGCAGCGCTTTGCGCCTTTGCGTCTTTGCGTGAGAAATATTTAGTGCGCTCTGCCGGATTCCGCCAGGCGCAAAAAAAGACCGAGAACAAGCCAAAGTGGCTTGTCCGTCGGTCTACCGTTCGTTGGCGCTGCTGCGTCAGCAGCAACGCTCAACCCGTTATCTGTGATTTCAACGTGCGCCGTCGAGCGCTACCATGCGCAGCTCGCACGTATAAAGATTTCCTGCTGCATCCGGTAGCCAGCACTGATCCAGTCGCGGCAGCATTTCCGTGACTGATATTAAACAGTCCGACGGGCTGTTATCGATCGTTCTCCGGACCATCTTCGCCAGAATCTCAACAAAGATCGGACTCTCAAAATCAACGAAGAAGGGTTTCAGTTCGACCGGCACTTTCACAAATACAAACTGCGGCAGTCCCCGTTCACGTGCCCACCGGCGCGCGCTAATGAAGCGTTCGCTTTCATCATGCTGCAAAGCAAAAGTTAGCTCATCACTGTGGAAATGCCACGCCTCACGGCACGCTACCACTCGATCGAATTCCACGCGCGGCGTGTGCCGCGCAAATTTCAGCATCTTGAATTCGTTGGTAATTATTGTCGTGAGAATGTCTGCATAGGCCTCGACAATGCCAAACTGTAGCGAGTGATCCCGTGTTTTTACGCGGAGACCGTCAGTGCCGTCCTCTTCGACTATCAGGCCGGATATCGGCAGGACCCTGGACGGGAGCGCATCGCATGGGCCGGAACTGAACTCGAGACGATAGTCTTTCGGCGAAATAAGCGCAGGCAAAACTCTCGCTACCGGACCAAACATCGGTTTCGGAATTACCGGCACCAACCGTGGCTCAACAATATCTTCTTCCAGTGCGGCAAACAGCTCTTCAGGACATTCGTGCTGTTCGATGAATAGCGGCCAGCCGAGTGTGTTCGCAGCCACATGCAGCTCACCCACGACAACCTTGAAGTCGTTTTCGGCGAACGCTTCCCGGCGCTCCGCAAACAGCAACAGATCCGGACTGTGATACTTCGCGTAGGCCCAGCCGGGACCGGGCGCATAAAACACTTCCTCAATGCGCGAGCGTATCTTCTCAACCGCTAAATGCGCGACTGGCTGCCGGTAATCGATTTTGAGCACTTCATCCCAACGCTGCTGAAATTTTGCTATCACCGGATCTCGCAGTCTCTTCCGATCTTCGAAGACGATCGCCTGAGTCCGTTGCCAGAACGTTGCGAAATCGACTTTGTGGCGCCCGGTTGAGCCGGCAAGATCAAAGTAAATCTCACGGCAAGATTGCCTGAAGACTCTGGCAAGTTCGAAGGTGAGCCAGCGCGCAGCCGTCAGCAACAGCGACAGTGGCCCATCCAAAGCACGCAGTGCTCCTTCACTGATGACGACGTCGATGTCCCGCCGGCAATCTTCGTAAACCAACGTTCGCCCTGCATAGTTCTTTCCTGCTGACTTCGTTGCCAGGCGATGGGTAACGTTAGTAAAAGTCGATTCCAGTTCTTTCAGTGCCTTATCGAGCTCGTCGGGATTCCCGGCAGCTCTGGAGACAGCGATGCGGCCTTCCTCCAACCTGCACAAGGAAGAGAGGGACCATTCCTTCAGTTCTGCGTCATCGATTCGATTGAGCAACTGATAGAGACGGCGCTCGGGATAAGGTCCCATCGGAACGTCCAGGTCCCAGGAGATAAAACCAAGCTCCCGAAACTCTTCAAGCCGCCGGAGAACGGCGGCTTCGGTGAGCGCGTGATTCGCCTCATTTAAGGCGATCGTCAACTCGACCGCCGTACGCTCGCCGTCGCATGCCCGGAGCAAAGCGGCATCAGTTTCGGAAAGAGGAAGCGGAGGCACGAGAGGACGCACGAGCACTGTACCTTCCACACGCATCGTTGGATTGATTCGTGGCGCAACCCAATGACGTATACCGCGCTCGTTCAAGGTCTCGGCGAGTGCATCGATGCACCAGCCTTCGAAATACACACTGCGCTTCGCCAGGAAATCAGAACCGGTGCGAATCGTGATTGACGGATCCCGCCCGTCAATTCGGGCCCACCCTACTGGTCCAAAGAAACCAATGGTGTCGTTCTTCGCACAGTAACGCTGCAGGTAATTGCTGATGAGCTGTTCATATTGTCTTTGTTTCGAATTCCGCTTGGCGCCACTGCTCAGGTGACGCAGAAAACTTTCAACACCGGTATGAAATGCGCGCCGGTTTTGCCAGATAATCGCTTCCCTGAATCTGTCCGTTTCGGCAATCTCGCGCAGTGCCCGGGCCAGGTCTGAAGCCGCCCCGGAAAACACTTTTTGAAAGTTACGGTGAGCGCCGGCTCTCCTGGCTCTGGCCTGGTGCAATGCTTCCAGCCAGACCCGGTACGGGCCGCGCCTGGATAGTGCGTCCGGAGGTCTGCCCTTTTTCAGTTGTTGAATCGCGTCGATGAGCAGGTAGCGATCGCGAGGAGATGAGATCCCCTCGAGTTCTACGCGCACCCGTTCAAGAGTTGCATGAGACGCACGGCCGGTTTCATCTTCGGCAGCCAGACATTCATCCGCCGCCGCCGCGCACGATTGCGAGGAAAGCTTCAACAACAAATTGGCCGGGAAGCCCGCGCCGCGCAGACCGATGCATCTCCAGAGAAACCATGGTCGACTGTTGAGAGCAACGAGGTGTCTCGGAACCGCAGTCGGAGCGTGACTTGTACTGACGATTTCGGTAGAGATTGATTGCAATGCTTTGATTCTTTGTCTCAGTGGTTCAACTGTTCAATTGGCCTTGCACTAAAAGTGGGAATACACGCTCTTCTCTGTGCAACCTCTGTGTACTCTGTGTCTCTGTGGTTCATTATTGCTCGGAAAAAACAACCACAGAGACACAGAGTACACAGAGGTTGCACAGAGAAGAGAGACTCCAAACGAAGTGTTTCTCGCGCAAAGGCGCAAAGAAAGCGGCCGCGCTTTGCACGAGAAACACCCAAAATCACCACTGAAACACAGCGGACAAATACGCTACGCGCTCATGACCCATCCATATTGCGTGTTGGATGGAGCAATGCCGCTGGCGCGGTATTTTTCCTTGAGCCTGGAAATCGAATCTTCAGGAATGCTGTTGAGCTTCGCGTTCACATCAACGCCATAAATGCGCGCCGCGTTCAGCCCAAAGATTTTCTGCTTCACTTCGTTCGTCAGTGGCTTATAACTGAAGCGAGTCATCAACTCATCCGGCATTTGGAAACGCCGGAACGCTTCGATCTGCCACTGCGGTGAGCCCCACCAGATCGAATCGGTTCCCCACAGAACGTGATCTTCCCCAAATGCCTGAAGGATCATTCCCAGCACATGCCCGCACAGTAACGGATCTGTTATCACCAACTGTCCAAACGTCGATCCCAATTCCATGTAGACGTTGGTTAGCTTCGGGTTCTTTTTCCTCGCCTCACAAAGATCGCTGACCCAGGGCACATACGAAGAACTCTTGAACCCATCTTTGGAGAGTAATAGCGAGTCCTGCAAAGATCTGAAGCCGGAGTGGTAAATGAGGAACGTAAGATCCGGAAAGTCAGCCGCCGCCTTTGGCACGTCGCGTGGGCTGCAATGATCGACGTCGAATCCCGGCAGCGGGAGTCCTTTATGAACGCAGATTGTCTTGATTCCGCTCTTGCGAGCGTATTCATAGGCCGGATAGGCAACTTGCTCGTCGTCCATCCACCAGCCTTCTCTGCCAGGACCCAAAGGCTGTCCGGGATATCCTTTCCAGGCCTCGACCTTAAGCACCTCCGCCTGTCGCTGCATTGCTTCCAGATCTTGTGGGCCAAGGTCAGGAGCAAAGAGTCCATGACTCAAAAGGCGACGTGATTTGGCAAGTCCATTGATTTCGGTCCGTGTTCCAATCATCTCCGCCGGAGGTAAAACGTTGGCGGCATCAGAAGCTGCCGGATAGCCGGTAATCACGGCGACGAGAGTATCGCTGTCGAGAAATACCTCCTTGATGTAATTAGCAAGGTATAGATCTTCCATCTGATGCTCGCGGCCGCGGAGCGCGGGATTAAACAGCTCACCCATTCGGCGGAAGCTGAGTATCGGCATCGCTTTCCGGCCGGCTGCCACGTGATGGGTCTGCACGTCAAAGATGAACTGGTTCTTGGGCCACTTTTCAGCGGCAGCGGCCGGCTCAAACAACTCGTGCGCATCGACCTCGAAGAATCTCCCGAAGACCGAGTTGAGAGCCACGAACGCGGCGGCCATTCCAGCCGAGCTCAAGAGAAACTCTCGCCGCGTGATGCCGAGTTGTTTGGCACTGCTGTCAGCAAGCTGGGCCAGGCAAGACTCGACTTCTTGCTGTTCGGCAGTTTGCGGGATTGGATAGAACTCCTCATTGGAAACAACTTGTGTCGGCAACGGAAAAACATTTCCGCCCTGGTCATCAAATTCACACTTGCGTAGCCAGCGCTTCATATTCAGCTCCTGATGGACCACAGAGGAGCACAAGAGGCACAACGTTCATTGTGCCTCGGTGCGTTTTTCTGACAGAGAGAGCTTGTGTGCGGAGGGGCTATTCGTAACGTAACGCGACGAGCGGATCCACGCGGGAAGCTTTTCGCGCCGGGAAGAAACAGGCAAACAACGCAATAATGGCGAAGACCACCGGAACCATCACGAAGATGGCGACGTCCAGCGTGCCGACCCCAAAGAGAAGACTCCTGATTGCTCTTGTCAGCCCATACGCTCCCGCAATACCTAAAATGATACCGATTGCGGTAAGCGTCATTCCTCTTGTAATGATCAGTTTGAAAATGTCTTTTCGCGACGCGCCGAGCGCCATGCGTATGCCGATCTCGTGCGTTCGCTGCGTGACGCTGTAGGACACGACCCCGTAAATACCGATGGCCGCCAGAACCAGAGCGACAGCAGCGAAGAGCGTCAGCAGGACCATGTTGGAGCGTTGCTGCGAGGCGGATTTCGACACCAATTCGTCCATCGAATTTATCTTGCCGACCGGCAACTCTCGATCGAGGTCCCAGACCTGCCGCTGTACCGCATTGACCAGAGTCCGGGGTGCAACATTAGTCCGCACCACCATGCGCATGTAGCGCGACGACGACTGCCAGTAGGGAACATACATTTCCGGCTGCGGTTCCTGGTCCAAACCGAAGTGCCTGACGCTCTTTACGACGCCGACTATCTCGCGCGAGTTCGGGTCGTTTCTTACGTAAATTCTTTGGCCGATGGCGTTGCCTTGCGGGAAGTGTCGCTTGGCCATCCTCTCATTGATAATCAGGACCGGAGCACTCCCCTGCTTATCTGCATCGGTGAACATGCGTCCACTCTCCAACGGAATACTCAGCGCGGAAAAATATTCGGGCATGGCAACGCGATAGTTCGCCACCGGCCGCTGCGCCGCATCAACCACCGGCTGGCCTTCAATTCGGAAAGTGAAGATCCGGTTCTCACCACCCAGCGGCAGCATGGTTACACCGCCAACAGCCTGCACTCCCGGCAATGCCTTTAGTCTCGTGACCAAACTATCGTAAAACGAAGCGACCTTCGGGATATCGGGATAGTTCTGGTTCGGCAGATCCGTCTCAAAAGTCAAAACATTTTGCGTCTGGAACCCAAGATCAGTATTCAAGAGACTGGCAAAACTCTTGATCATTAGTCCTGCACCGATTAGCAGCACCAGAGTCAGCGCGACTTCAAACACCACCAGAGCTCCGCGCACACGCGAACCCCCCGACTCGCTTACACCTTTGCCCCCGCCCTCCTTCAGTGTCTCGTTCAAATCGACTTTCGTCGTCTGCATTGCAGGAATCAGGCCGAACAGAGTTCCGGTCAGAACACAAACCACGAAAGTGAAGATAAGCACTTGAGGACTAAGCCCGACTTGCTCGGCGAGCGGAATATCACTCACCGTAACCGAAACCAGAAAACTCACCGCCATTGAAGCGAAGATCAAACCGAGAATGCCACCGGTAAACGCCAGCACCAGGCTTTCCGTGAGCAGTTGCCGCACGAGGCGCTTGCGGCTTGCGCCCAGTGCAATACGTACGCTGACCTCCTTTTGCCGTGAGTAAGCGCGCGCGAGCAAAAGATTCGCGATGTTCGCACAAGCAATCAACAACACAAAACCTACAGCCATTAACAGGATCACAAGTGCCTTCTTCACTTTCCCGACGGCGTGTTCGTGAAGTGAAACCACGTTGGCTCCAAGATCCTTGTTCGTGGCCTGGTATTGCTGTTCCAGCCTGGCCGCGATCGTGTTCATCTCTGAGGCTGCTTGTGGGACACTGACACCAGGCTTCATGCGGGCAATGGTCTTGAGAAAGTGACCGTCACGACTGACAGTCGGATTTGTGTTTATCAATAGCGGCGCCCACACCTGCGTCTTCTCCGGATAACTAAATCCAGGTGGCGCAATACCAACGATGGTGTACATCTCTCCATCAAGTTTCGCAGTCTGGCCGACAGTGCTGGGATTACCACCGAATTGTCTCTGCCAAAGGTCGTAGCCGAGCACGATCACGTTCGGCGCTTTTAGATCGTCCTGACCCAGCACTCTGCCGTAGGTTGGTTTAACGGCCATGATGTTGAAGAATTCCGGCGTGACGATCGCAGCATTGACTTTTTCCGGTGCCGACGCAGACGCTAAACCGGCGCCACCGGTAACAAATGCAGCGATGCCCGAGAAAGATTGAGCTTGTGACTGCCAGTCGAAGAAGTTTGCCGGCGCCACGTCGGCTTCGTTATCTCCCGGCTCAGTGCTGTTCCTCCAATGATCAAAGACTCTTACGAGCTGTTCGGAATTCTGATACGGCAGCGGTTTGAGAAGAACACCGTAGACGATACTGAAGATAGCGGTGTTTGCGCCGATGCCCACCATCAAAGTGAGCAGCACAATAGCGGTAACACTTTTGTTACGGCGCATGACTCGAAGTGAATAAAGAAGGTCCTTGCGAAGGGTTTCCATGAAACCATCTCCTCAAATTGGGTTTGTAGGACTTTCAGATGTTCAGCGCACTTGAATGGTTCCGGCGAGGGGGCGCCGCATTATCGTCTAACGGATCTTTTTGAAGGCGCGAAGTGAAGAATACATGAATTCAACTTTGCCATCTTCACCAGTCATCATCTTCAACTCGATAGTCCCGGGGGAGGCAGGTGGTTGGATTTGGAACCTTTGTTCTCCGATCTTCGACATCGGCAGCTCCATCCCTATTTGTCGAAAAACCAACTGCCCATTCTTCAATCCGATCTCGATGTCATCCGGCGGGTTCACGTACTGTCCCACGTATTTCTGCGATTCCGCCTCATCGATCTTTAGCGCCGTTTTCGGCTTCACTCCCTGGCGAGGCTTGACCGGCATTACGGTCTCAAAAGCTTTATCAACCGTTTCGTGAAATCCGCCTACGTTGCTATTGGCGAGAATGATTATAGCAAAACGGTGCTCGGGCACCATCCTGCATCGAGTGCTGAAGCCGAGCCAAACGCTGTCGTCCTCCAGTACTCGCACGCCCCGATAGTCATAAATGAGCATTCCGTAGCCGTATTCCCCCTCTTCAAGCACATTGGTTCCATATACGCGTGCGACGGGAGTGGACATTCTCGCGATAACTGAAGGCGAGAGGATCTGGCGCCCATCGACCTTGCCCCCATTCATGAAGGCGATCGCAAAGCGTGCCATATCATTCAGCGTGGAGAACATCATACTGTCGGCACGAAAGATCGCGTTATCCACGAAAGGCCGAACTACTATCGGCGCCGTTACGCCTGACACTTGGTGTCCCTGAGCAAGCTGATAGGTCATCGCAATGTCCTGGCGAAACGTCGAGTGATACATGCCGAGTTTCTTGAACCGGTCCTGCATGACGTCGCCGAATGGTTTTTTTCCAAGTTGTTCGGCAACGTAGCCGGCCAAAGCGAAACTGATAGTCGAAGTGGAAAATGCTTTCCCTGGTTCAGCGAAGAAGTATTCGTCGGAGATCGTGCGAACGTACTGTTCGAGTCCTTTATCGTCGCGTGGTCCATAGCGATAAAGCTCCTGCTTCATGCCGCCGGTATTGCTAAGCAGATGGTTGATACTCAGCTTCGCTACCTTTGCATTGAGGCCGGAGATGCGACTGCCGATGGGCTCGTCGAGCGGCACCTTCTCTTCTTCCGCGAGGCTGGCCAAACCAGCCGAGACAAAGATGCGCGAGGTGACGCCGATCAGAAACAGAGTGTCGGCTGTGACCGGCACGCCGGTTTCGACGTTACCTACGCCGACCAGCTTCGAATAGATGATTCGATCGCCGCTGATGATGGCTATAGCTGCACCCGGTGCGCCACGTTCCTCGAAGTCTTTGAGAAATGTCTTCTCGAGATCGGTGAAGTCCGTTCCGTTCTTCTGGCCGGTGACTGACAGAGGTGTCGTAGCCAGCAGAAGAATCACAATGACGAAGAGTGCTAACGCTTGCTTTTTCATAACTCTCCTTGTTTGAAGCTGGAGTTGTTTCGTAATTGCCAGGGAATCAAAGAAACCTGAAAGTGTTCCGCAATTGCCGAACTCCTTCAGAGTTAGAACGCCTCGTTCGCCCGCTTTCCCAGGGTTGTCGCTGCGCTCCAACCACGGGCTGTAATTAGCGAACGCAGCGGCGTAGGTGAAAAACATTCTCAGAACAACAAGAGTCTGAGCGGCGTTGCACGAAAAGTCTGATTCAGTACGTCGAACGGTGAGCCGAGGTCTCAGCCTGCGAAGCAGGCGGAAAGAATAAAGCCTGGGGCGCAAGCCCCAGGATCAATGGAGAAAATTGGTTTGCAGCCCGTGAAAACGGCGACAGTCGTTAGCTTTAAAGAGCTTTGCCTTAAAAGTCGGAAATCATTCTTGGATCGGGTCAGTACAGGGAGCGGTAGCGACCTGGTCAGTGATCAGCATGCGATATTTGCTAACGATTTTTGACTCCCTTGGTTTCACCAGGTCGCTACCGCTCCCTGTACTGACCCGATCCAAGTGCGACTCCTACTTTTGAGGCAAAGCCGCTTTAAAGCTGTCGCCGGCTGTTGCGGGCTCAATCCGCTGATCTGATTGTTACCTGCGGCTTGCGCCCCAGGCTTTATTCTTCCGCCTCGAAGCAGGCGGAAATCGTTCGCTCTCTACTTTTTTGTGCGAAGCCAAGCGTCTGAGAACTTATTACATAGAGGTGGCACAGAGAGATTAGGACATACCGAAACTTGGAGGACTTACCTGGTCTTGAGTATCCAGGCGCTGTTTACGGTCGCGTTGTCGTCGTCGTAGCCGCCTGAAACCAGCACGCTCCCGTCCTGAAGCGTGGTGGCGGAGGGAAAGTAATACGCTTTGCCAAGGTCGCCGGCGGCAACTTCAAAACGGTTTGTGGCTGGATCGTAGATCTCGACTAACTTGCTGCCGCCGACGACGGCGATTTTGCCATCAGGCAACGCGACTGAGTTATGCTTAAAGTGAGTAGAGTTCATCTCGGTTACAGGCCGGAACTCTTTCCTGACTGGATCAAAAACTTCAGCACTACGAAAGACATTCTTCCAATCACGTTCATCAGATCCGCCAGTGACGAGCACGCTGCCATCGGGAAGCACTGAGGCCGCGTGCTTATGTCGCCGGCTCGTCATGCTTCCAACTCTCGTAAAGACAGCTTTGGCAACATCATATAATTCCGCACTCGCCAGTACGGTTTTGTTTGCACCAGAACTACCAGGGAAAAGCACGTTGCCATCTCTTAACAAAACCACGGCAGCAGGCCTGCGCGCCTCGTTCAGTGAACCAGTCGGAGTAAATCGGCGGGTCTTTGGATCGTACAACTCTGCGCTTGCCAAACTTTGCGGCCAAACTTCAGAACCACCCGCCACCAACACGCGGCCGTCTTGCAACAGCGTTGCGGAATGATCGGTCCGCGGCGTGGCCAGACCGCTTGTGCCGGTAAATTTTTCAGTTGCCGGATCGAAGATTTCAGCACTCGACAGTGTTCTGTCGGGTCGCTCAGCACCGCCGATCATCAATACCGTTCCATTTGCCAGGAGAGTAGCCGTATGGCCCGCTCGCCTGTTTGTCATGTTTGCGATTTGCGTGAATGTCTGGGCGGCAGGATCAAATATTTCGGCACTCGCCAGAAACTCGCCACCGTTGCTGCCACCCGCGATTAGAACTTTCCCGTTCGTTAATAACGTTGCTGTGTGGTTCGACCGAGCTATCTTTAGATTGCCGATCTGCACCAGAGCACTGGTGCGCGAAACGGTTACGTCAGCCGTGCCGCTGGAAGTGCAATGAGAAAAGATCGCCGCCGCGACTGCAAGCATTCCCCATGTCGTCATTCGAGTCATACTGAATTAGACGCAACCGCGCCGCTATTGCTTCCCACTGGTCTATTGCTAATGTGTTGCAATTCCCTCCAAAGTATCTGCAATAGAACTTCCTGCGCTGAATGAATGAAGAAATGATTGCCAGGCAACATTCTCAGTTTGAATTCACCGTTACTCTGCTCGCGCCAGCGTTCCATATGCTCGCGCTTTACATTCGTATCCTCGAGCCCACCGAAGGCTGAAATGCCGCAATCCAAAGGTTCGCCCGCTGTGTACTCATAAGTCTCACAGATGGCAAAATCCGCTCTCAACATCGGCAGAAGCAGCTCGACCAGCTCGGCATGTTCGAACGTCGCAGGCAAGCTGCTATTCATCTCGCGTAGTTTCTGGATAAAGTCGTTCGTTGGCAGCTTATGAATGGCGGCAAGCGGACGCGCAATGTTTGGAGCCCGCCCTGCAGAAACGAAGATGTGTCGCGGCGAGAGCGCATACTGCCGGCGTATCTCGCGGGCCAGCTCAAAAGCCAGCAACGCGCCCATGCTGTGGCCAAAGAAGCAAAAGGGCCGGTCCATGTACGGCAGTAACGCCTGGGCCATTGCCCGCACGAGTGACGGAGCGTTCGTGTAAGGCGATTCTTTCAGACGTGTCTCGCGGCCCGGCAACTGAACAGGCAACAACTCCACCATCGGCAACTGCGCGGGCCAGCCGCGGTAAATGCTCGACCCGCCACCGGCATAAGGAAAACAGAAGAGACGAACACTCGCCTCGTTGTCGCTCTTCGACCTAATCAACCATGGCGTGACCGGAGTTTGTCGTGCTGACTTACCGTTGGTGTCAAGATGCATTGGTTTAAGAAGCGTATCGATCTGCATCGCAGGCGAAGCGTTGCTGCTATGCCGAAGCCATCAATACCGGCATCGGCTCTCTCTCAAACTCAGAGTGGTCCAGTTTTCCGAAGTCCAGCTTAAGCAAACGATCTGCACAGTGAAAATATTTATCGTCGTGTGTAACGACAAGCACTGCCTTGCCGCGTTCCTTCAACGCGGGCACGATCTGCTTGTAAAAGACCTGTTTGAATATCGGATCCTGGTCCGACGCCCATTCATCGAAAATATAAAAAGGCCGATCTTCAAGATAGGCGGTCAGTAAAGCGAGGCGCTTGCGTTGCCCGTGCGACAGCTCAGTCGTCGAAAGCTTTCCCTCTTTGACCGACACCTTGTGTGCGAGCTCGAGATCTTTCAGATATTGCCTGGCTTGACTGTCCAGGTTTGGGCCAGCCAGTCCGATGAAACTTTCGAATAGAAAAAAGTCAGAAAAGACAGCCGTGAAATGCTGACGATAATAATCTCTTAGTTCATCCGTGATCGTAAGCCCGTTGAGTCGTATGGTGCCTGACTCCGGCACGTATAACCCACTGATCAATTTTGCCAGCGTCGTCTTCCCACTACCGTTACCACCCACTAGAAACACAACTTCGCCGGCGCAAAAACTCAGATCAATTGGTCCCAGCTTGAAACTGCCGTCTTCACCCTCCCGGCGATAGTTATGCGTGATGCCGTCAAACTCCAATAACGTCGGCGTGTCACAAATTTGTGGCCGGCCGTTTTGCGCGATTTCCGCGGGCAGGCTCGTCAACCTCAAACCGAGTCTTTCCAGTTGACGAAGAGCGATGCGCGCGCGCGCGACCATCGGCAGCAGAGCCAGAATGATCTCGACCGGTGTTTTCATGTAAAGGATGATGAGCGTGTAACCAATCAACGTCCTCGGGTCTGCATATCCGGCGGCCGGCAGTCCAAAGAGCGCGAGTCCAATCAACACGAAGAAAAGAAAATGGCCCCAACTGTCCGCTCCGGCATAGATCGTCATGCCAGCGGTGTTGAGATGGCGACACGATTCGGCGGTCTCGGTAAGAATCTCTCTCAGAAACTCTTCGCGCCTGTCTCGATGCAGCTTCAGCTCCTTGGTTCCTTCAGTCAGGCTGCGGTAATGCCTGAACAGATTGTCCTGCTCGAGCCGCGCCCGCCGCAGGTAGCGTTGCGCTATGGCCGCGACTCTTTGATAACTAATTATCCCGATCAGCATCAAACCCAGCAGTCCAAACAACACCGGCATTGACAACCAGCCGAGATAGACCAGACAGACAGCCATTGTCGCCAGATTGCTGCAAAGCGAAGGCACGATCGTGAGGGCGCTCGAAATGGCAAACGTGTCGTCTGACAAAGCTACCAACAAGCGCGGGCTGCCGACTTGTTCCAGCAGGCGCAGCGGCGTGGCAAGGATGCGTTCGCTCAATTGCAAACGCAGTTGCATGACGGCGCGCTGAGAAATCTGAATGAGCAGAGTGCGCGACGCGAAGTTCGCCAGCAGCATCATCAGGCCGAGAATGGTGAAGATGACAATCTGCCACCGGATCGAAACTTCGTTACCACTGATCGCATCATTAGTCATCGCGATCAGCGCGGCGCTCGTGGCACCGGCGGCGAGACCTGCCAACGTAGCGAGCACGACCACGCGCCAGAATCTTTTAAGTAATGAGATGAGTAGTACCATAGGAGAATTCTCAACGCTGGGTCAGTCGTGAATTCCGCACCAGCTCGGGTCGTTCGAGTTTTGAGACGCTTACCGGCGGTTTGATGAATTTCGCAAGGGCCGCTTTGAGCCTGTTCAAACCGTCGCGCGAGATCAGCGCGCCCGCCAGAAACCCGAGCAACAGGTCCACACCAAAGCACCGCGCGATCCGGTTTTGTTTCTTTGCCCGCTCGATTGCATCTGCGTAAGGAATGGTTGTGTGCGAAATCAACGTGTAGAGCGGTATGAACCTGCCGGGCAAGACAGTGCTCAGGAGACGATCGACTTTCTTCCTGGCAGCCAGCTTTCGCGATCTCACTTTGTCGCGCAGCTCTACGAAGTTTTCAATCGAAAGAGTGGCGAGTGCGTCGGTATTGCGCTTGCGCAAGTGCTGAAAATCACGAAACGCCGTTTCCAGCTCGCCGCGATGCTCCGCGATACACTTGTCCAGGATCGAGCAGTCTTCGAATGCTGCGTTCATGCCTTGGCCGTAAAAGGGCACCACCGTGTGACACGCATCTCCGAGCAGAACGCAGAGGTCCTTGTAGTGCCAGAGATTGGTCCTGGTAGTAATGAAGTCCGAAGGCGGGTTGAGCATGAAGTTCTGCACGGCGTTCGGCATCAATGGCATCAAGTCAGGAAAGTGACTGAAAAGAAACTCCCGAACGTCGTTCTCATTTTGCAAGGACGCAAAACTCAGCTTGCCTTCGAACGGCAATACACACGTGCAGGTGAAAGACCCGTCACGGTTCGCGATGCACATCAACATGCAGCCTCCGCGAGGCCAGACGTGCAGCGCGTGTTTCGGGAGGCGCCAGCCACCTCCCGCCAACGGATCAATAGTCAGCTCTTTATAGCCAGGGCCCAAAAATTCCTGTGTGTAGTCGGCTCGCTCGCCCCTATGCATCTGTTGCCGCGTGGTGGAAAAAGTGCCGTCAGCACCGATGATAAAGGCGGGCTCGACGAGAAGAGATTCACCAGACTGATTGTCGACGAAGCTGATCCTTCTCGTCTGCTTATCAAGTCCGACGCATTGTGTGCAGAAATGAATCTTAACGTTCGGAAACGTTTCGGCGTGATTCATGAGGGCAATGTTCAGGTCCTTACGCATGATCGCGTGAATCACTTCTTTTTCATTCTTTCCGTAAGGCTGAAATTTGACTGGTCCAGTGAGCTCATGGACCATGCGGCCTTTGACAGTAACGGTGAGGTCGAGTACCTGCCGGAGTATGCCCACTTCGTCGAGAGCGTGGAGTCCGCGCTCAGCAAGCGTCATATTTATTGAGCGGCAGCGCTCGCCGGATCTGTTCCTCAAATCAGCGCGCCGTTCATACAGGTCGATCCGATAACCACGGCGAGCGAGAAAGATTGCCATTAAAGAGCCGGCCAGGCCGGCGCCGACAATAACGACGTTATTATTCCCTGTAGACTTCGACATTGTTCGATTCCTTTTGCCCGAGTTATGAAAGGAGCCTTGATTGATTGGCTGGGCTGGAAGTGCTCGGGAGGAGCACGATGTTTATAGCCTTGTCCGTGCGTCCTTTGTGTCCGAGGGCGCACAGGAGATGGACTCTTAACCCACTTTCATGCAGTCGCCTGCTTCGCAGACTCAGGGTTGTGGTCAGTATCGGGTTGAGTCCAAAGCTGAGTCTGGCTCAGGTATGAAAAGCGGCTCACACTGATCGAGAGATCGAGCGCGACAACGTAATGCCACCAGAAAATCGGGATATAAAGCATGTCTCCTGCTTCTAATATCGCCTCCCGCGGCTCAGCGTCCTGGAACATCGGATACTGCGCGTAATCCGGACGGTCAGGATCGACCGGCGATGCCCAGCAGGTTTCGTTGACGAGCGAAGTGTAGAGTTGCTGATACTGCTCCGGTGCAAACAGTAAAAACCGCTTCCTTCCGTATAACTGCGCGTTGAGGTTGTGATAATTGTCGTTGTGTATCGTTGACCTTTGTCCTGCGGCGCCGATCCAGATTCGCAAATCGCCGTAAATCTGGTTCGGGAAATAATCGGGAAATGGCAGCGCTGCTTTTAGACGCTGAAGATATTGGCGCGTCAGCGGATGATCGAAAGGAATGTTTCCCAGGTAAGGACGAGTCTGCCCGCGACTCGGCGGACCGGATATGGTATCGATATAATCAGCAAGCTTCATCGTGCTTTTACCGCCCGACTGTCCAAAAAAATAGTTCAGCTCATCATCGCTCTCGCGAACGGGCACCGTAATTTCGCCGAACGTCTGTTTCAGAACGTTTGGTGTCATCATCGGAAAAGCCGGCCAGTGCCGAGCGATGCCGGTTAATATCACCGGCTCACCTCGCAATACGTAATCACGCTGGAACCCTTCCAGCGCGGGTGCTGCGATTCTTCTGACCTGGAAAATCGCCTTCATTGGTTTTGCCTCAACAGACTACACAGAGATCGTCGCCAGAAGGCGCCTGGGCTGGGCCTGCTTAATAATTGACCGCAATGATTCCAGGTACCGCTGGGCCAGCGCCTCGATCGTCGATTGGCGGTGCATGTTCTGGCTGTAATTCCAGGCCAGGACCAACTGACCATCTGCTATGCCGCCGTTGATCTCGAGCAGGTGAATGCGTCGTCCGTCCGCGGTCCGAGGTGAACCGATTGACTCCGGCGCAGGACTAAAGCCAGTCAAATTGCTCGGAGACAGAGTCTGATCAAACTGCCCGAGGTAGTTGAAATTCACTTCGGCCTGCGGCAACGACCTGAACAGTTCGGTGTCACCACTCAGATAACGCAACACACCATAGCCAATTCCCTTGTTGGGCACAGCCCTAAGTTGTTGCTTGACCGCGGCGAGCATCTCAGCAATGTTTGCGGTCTCACTTACGTCCAACAACACCGGATAGAGCGTTGTGAACCAACCGACCGTGCGAGACAGGTCCACGTCCGAAACGATCTCCTCGCGGCCGTGTCCTTCAAGGTCGACAAGGAGTCTGCGCGAGCCGGTCCAGGCGAAAAGAGCGTCGACCAGGGCGGCCAACAGAACATCGTTTATTTCGGTGTGGAAAGCGGCCGGAACATCTCGCAACAAGCCTTGCGTTTCTTCTTTGCTCAATTCGAAGAGAATGTTCGTTGATGAGGCTTCGGTGTTTTCTCGGGCTGCAAAATCAGTGGGCAAACGTCTCAGGTTGCGACTTTGCATTGAGCGCCAGAAACGGGCCTCGTCTCTCAGCTCAGCCGACTGCGCATATTGCTTTAGTTTTCCTGCCCATTCTTTGAAGGAAGTGGTCTTTTGCGGCAGCACGATCGGGACACCACGCTGCATCTGATCGAGCGCCTTCTGCAAATCCTCAACCATGACGCGCCACGAGACACCATCGATCACAAGATGATGAAAGACCAGAAGCAGGCGTTGATCTCTTCCCGAACCCAGCTCGAATAGAACAATACGCATGAGCGGTCCTCGGGAAAGATCGAGACTTCTTTGCAGCCGCGCCGACAACTCTTTGATCATTCTGCCTTGTTCTTCCTCGCTCAACGCTGACAGATCGATGTCGGTGAAAGGTGTGCCATCTTCCAGTCCTGCATTGGACTGTTCCCAACCGGATCCGTTTCTGCTGAAGCGCAAGCGCAACGCATCGTGATGTTCAATCAGACCGCGGGTCGCGGCTTCGACTGCAACCTGATTCAGTCGTTGATGCAGTTGCAGCAGCGCTGCCTGGTTGTAGTAATGTGGTTCAGAGAGGTCCTGCTCGAAGAAGAATTGCTGGATGGGCGTAAGCGGTACGGGACCAGTTACGATTCCCTGCTCCGCTTTGGATTCGCCGGCTCTTTCAGCCACGAGCGCGAGCTCAGCAATTGTTTGATGGAGAAAGATCTGCTTCGGTGTGATCCGCAAACCTGCTTCTGAGGCGCGCGAAACAACCTGGATGCTAAGAATTGAGTCGCCTCCGAGCTCGAAGAAGCTGTCGTAAATGCCAATCTTTTCCAGACGCAGCACAGACATCCATATTTCCGCGAGTGCCTGCTCCACTTCATTGCGTGGCGCAACCATCTGCGTGGAGAGCTCCGGCCTCGATTGATCGGGAACCGGCAGTGCGTTACGGTCGATCTTCCCGCTCGCCGTGAGCGGTAACCGATCAAGCACCATAAAGACGCCTGGAACCATGTACTCGGGTAAATGCGCTTTCAGGAATTCGCGAAGCTCACTCGTGGATGGGCCCGGCGAAACGTGCGGCACTACGTAGGCAACGAGCCGCTTCTCATTGCCGATCTGCCTGGCTGCCACCGCGCTCTCACGCAGCCCGGAGTGCTGGCTAAGCACTGTTTCAATTTCACCGATCTCAATACGAAAACCTCTGATCTTTACTTGCTGGTCCAACCTGCCGAAGTACTCCAGATTGCTGTCAGGAAGAAACCTGGCGACGTCGCCGGTACGATAAAGCCGCGCGCCGATCGCACCGTTGAATGGATTGGGAATGAACCTATCGGCGGTTGGACCAGGCTGGTTGAGATAACCGCGCGTAAGCCCCACTCCACCGATGCACAACTCACCGTACACACCGATCGGCGCCGGGTGCAGGTAGCGGTCCAAAACGTAAGCCTCGGCATTGGCGAGTGGATGTCCGATAGGAAATTGCGAAACGGGATCGTCTGCCGTTTCTGACAACTCATATCCAGTGCAGGCGATAGTAGCCTCGGTTGGACCATAACTATTGATCAGCCGTACTCGTTTACCCAGGCGTTTCTGCCATTCCCGTACACTTTGCGGCAACATGCTCTCCCCACCGCTGATCCAGAGCCGCACGTTGGCTGCCAGTTCCCAGTCGCGAACGGACATCGACGCGGTTAGTTGATGCCAGTAAGCAGTCGGCAAAGTGAGCATCGTGATACCGAGCTCATTGCAGCGCTCGAGGAAGTGGCTGGTCGAATCAAGCATCTCCTCTGTTCGCAACACCAGACACGCGCCACACGACAAGGGGCAGAAAATCTCTTCAACGCTCGTATCGAATCCGATGGACGCAAACTGAAGGACCCGATCGGCTGCAGTAAGCTCGTACGACGCAATCGCCGACTCGATGTAATTCACGAGCGAGCGATGTTCGATGACTACGCCTTTCGGTCTTCCGGTCGAGCCGGAGGTGTAAAGGACAACTGCGTTTGTTTCCGAGCCGGCGGTATTGATCGGGTTATCCACTCGCTCTGGTCTGCTTGAGAGCTCGTCGACGACAACGATTTGGCCCACACTCAGACTGCGCCCGTCCGCCAGGTGTTTCTGTGTCAGCAGAACCTCTAGGTCGGCGTCCGCGAGAATGAAAGCGAGTCTGTCAGACGGGT
>Ga0126308_10000159_pt1 | contig 18400 bp, 21 predicted proteins | sample Plot55_FD_92533 | JGI IMG/M metagenome (GOLD analysis project Ga0126308, IMG submission 92533) | Serpentine soil microbial communities from UC McLaughlin Reserve, CA, USA - Plot55 | ecosystem: Environmental > Terrestrial > Soil > Grasslands | place: USA: UC McLaughlin Reserve, Lake County... | reverse complement strand
GAGGGCTTCGCGCCCAAACCGCTCGAGGAGCTCGACGAACACGACTGGGACGCGGCATTCGGCGCGACGGCGAAAGGCAGCTTCTTCGTCTCACAGGCCGCCGCGCGGCATTTGCGCGCTCCCCGAGGCTGCATCGTGATGATCGAGGACGTCGCGGGCTACCAGCCCTGGCCGTCCTTCGCACCGCACTCGGCGGCCAAAGCGGCCCAGGCCATGCTGACGCGCGTGCTCGCGCGCGCGCTCGCGCCCGAGGTCCGGGTCTGCGGCGTGGCGCCCGGGCCCGTGGCGGTCGAGCCGGGCCAGGAGGAACGACGGGCCGCCGAAACCCTGCTCGAGCGCCTAGGTTCGCCCGAGGACGTTGCGGACGCCGTCGTCTACCTTGCCGGCGCGAAATTCGTCACCGGGTCGACGCTGTTCGTGGACGGGGGCCGCTTGCTCAAAACCGGCTTGGCTCCACGGGCGTAGAACCTTGCGATGGAGCTCGTGCTCGACGCACCCAGTTTGCCGCGCGCGCCGGCAGCAGCGACCATGCCCGCGGTGGTGGCCAACGACTTGACCGACGGAGAGCTGATCCGCCGCACCGGCGACGGCGATCGTGGCGCCTTCGAGGTGCTCTACCGCCGGTACTCACGCCCCGTGTTCGGACTTGCTCTGCGCCGGCTGGGCGACCGAGGGCGGGCCGAGGACGCGGTTCAGGAGACGTTCGCGTCCATCTGGCGCGCGGCCCGCAGCTACCGGCCGGAGCGCGGCCCGGGCGCGCCCTGGCTCTACGCCGTCGCACGCAACGCGATCATCGACCGCAGCCGGGCGCGCTACGAGCCTCCTGCTGAGGCGCCCGACGAGGCGTCGCCCGAGCTCGGCCCGCCCGAACGGATCGAGGCCGGCTGGACCGCCTGGCGAGTGCACCGGGCGCTCGAAGAGCTCTCGCCGAACGAGCGCGCAGTGATCGAGCTGGCCTACTGGAGCGGCCTCTCGCAGTCCGAGGTCGCTGAGTACCTCGGAATCCCACTCGGAACCGTGAAGACGCGCACGCGCGCGGCACTCGCTCACCTCGCCGACCAGCTCGAGAAGGAGGGGCTAGGGTGACCGATAGACCGGACTTCCGCGAGCTCGTCGGCGACCTCCCGGACGAGGAGCGCGCGCGGCTCGAGCGCGTGCACGACCTGCTGATTGCCGCGGGCCCGCCGCCCGAGCTGCCGCCCGCGCTCGTCGAGCCCGATCTCGACCCGCGCGAGGAGAACGTTTCGTTCCTGCCCCGTCGCCGGGCCGGCTTCGTGCTGGGAATCGCCGCGGTGGTCGGGGTCGCCGCCTTCCTCGGCGGCTTCCTGGCCGGCCGCCAGAAAGAGCCGTTCGCGGAGGTATTCAAGGTCCCGATGCAAGGAACGGCGCAGGCAGCCAACGCGTCCGCGACGATCGAGGTCGGCAAGGCCGACGCCGCGGGTAACTGGCCGCTGAAGGTCGTCCTACGCGGCCTGAAGCCACTTCCGAAGGGTCAGTACTACGAGATGTTCCTGACGAAGGGCGCCGACAAGCGGGCAGCGACCTGCGGCACCTTCCGAGTCATTCAGAGCGGCGACAGTGTCCGGCTGAACGCGCCGTACAACTTCCGCAGCTTCGACGGCTGGGTCGTCACCCGCGAGGTGCCGGGGAGCGGCAAGCACCCCGTCCTCCTCACGACGAAGAGTGTCTAGCCCTCCTAGGGCGCCGTGCGGTCGTTCGCAATGAACGCGGCGTAGGTGATGGGCATGCGCTGCTCGAGGAACAGCTCGCAGGCCTCCGCGTAGCGGCGGATCTCGCGCTGTGCCGTCTCCGAATTGCGCAGCGAGACGAAGTTCATCAGGGCTCGGGCGTTGATCGTCCAGTAGAACTCGGTGTAAGCCCCGACCGGCAGAGCCGCCCGCGCCAACTCGCGCGCGACTCCCTGCTCGACCAGCTCCTCGTAGGCCCGGTATGCGGTCTCGTAGACCTCCTTGAGCCGCTCCCGCGTCGCCTCGGCGACCTCGGGCTCGACCGGCTCGAACGAATACGACCCGGGCTTGCCCACCTGCGTCCGCACGTCCTCGGGCGCCGGCACGTAGAACTCGTCGGTCGCCCGCGCGTAGCGCATCGAGAACTCGTTGAACGACCCGATGCGGTGCCGGAACCATTCGCGGGCGACGAAGATCGGCGTCCGGACGTGAAAGCGGAACGCGTTGTGCTCGAACGGGGTCCCGTGCCGCTCACGCATCAGGAAGCGGATCAGGCCCTCGTCGGCCTCGTCCATCTCCTCGACGCGCCGGGCAAAGCTGACCCGCGCCCCGTTCACGACCGATAGATCGTCGGCCATCGCGTCGTCGAGCCGCACGAAGCCGTGATCGAGGACGGGGACGGTGTTGTCGGGTATCACTTCAGGAGTGGTGACCGCCACGCGGGCGAGTGTACCGGGGGCATATGTCGGCACCTCCGGCTGGTCCTACCCCACCTGGCGCGACGGGTTCTACCCCGAAAAGGCGCGACCGGCGGACTTCCTGCGCCTCTACTCGGAGCGCCTGCCGTCGGTCGAGCTGAACACGAGCGCGTACCAGCTGCCGTCCGAGGAGCGCTTCGCCTCGTGGGCGGAGCAGGTGCCGCCCGACTTCCGCTTCGCGGTCCGGATGCCCCGTCTGATCACGCACGGCTCGAGACTGGGGCTCGTCGGCACCTTCTGCGAGCGAGTGCGGCTGCTGGGCGAGAAGCTCGGCCCTGTCCTCGTGGTGCTGGATCGCCCGCGAGACGACGGCTTTCTGATGCTTCTTCAAGGGTCGCTCGACCCGGCGCTGGAGGTCGCATTCGACTTCCGGCACGAGTCATGGGCGGAAGCCGACGTGCCGGTGCGCGTCAACTCGCTCGAGGGCGAGGCGCCGTTCCGTTACCTACGCCTGCGCGAGCCTCCCTACGACGAAGCCGCCCTCGCCGCCTGGGCCGGGCGGCTACGGCCGCTGCTCGACGAGGGCGTGCGCGTCTACTGCTACTTCAAGCACGAGGACGAGCCGACCACCCCGCTCTACGCGGAGCGGCTGCTCGAGCTCCTCAGTGGCTGATCTCGTCGATCACCTCGTAAAAGCCGTCGGCGCCGATCGCCTCGATGTGCGGGGCCATCTCCTCGTTACGCGCCTTCTGCTCCTCCTCCATCCCCTCGGAGCGAAGCTCATCCGGCGTCCGGTCGGTCAACCCGAAGGCGATGATCTCGTCCGGGTCGTTGAGGTTCCTGAGGATGTAGGCGTGTACGCCCTTGGGCCAGTTCTCCGGGTCGCCTTCCCAGGCGGCTCGCCACTCCTCGTAGCTGCCGGGCTTGAGCTTGCGCACGGTCAGCGCTGCGTACTTCGCCATCTCAGGTCCTCCTAACTCGGGGTCCCGGCGATCCTACTCCCGGCGATCTCGGAGATCTGCTCGACCGTGTAGTGCAGCTCGTCGTCCGTGTTGAAGAAATGCGGCCCGAGCCGCAGCCCGACGTCGGGGCGGTAGTCGCAGAGGATGCCGCGTGCGGCGAGCTCCTGGTCCACGCGCTCGAAGTCCGGCGTGCGCACCACCACCGTGCCGCCTCGCCGGGCCGGGTCGTGCGGGCTGCCGACCTGGAATCCCGCCTCGCCGAGGAGCTCGACGAGCAGCGCCGTCTGGTCGACGGAACGCTCGCGGATCCGTTCGACGCCGACCTCCTCGATCACGTCATACCCTGCGGTCGCCGCGTAGAGCGCGGGCACGTTTGGTGTACCGGTGAGGAAGCGCGCGGCGCCTCCGGCGTAGTCCTGCTCGGGCTCGAAATCGAAGGGGCGCGCGTGCGCCTGCCAGCCGGTGAGGGAGGGCTTGAGGCTCCCGGCGAGGTCGGGCCGCACGTAGAGCCAGCCGGCGCCAGGGCCGCCGCAGAGCCACTTGACCGACCCGCCGACTGCGAAGTCCACGCCGAGCGCCTTCACGTCGAGCGGCACGGTCCCGACCGACTGGTACGCGTCGAGCACGACGAGCGCGCCGTGCTCATGCGCCCGCTCGATGATCGCCTCGACCTCCTGGATCTCGCCCGTCTTGAAGAGCACATGCGTCGCCGGCACGAGCAGCGTCCGGTCGTCGATCGCCTCGACCACGCCCTCGTCGTCCAGCGCCACGACCACGTCGGCGCCCCGCTGTGCCTGGTAGAGGTAGCGGACCGAGGGGAAGTTCCCCTCCTCGTAGACGATCCGCCGGCGCGGGCCGTCGAAGTTGAAGCACGAGAGCACGACCGCCTCGGCGATGGTGACGTTCTGATGCATCGAGACGGTTCCTGGCGGAGCTCCGATCAGCCGCGCGATCTGGTCGCCGACGGTGAGCGGCAGCTCCCACCAGCCCTCGCCCCAGGCGCGGATGCCGCGGGTCTTCCAGTCGCGCGCGTACTGCAGCACGCGCTTCTCGGCGGCCGCGGGCATGGCCCCCAGCGAATGGTTGATCAGGTACGTCGTCTCCGCGAGGATCGGGAAGCGCTCGCGGTAGTCGAGGAGCTCTGTCACCGGGCGCGAGTATAGGGACGCAGAGTCGGTTTCCTGGTCCCCCCGAACGAGTGAGTGGCCCGAGAAATCACCGATCGGGGTGATGAACAGCGGCTCCCTACGCGAATGCGGTCGTTTCAGGACGGACTGCGGCCCGCGCCTCGCGCGGCAAAGGGGAAGGTTTGCGAGACAAGGACATTGTCGGTAGCTGCGGGAGACCCGCTCGAGCGGCTTGTGGGGAACAGGACGTGGTGGCAGAGGCTCAGAGGGCCGCGAGGCGGGAGCAGAGCGCGGGCTCCTCGCGCTTCTCGTGCTCGCCCTGGCAGCTCCCCTGGCAGCGAGTGCCGGGTCGGGCGCCGGGAACAACCACCGCGACAGCTACCTCGCGCCTGTTAGCTCAAGCGCTTCAGTAGTCCAAGCGCCCGCTGATCCCACGGCACCCGGTGCGTGACGCCCGCCTTGGCGAGCCCCTCCCGGTGCGCGAGGTACCAGTCGTACGTCTTGCACAGCGCCTGCTCGTTCGAGAGCCGCGGCGCGTAGCCGAGTAGCCGCTGCGCCTTCGAGATGTCCACGAACGAGTCTCGGTGGGCGGTGCGGTAGTGCCACTCGGCAAGCGGTGAGAGGCGCGCGACCTCGAGCGCGCGCAACGCGAGCTCGGCCAGCCGCGCGGGCACGGGACGCAGGCGGCTATCGGAGCCGGCGTGGGCGATCAACCCCTCCAGGTCGGAGCGAACCGTGCCGAACTGGGTCGCGCCCACGTTGAAGGTCTCGGCCGCCGCCTCCGTGCCGGCGGCGCTGATCGTCGCGTCCACCAGGTCCTCGACCGCAAGCAGCTGGTAGCGGTTCGAGCCGTCCCCGAGTATCGGGATGCGGCGCCCCTCGCGGATCCAGTCAAAGAGGATCTCGAAAACGCCGAGCCTCTCCGGCCCGATGAAGGTCTTCGGACGCACGACGACCACGGCGAGCCCCCGGCGCCCCGCTCGGCGCGCGACGCGCTCGGCCTCGATCTTCGACTCCCCGTAGGCCCCGACCCCGACGAGCGGCGCGTCCTCGCGCAGCGGGTGGTGCTTCGGGACCCCGTAGACCGCGGTCGAGGAGATCAGCACCGCCCGGTCCACGCCTGCTTCGAGGGCCGCCGCGAAGGTGACTGCCGTGCCGTCCACGTTGCTGGAGCGAATCGCCTCGCGCGAAGCCTGAATCGGCAGGGCCGCCGCAGCGTGCACGAGCACCTCGGCTCCGTCCACGAGCCGAGCGGCCGCGGCCGGGTCGCGCACGTCGCCGCGCAGCTCCTCGACCCCGCGCTCGAGCTCGGCGTCGTCGAGCTGCGCGAGATCGAGCGTCCGCACCTCGTGCCCGTCCGCCAGAAGCCGTCGCGCGAGGTGCAGGCCGAGGAAGCCCGCGCCGCCGGAGATCGCCCACCGCATAACAACTACGCTAGCGGGAGGAATCGGCGGCCCGCGGCCGAAGTGGGTTCGTCCGTGGCCGGCAGAACCGTCGCCCTGTGCGCGGCCGTGCTGGCGTCGCTTCTACTCGGCGCGGCCGCGAACGCTGCAAACCCCCAGATCGCTGGGCTTCAGGTCGCCCTGCGCGCGTACGGCCTCTACGGCGGGCCGATCGACAGCATCGCGGGGCCGGGGACGGTACGCGCGACGAAGGCGTTTCAGCGGCGCACCGGGCTCGTGGCCGACGGGCGCGCCGGGCCGGCCACGCGCCGGGCCTTGGGGCCGCTCGGAGCTCCGCTCTACGGCCGGAGGACGCTGCGGCGGCGGATGTTCGGCTGGGACGTCTCCGTGCTCCAGTTCATGCTCGCCCGCCGGGGTGCCCTCGTCCCGGTCTACGGCTTCTATGACGCCGCCACCGAGCGGGCGGTGCGCCGGTACCAGCGCGCGCGGCGCCTAGCCACGGATGGGATCGCCGGCCCGCGCACCCTGATGGCGCTCGGCCGCGGCCGGCCTGCGCTCACGCTCGTGAGCCGCAGCGTCCCGGCACCGCCGGTCGGCGTGCGCGGGCTGCTCGGCCACTGGGCCCGGATCTACGGCGTCGATCCGAGTCTCGTCCGGGCTCTCGCCTGGATGGAGTCCGGGTTCCAGCCTGGCCTCGTCTCGTCCTCCGGTGCGCGCGGCGTGATGCAGGTCCTGCCGAGTACGCGCGACTATGTCGAGACAGTGCTGCTCGGCAAGCGGGTGCCGAACTCGGTCTCGGGCAACATCCAGATCGGGGTTGTATTCCTGCGCCAGGTCCTGCGCGAGTTCCGCGGGAACGTGGAGCGAGCGCTCGCGGGCTGGTATCAGGGGCCGAGCTCGGTCAAGCGCCACGGGCAGTTCCGCGTCACGAGGCAATTCGTCGCCAATGTGCTCGCCCTCCGCGACCGAGGGGTCTAGCGCTGCTGGGCTAGAGGCGGCTGCGGTACCGGCTGCGCAGGAGGCTTGGAGTCGACCAGCACCGCCGCCGCAAGGAGGATCGCCATCCCGACGGCGCTCTCGCCCGCAAGGCTCCGGGGCAGGCGGGCAAACAGCGGAGCACCTCGCTCGAGGGCCGGCCTCACGAGGAAGTGATGTGCCGCCCCCCACAGGAGCGCAAGCGAGACGAGAGCGAGCTTCACCAGCAGCACCTGGCCGTAGCGCTCGGTCCAGAGGTCGTCGAGCCGCGGCAGGCGGAGCACGCTCAGGTAGATCCCGGCGGAGAGGATGACGACGATCAGCCCGGTCGCGAAGCGCGAGAAGCGCAGGAAGGCGCGTCGCCGCAGCTCGGGCTCGAGCGGCCAGACCACGAAGGCGAGCTGTACGAGTCCACCGACCCAGAGCGACGCCGCCGCTAGATGCGCCCAGTCGGCAAGCTGCGAGACCCAGGACGACCCGGCGTCGGCGGCGGAGTGGCCCGAAAGCGAGAGGCCCGAGGCGAATGCCAGCGACAACGCGAGTGCCGGCCAGAGGGGCCACGTGCGGTCGGTCAACCAGGCGAGGAAGACGAGCGCGCTGACGAGCGCGAAGCCGAGCGTCATCGCCACGAAGGCGATGCCGAAGCGGGTTCCGCCCGCGATCGGCGCCAGGTCGCCGTAGAGGAACCTCCCGAACGGCAGCTGCAGCGCGTCCCCGGCGCGGAGGAGGAAGGCGAGGATCCCCACCTCGATCGCGCCGACCGCGCCGATGCCAAGCACCCGGTAGAAGCGGCGCTCGGCCGCCGGGCCCAGAGGACTGCGCAGGACGAGCAGCCGGAAGCCGAGCCCGCCCGTGAGCAGCGCGAGGGCGAGAAAGTAGAGCCAGCGCACCACGTGCTCCTCTGTCGTCGGCCCCGAGGCGCCGAAGGCCTCCGTCGCGGGCGGCGCCCGATGGCGGACGCCGAAGGTGAAGATGCCGGAAATCACGTGGCCGTCGGCGGAGAGGGCGCTCCACCGAACGGTGTACGCCCCGCGCGGCAGCTGGCCCAGCCGAGCGTCGACCATCCGCTTGTCCGGGCTCGTCAGCGTCTCGCCGGAGACGAGGCGCCCCCTGGCTGTGTAGACGCGAATCGCGTTCGGCAGCACCTTCACGCTCTGGTCGAATCGCAGCCGCACAAACGCGGGCGAGCCGGACAGGCGCTCCTGGATCGCAGGGGTCGATCGAACCAGCGTCGCGTGCGCCGACGCGGCCGCCGGAAGCGCGAGAGCCAGGAGCGCGGCTGCGAGCAGTACGCGCTTCACCGGTGCGGCTCCCCGGCAAAGGGCGAGAGGTGGCCGAACACGGGAGCCACGTCGCGATCCGAGTAGAGCAGCACCGAGATCACGACGAGCGTGAGCGCGAAGCCTGAGCTCCAGACGGGCGAGCGACGGCGGAAGGCCCCGACGAGCGGGAAGATCGCGCCGATGAGAGCCGTCCACCCAAGCGCGTGATGAAGGAAAGCCGCTCGGGCGAAGAGCCAGCCGTTCTGCTCGTGGATCAGCAGTGCCGTGCCGGAGACCGCAAGGGCCAGCGGCATCGCCAGCCGCCATGCGGTGTGGTGGAGCTTGCCGCGGACGAGGCCGAGCTCCGCCGCCCCGGCCAGCATCATCGTCTGAGCCCAGGCGCCGTGGGCAACCATGTGGATCGTGGAGTTGGTGTAGAAGACCATCACGGGCCACATCAGCACGCCCAGCCCGAAGAGCAGGGCCGGCCACAGGTACGCCCGCCACGGTCGCCGGCTCCAGATCTCCTCGCCAACGAGGGCGCGGGCGAGCAGGCAGAGCCCGAGGAGCAGGAACCCGGTCGCGAAGAGCCAGTGGACGTGCTCTGCGGGAGGTTCCATCAGCGCTCCTCCGCCTCGAGGTCCTCGATCACGCCAGGCGCGACGAAAACCGCGAAGACCATGCCCACGGCGATCGCTAGCAGGGGCGGCTCGACGAGCAGCCACCAGAACCCCTGGCCGCGCGGGTGCAGAAGCGTGATCCGATAGGGCTGCAGAAACGCCCAGCCGACACCGCCGAGCATCGTCAGCGGGCCCAAGGCGCCAACAGCTCGTGCGCGTAGCGAGCGGTGACCCGCCGCGACGCGCTCACTCATCACTCGCGTACTCATTTCCACCTCCCCGTCATTGGGACACTCACGGGGCCCGCGGCGCTGGGCTGTGACCGCGGGCTAGGCGGGAGCGGGAGGCGGCCGGCTCTCGAAGGCGAGGCCGAAGAGCTTGCGCGGAGGCGCGGAGGGGGTCTCGGTGCGTTGGTTGCGCGGGGGCGGTGACCCCGTCCGGATCCGCCCGGCGAGGGCGCACGTGTCCTGTGCGTACCGTTCGTAATCGCTCAGCCAGCATGCGACCGCGCTCCACGCGAGCGCCACGAATACGGCGAGCACGGCGAACACCGGCAGGGCCGAGGTGTGCAGCCAGGGCGAGAGCAGCGGCCAGCGTCCTACCGCTGCCTGCTCGGCGTCATGCTGGACGAGGTAGAAGATCGAGGTGGCGACGAAGGCTGTGAGCCAGAGGCGGGGCGAGAGGTCGAGGCGCACCCGCGGCGCAGGCGCCGGTCGCGAACCGACGGTCTCCAGCACCCGCCTCCCTGCCCGCGCGGCCGCGTGCGCCCGGACGAACCGCCAGGCGAGGCGGGCGAAGAGGAGCGCGACGCCGAGCTTGACCCCGGCGAGCAGGAACGGGTAGTAGTCGGCGCCCGAGTAGCTCGGCGCGGCCACGTGGCGGCCGAAGTCGAGGCGATGGGTCAGGTTGCGGCCTGCAAGCTCGGCGACGAGGGCTAGCAGCGCAAAGGCCAGTCCGGCCGACACGCGCTGGTGCCGCCTCGCTCGTTGCATGCGCACAGTTTGCCTAAGACGGCACAGCTGATCAAACGGGTGGGGTCAGCCCAGGACGGTCAGGTTCCAGCGGGGGCGTGACGGGCGGTCGAAGCCCATCAGCAGGATCCGCTGCCACTGGCCGAGGCTCAGCTCGCCGTTGCGGAAGGGAATCTGCTCGCTGCGCGGGCCGAGCAGTCCGCAGAGCAGCCGCTCACGCTCGCGCTCCTCCTGGGGCACGAGGCGCGAGAGCAGGTCCTCGAGATCCGAGAAAAAGCCGCTTTCGCGCTCCTGAACCCGTACGAGAGCGATGTCGTCGAGCGGCGAGACGTAAGCAATCCCGCTCGTGTGGCCCGACCCCGCGAGCTCCCGCTTCACGTCGTTGGTGATGTCGAGCACCGTCAGGGACGGCAGCGCGGACGCGATCGAATATGGGACTTCGACGCTGGTCATGCGGTGCTCACCTCCCGCGGGAGGCGGAAGCTGACGTTCTCGCTGGCCACCTCGACCTCACCAAGGTCGTCGAAACCGAAGGAAGCGAGGCTGCGCAGGACGGCCGCGACGAGCTCCTCGGGTGTCGAGGCGCCTGCCGTGAGGCCGACGGTCTCGTGCCCGGCGAGCAGGTCAGGATCGAGGCCGCTCTCGCCGTCGATCAACCTTGCGGTCGCTCCGTTGCGCTCGGCCACCTCGACGAGGCGGCGTGCGTTCGAGCTGGTCTCCGACCCGATCACGAGGATCAGCGTCGCACCGCCCAGCGCAAGCGCCTTGACCGCGTCCTGGCGGTTCTGCGTCGCGTAGCAGATGTCGTCGGCAGCAGGCCGCTTGAGGTCGCCGAAGCGCTCGCCGAGGGCATCCACCGTCTCGGCGACATCGTCGAGCGAGAGCGTCGTCTGCGTGATCACCGCGATCGGCCTGCCGCCCGAGTCGAGCTTCGCCGCGTCTTCGGGCGACTCGATCACGACGGTCTCCTCGGGCCGCTCGCCGCGGGTGCCGATCACCTCGACGTGGTCGGGGTGGCCGACGAGGGCGACGAGGTGGCCGCTGTCGGCGTAGCGCCGCGCCTCCGCGTGCACCTTCGAGACGAGCGGGCAGACCGCGTCGACGACGACGAGCCCGCGGCGCTCGCAGTTCTCCCGCACCGATGGCGCGACGCCGTGCGCGGAGAGCACGCAGATTGCGCCGGCCGGGATCTCGTCTTCGTGGTCGACGAACACCGCGCCGAGCCGCTCGAGCCGCTTGACCACGTGGTCGTTGTGCACGATCTGATGGCGGACGTAGACCGGCGCGCCGTGCTTCTCCAGCAGGATCTCGACGATCTCGATCGCGCGGTCCACTCCGGCGCAGAAGGAGCGCGGGGCGGCGAGGAGGACCTGGCCTACGAGGACCACCCCTCCGTGGCGGCGCCGAGCCGATCGAGGGCTCGCTTCGCGTCGGAGGCGGCGCGGGCGAAGCCGCGAGGCTGCCTGGCGAAGGCCCGAACCAGGCCGGGCCAGTCGTAGGCGCCGGCCGGCTTCACCGAGTCGCAGATTCCGTACAGCGTCCGCTCCGGGGTGTCGCTGACGGCGCGCAGGACGCCGTGCAGGCGCCCGCTCCGGGCCAGGGGCCCGCTCTCCAGATCGACCGCGTCGGCGCCGGTCAGCTCGTGCAGCCTGCGGCGCTCGGCCGGATCGTCCACGACCTCGTCGGCGGCGAGCATCGTCACGGCCTCCGCGCCCGGGACGCCGAGGGGGCCGCCTTCCCAGAGCACCGAGCCCCCCGCGTCCACCACTCGCGTCGCGTCGAGGACGGTGCCTGAGGCGAGGCCGTCGCGCAGGGCGCCGGCGAGGCCGAACGAGACCACTGGCCCCTCGGGCACGCCGTTCGCCGCGCCAAGGCCGACGAGAGCCGAGCGCGCGCCGGCGCGCCGGGCGACCCGCCGCTCCGCCGTCGTGGCGCAGGCGAAGGTCACCCTGTCAGGGTCCATGCCGCGCTGCGGACCGTCTCCCTGACGCTCCCGGTCGCCTCGAAGGCGGCCGAGGGCTCGAAGCCGGAATGGATCGCGCAGTGCTCGCAGCGCGCGTCGTTCCCGGGCCCGTACTCCTCCCATTCGATCCCGTCGAGCAGCGCCTCGTAGGTCGGGAAGATCCCGTCGGTGAGCAGGTAGCACGGGCCCTTCCAGCCGTACGGGTTGCGCGTGATCGAGCCCCAGGGCGCGCACGCGAGCTTGCGGTCGCCGGTCAGGAAGTCCTGGTAGATGGGGCTCGCCAGCCAGCGGTAGCCGTTTTGGCGGGCGGCCGAGCGGATGACGCGGAACTTCTCCTCGTGCTCGGTACGCGTCATCGTCAGGTTCGGGTCGATCTGCGAGTACTGATAGCCCGGCGCGACGAGCATCCCATCGATCCCGACCTCGTCGGTCAGGTAGCCCATCATCTCGACGACCTCGGCGGGATCGGTCTCCTTGAAGATCGTCGTGTTCGTGGTGACGCGGAAGCCGGCCTCACGCGCCTTGCGGATCGCGTCGACGGCGATGTCCCAGAGGCCGGGGTAGTCGCAGATGTAGTCGTGGATCTCGCGCATCCCGTCGAGGTGCACGACGAAGGTCAGGCGCTTGTTCGGCTTGAACACATCCAGGAACTGCTCGAGCCGGAGCGCGTTGGTGCAGAGCTCGATCGTCTTGTTGAGCTCGAGGAAGCCCTCGACGACCTCCTCGATGCCCTTGAAGACGAGGGGCTCGCCGCCGCAGATCGAGACCACCGGCGCCGGGCACTGTTCGCCGGCGTCGATGCACTCCTCGACAGAGAGCCGGGCCTTGTTCGACTCGTACTCCCGAATCTTCCCGCAGCCGATGCAGGCGATGTTGCAGGCGAGCGTGGGCTCGAGCATCAGGACGAGGGGGTACCGCTCGCCCTTGCGCTGCTGCTGCGTCACGTAGCGAGCGATCTGAACGGTGGGGGCGAGCGGGAACTTCATCGACTGAGCCTTTCTCGTAGACGGCCGAGAGCGAGCAGCGGGAAGTGAAGACGGTACAGGTGGTAGCGAATCATGAAATCAAGCGGGAAGCCCGTGCCGGTGAACTGACTTTCCTCCCAGTCGCCGTTTCCTTGCTGTGCGTTGCAAAGCCACTCTGCGGCGCGCCGGGCAGGCCGGCACTCCGCCTCGCTTGCAGCGACGTAGGCTAATAGCGCCCAGGCCGTTTGGGAAGGCGTGCTTTCGCCCCGGCCCCGATGCGCCGGATCGGCGTACGAACGGATGTCCTCGCCGAAGCCGCCGTCCTCGTTCTGCACCGAGTCGAGCCATGCAATCGCGCGGCGCATCGCGGGATGGCCAGGCTCGACCCCGGAGGCCTCCAGCGCGGGCAGCGCCGCGGCGGTGCCGTAGATGTGGTTGACCCCCCAGCGCCCGAACCAGGAGCCGTCCGCCTCCTGCTCGGCCAGGAGCCAGTCGAGGCCGCGGCGCACTTCGTCGTCGTAGCCCCGCTCCGGCGCGAGGGCCTCGAGCGCGTGGGCGGTGACGTCGGCGGTCGGCTCGTCGGTGACCTTGCCGAAGTCGCAGAACGGCAGTTTGTAGAGCCAGAACGCCTCGTTGTCGACGTCGAAAGCGCCCCAGCCGCCGCTGCGCGATTGCATTCCGGCCATCCAGGCGAGCCCGCGGTCGACAGCCGCGTGCCCGCGATGGCAGCGCCGCAGGGCGAGCGCGACCACGGCGGTGTCGTCCACGTCCGGGTAGAGATCGTTCTCGAACTCGAAGGCCCAGCCGCCGGGCGCGAGCTCCGGGCGGCGCACCGCCCAGTCGCCGGGCACGGTTATCTCCTCGTGCTCGAGCCACTCGGCCGCCCGGACGAGCGCCGGGTGCTCGGGGCCGAGACCGGAGTCGCGCAGCGCGAGCACGGCGAGGCCCGTGTCCCAGACCGGCGACTGGCAGGCCTCCGGGCGCAGCCGGCCACCCTCGTCGATCACGAACCCCTTCCAGCCCTCGACCGCGCGGCGCAGCGTCTCGTCCTCGAAACCGTGCCCGAGTGCTACCAGCATCAGGATCGACCACACCCACGGCGGCTGGATCCCGCCCCACGAGCCGTCGGCCTCCTGATGTGCGCGCACCCACCGCTCGGCTTCCCTGAGCGCGGCTCCGCGAAGGCCGGAGGGCCTCGGCGCGGGCTTGCTCTGTCCGGGGCGCGCGCCGATCTCGCGCAGGTCGATCCGGGTGGCACGCACGGGCCTGAGCGCGCGGCAGGCCGAGAGCGGGACAAAGGTGCCCCTGGCCCAGCAGGAGAAGTCGTAGATGGAGAGCGGGGCACTTGGAGGAAGCAGGACCAGCTCGACCGGGATCGGCGTCATCCGCTGCCACGGCCACTGGCCGAGCAGGGCGAGGAAGCACTTGGTGAAGATGCGGGTCCGGGCAATTCCGCCCTGCGAGCGGATGAAGTCGCGCGCCCGCTCACCGGGATCCACCCCGGCGAGCTTCAGCGCCGCGTAGGCCTCGACGGAGGTCGAGAGGTCGGGCGGCCCCTCGAACCAGATCGACCAGGTGCCGTCCTCGCGCTGCCGCGACAGCAGCTCGTTCGCGATCTTGCGGTCGAGCTCGGGGGTGCGCAGGCCGAGGACGTGATGCCAGAAGAGGTGCTGCGCGATCATCGTCGCGTTCGACTCGAGCTCGCCGACCCAGTAGCCGTCGGCGTGCTGCAGCTCGAGCAGGCGCGCCGTGGCCGCGTCGATTGCCTCGTCGAGGCGCGTCTCGATCCGCTCGGGGGCGACGGTCACGCAGCTACCTCCTTCGCCTCCGGCTCAGTCGCGTGGAGGAAACCAGGTTTCCCCCACGAGCCCTCTTCTTTTTCGAAGTTGGCCTCGGCTCCGCCGAGGAGACCGATTGGGGGAACCTCCCGGTTCCCCCCCGCCCCCTCCACGTGGCCGCTCACGCTGCCACCTCCTGTCGTGCCGCCTTGAGCGCCCGCGCGGCGGCGAGGCCGCTGCGGACCGCGCCCTCCATCGTCGGCGGCCAGCCCGTGCCGGTCCACGCGCCCGCGCGTGTGACGCTGGGCCTCGCCGTCTCAGGGCCGGGCCGATGAGCCTCGCTGCCGGGGCGGACGGCGATCGTGGCCTCCGGCTCGCGGCTGACGCGAGACCAGAGCAGCTCCGCCGGGCCGAGCCGCTCCGTCACCGCCCGGGCGATCAGCTCGACGAGCTCGCGCCCGCGCAGGGCTTCGAGCTCGGGCGCGCCGCTCGAGACGACGGTCAGGTACTGGCCGCGGTCGGGCTCCTGGCCGGTCAGGCGCCCCCGGTCGAAGACCCAGTGCGCGGGGCTGTCGAGCAGCGCGGCGAGAGGCGGCCCAAGCAACTGCCGGTCGAAGAGCAGGTGCACGCTGACGATCGGCGAGTGATCGAGCTCCGGCTCGGGCTCGCCGAGCAGGCGCGCGCTCTCGGCTGGCGGGACGGCGACGACAACCGCTTCCGCATCGAGCCCGGCCAGGTCGTCCACGCGCGTGCCGGTGCGGACGGTCGCTCCTGCGGCCTCGAGTGCCCTCCCCGCCGCCTCGCCGTGCATCTGGCCGAGCGGTCGCGTGGGCAGGATCAGGTCGGAGGCGCGCCTGCCTGCGAGCAGCGCCGTCTGGACGGTGAAGCTCCCGGCGTCTGCGCTCGCCTCCTCCGCGCGGAGGTTCAGCGCCGGTCGTATGAAGACGTCCCAGAAGCGGTCGATCGCCCGCTGCGACTGCCCGCGGGCCCCCAGCGCCTCGGCGAACGTGGCGCCCTCGGCGTCGCCCCAGCGCGCGAGCGCGCGCAGGATCCGCAGCCGGTCGCCGAGCGAAACGTGCCGGTAACGCAACAGCGCGAGCGGCGACGGGCGGATCGCCGAGGTTTGCGCGCTCTCGCCGATCACGGTCAGCGCTAGTGGCAGCCGCTGCACTGAGCCGCTCTCGCCGATCCGCTCCAGGAAGCGCAGGTACTCGGTGAAGCACCCGAGCGCGATGTGCTGGCCGTTGTCGGGCGGCGGCTCCGGGTCGCCCTCGCGGCGCGGCAGCGTCTGCACCGCCCCGCCTAGGGTCGGGCGCGCCTCGTACAGCGTCACCTCGTGGCCCGCGTCCACGAGCTCGAGCGCGGCGCTGAGGCCCGCCAGCCCGCCGCCCACGACCGCGGCTCTCATCTGAGCAACCCCGCTCCGACGATGCGCAGCTTGGTCAGCCGCGAAAGGCGTACCGAGCCGCCGAAGACGTCGAACCCGCGCGCCTCGATCCGGTCGAGCGTCGCCCGGTAGAGCCCGGCGAAGGTCGCGACGCAGGCCGAGCTGCGCGAGTCGAGCGAGCCGAGCAGCTCGAGGCCCTCCTCGAGATAGGCGCGCGCACGAGAGGCCTGAAAGGCCATCAGCGCTCGCCACTCTGCGCCGACCCGACCCGCGGCGATGTCGTTCTCCGAGACTCCGTAGGCCGACAGCTCGTCCTGCGGCAGGTACACGCGACCGAGCTCCCAGTCCTCTCGTACGTCACGCGCGATGTTGATCAGCTGGAGCGCGACGCCGAGCGTCTCGGCGCTCTCGACTTCGTCCGAGCCGTAGACCGCGACACAGGCGACGCCGACGGCGCCGGCGACGTGGCGGCAGTAGCCATGGAGCTCGCCGAAGTCCGCATAACGGGTTTGCTCGGTGTCCTGGAGGCCGCCGTCCACGAGATCGTGCAGCGCGCCACCGGGGATCGGATAGCGCGAGCGCGCGTCCGCGAGCGCCACGAGCATCGAGTTCTCACCGGGCGCCGAATCGAGCGCGGCATGGAGCTTCTGGAGCTGCGCGCGCTTCTCGTCCACGGGCAGCTCGCCGTCGGCCACGTCGTCCACCTGTCGCGCGAAGGCGTAGATGGCGGCGATCGCCTGCCGCTTCGGCCGCGGCAGCACCATGATCCCGTAAGCGAAGTTGCGCGCCTCGCGTCGGGTGAGCCGCTCGACCTCGGCGTAGGCGGCTTCGACGGTCACCGTAGCGCCGCCAGAGCCAGTCGGGCGCGCGAGGGACGGGGACGCTTCGTGAACACGTCCCAGTCGGCTCGCTCGAGCGCCTCCAGGGCAGCAAGCCCGCCCCTCGCGAAGAGCGCCACCCCACGGCCCACGCGCCCGCCGAGCCGGCGGCCGAGCTCCCCGCCCGAGCTCAACAGATCGCGCGTGCGCACGGCCTCGAATTCCAGCAGCCGCCGCAGCGGCTCGTTCGGCTCCCCCAGCTCGGTGACGCCGAAGCGGCGCCGGTCCTCGGCCGGGAGGTAGACGCGCCCAAGCGCGAGGTCGCGCGGCACGTCCTGGAGGAAGTTCACGAGCTGCAGCCCGGTGCAAACATCGTCGGACAGGGCGACCAGCTCCGATTCGGTCCGCCCCACCACGCCGAGCACGAGCCGTCCCACCGGGTCGGCCGAGTGCTCGCAGTAGCCCTTGAGCTCGTCCCACGTCTCATACTCGCTTACGCCCTGGTCGATTCGGTTGGCCTCGATCAGACGCAGGAACGGCTCGCGCGGAAGGTCGCAGGCCCGGATCGTCGGTTGCAGCGCCCGCATCACCTGCCAGGTCGGCTCGCCCTCGTAGCAGGCCACGACCTCGGCCTCGAGCTCGTCCAGGACGGCGAGCCTGTTTCCTTCGAGCTCGTCCCCGATCATGTCCACGAGCCGTGCGAAGCCGTACACCGCCCGCAGGTGCGGGCGTAGCGCGCGCGGGAACAAGAGCGACGCGACGGGGAAGTTCTCCGTGCGCGCTCGGGCTGCGACCGAGCTGGCGGAGGACGGATCCATCCACAAACCATGGCGCCCAGCCATGCAGCTAGTCAAATGCACGAGCACAGGCCCGATGTGGCGATCCTCGACGTGGCATGGCGGGAGATCCAGCAACGTGAGTCTGAGTGGTGGCAGAAGGAGCCCGGCACCGACGCCGCGAGGTTCCCGCCGCCTGAACTAAGCTCGGCCCGTGCAGGGCCGCCGCGAAGCTCTCGCCGTCGGCCTCGTCTGGCTCGTCTGGCTCGCCGCGATCATCCTGACCGTTGCGATCGGGCTGGCGGCCGGCGCCTACACCTTCACCGTCGGCTGGACGATCCACACCGGGCTGTGGCCACTCTTCGCCTGGGACTACAACTGGTACTACCTGATCGCCTACACCGGTTATCCCGACGGGGTGGGCGGCCCGCAGTATGCGTTCTTCCCGCTCTGGCCGCACCTCCTGCGCTGGTCGGGCTCGATTCCGGAGGGGATCGCGGCTGCCGCGATCGCCTGGACGGCCAGCGCGGCAGCGTTCTTCGGCCTCGCCGAAGGGACCCCCCGGACCCGGCTTCGAACAGCGCTCGCGCTGGCCTGCTGGCCGGGCTCCTTCGCGCTGGCGCTCGGCTACCCCGACGCGCTGGCGCTCGCGGCCGCCGCCTGGGCAGCGGTGCTGGCGCTCCGCGGCCGTCCGCTCGCGGCCGGGCTCGTCGGCGTGATCGCGGCGCTTGCCCGGCCGAGCGGCTTCCTGATCGCGCTGCCGCTCGCCTTGCTCGCCCGGGGCAAGGGGCCCGGCGCGTGGCTCGGCGCGGCCGCTCCGGTCGGAGCCGCGGGTGCCGTCCAGGCCTACTTCTGGTCGCGCAGCGGGAACCCGACCGTCTTCTTCGACGCGCAGCGCCTGTGGGGTCGGGGAGGGCCGGGCCGATTCGGCGACTGGAGCAACCACCTACTGGACGTGATCGAGCGCCACAGCCTGCTGATACCGGTCCTAGCCGTGCTTGCGGCGG
>Ga0126308_10000157_pt1 | contig 18414 bp, 14 predicted proteins | sample Plot55_FD_92533 | JGI IMG/M metagenome (GOLD analysis project Ga0126308, IMG submission 92533) | Serpentine soil microbial communities from UC McLaughlin Reserve, CA, USA - Plot55 | ecosystem: Environmental > Terrestrial > Soil > Grasslands | place: USA: UC McLaughlin Reserve, Lake County... | reverse complement strand
TGATCAGAAGGCTCACCTCCTCGATGTCGCACACCTTGGCCAGCTCGACCTCGCCGACCTTGGAGCCGTCGGCGACGATCACCCGGCGTCGGGCGGCCAGCAGCATAGCCCGCTTGACCTCGGCCTCGGGCAGGTTGACGTTGGTGATGCCGACCTCGGGGTCGACGCCGTTGCAGCCGACAAAGGCCACCGAGGCCCGCAGGCGCTCCAACAGGGTCGTGCCCAGCGGGTTGACCAGCGAGTGCTGGAGGGGGCGCAGAGTGCCGCCGGTGACCACCACGCTGATGCGCGGGGTGGCCCGCTCCAGCTCGAGGGCGATGTTGAGCCCGTTGGTGACCACGGTGACGTCGCGCAGGCCGGTCCGCAGGACCAGCGCCCTAGCGATGGCGGTGGTGGTCGTGCCGACGTCGAGGATCACCGTGTCGCCGGTGGCGATCATCCCGGCGGCGTGCACGCCGATGCTGGACTTCTGGAGGGGCGCCTCCCACTGCGACGACTCGAAGGGCTGCTCGCCCAGCAGGCCCGAAGGGGGCACGGCCCCGCCGCGGACCCGCCGCACCCGTGCCCTGGCCTCCAGCGCCGTCAGGTCGGCCCGGACCGTGACCGCCGACACCCCGAACCGTCCGGCCAGGTCGCTGACCCGCGCGAACCCCTCGTCCCAGATGATCCCGGCCATGCGTGCCTGGCGGACCACCGCGAGCGGGTTCAGCTCGGAGACGCCGCCTTTGCCCGGCCGTTCGCCCATCTGCGCCCTCCTCTGGGCACATTGCGAACGCTTACCCGATGCATGTCAAGTCTTCGGTCTCGTCAGCTTTCGCAAGCGTTCGAAACCGTCCGGGCGGCTGGTCAGGCCGGGCCGGGGGGGATGTTCTGGTTGTGGCGGAACAGGTTGTCCGGGTCCCAGCGGCGCTTGACCTCGACCAGCCGGTCCCAGGTGGGCCCCGGATAGGCCTCGCGGACCCGCGAAGGCCCCTCGTCGCCGAGGAAGTTGACATAGACGCCGGGGTCGCCCTGGCGCAGGGCGGCGGCGAACTCGTCGGCCCAGGCGTCGTGGGCCGGCCGGTCGGCGGCCTGCTCGTAGACGCAGCCGACCCCGGCCATCATGGGGCGGTGGCGGTGGGCGAAGGCGGTCGCCTCGACCGGGACCCGGGCCATGGCCCCGCCGAGGACACGCAGCTGGGCCACGGCCATGGGGGCGGTCGAGGCCTGGAGGTGCTCGATCACGGCCTTGGCGGCGGTGGCGTCGACGGTGTCGCAGAACAGCGAGCGGGCCGACTCCTCGACCACCTCCATGTCGCCGCCGCCGCCCTGGAACAGGCCCGCGTACGGCATCGACTGGACCATGTCGGCCAGCGGCTCGGCCAGGGCCCGGATCGGGGCCAGCGCCCGCTCGCCTGCCTCGGCGTCGCCGGCGTAGGCCAACAGGGCCATGACGACCAGCTGGCCGTGGGCGCTGGCCGGGATGAACGGCATCGGCGGGGCGACCATGACGTTCGCGATCAGTGACAGCTCCTCGGGCGCGGCGGCGGCCGCGGCCACCAGCCCCTCGATCACCTCGGGGCTGCCCGGCAGCAGCAGCATGCCGCCCACGATCGAGGGCAGCTCGTGCAGCCGGAACCTGAACCGGGTGGCGACCCCGAAGTTGCCCCCGCCGCCGCGGATGGCCCAGAACAGGTCGGGGTGATGCTCGTCGTCCACCTCGAGGACCTGGCCGTCGGCGGTGACCAGCTCGGCCGCGAGCAGGCTGTCGATGGTCAGCCCGTGCTTGCGGACAAGGAACCCGACCCCGCCGCCCACGGTGATCCCGCCGACCCCGACCGACCCGGTGTCCCCGAACCCGGTGGCCAGCCCGTGCTCACCGACCCGGGCGGTGTAGGCGCCGGCGGTCAAGCCGGTCTGGGCCCAGGCCGTCCGGCTCTCCAGGTCGATGTCCAGGGCGGTCAGCTCGGCCAGGTCGAGCACGATCCCGCCGTCGCTGACGCTGTGGCCGGCCAGGCTGTGGCCGCCGCTGCGCACGGCCAGCTCACTACCGGATTCGGCGGCCAGGGTGACGACCCGGGCGACCTCCTCGGCGCTGGTGGGCCGCACCACGGCGGCCGGGCGGCGGTCCCATTTGCCGTAGAAGACCTTGCGGGCCTGGTCGTAGCCGGCATCGCCGGGCCCGGTGACCCGGCCGTCGAAGCTGCTCCGGAGCTGAGCGATGAGGGTGGACGAGGAGGACAAGGGCACGCTCCCTTCAGCAACTGCCTCGCTGACGGACAACTTCAGACGGTACCGGTCCCCCACGACAACCGGCCGACGCCGGCCGCCCGGACGGGCTTTGGCACGGGCGCGGCACTTGGTAGGATTCGCGGAGATTCCCGGGATGCCGCGCCGTTGAGGGAGCTGCCATGCCGTTGGGATGGCTCGACGCCGTGACCGACACGACGATCTGGGGCCGGGTCTCGGGTGAGGGGACGCCCGGGCCGGTCGGGCTGCGGGTCGAGGTCGACGGGCAGCTGCAGGGGTTCGGGCGGGCCGGGCATGTCGACCCCGAGGGCGGGCCGTGGCGCTTCGCCATCCACCACGACCTGCGCCCCGGGCAGCTGGTCAGCGTGTACGCGGTCGGGGCGGAGGGGCAGCTGGTGCTGCTCGAGGGGTCACCCCGGGCGGTCCCGGCGGGCACGGCGCCGCGAGGCGAGCTGGAGGCGGTCACGGCCACCCAGGTGACCGGCTGGGCGGTCGACGACGACTACGACGGCCCGATCACCGTCGCCCTGTACGTCGACGGCCGCTTCTGGCGGCGCGTCACCGCCGACCTGGAGCGGCCCGACCTGGAGGAGCAGGGGGTGGGGCCGCACGGGTTCGCCACCCCCCACGCCCTGGAGCCGGGCCGGCAGGTCGAGGCATGGGCCCTCGGGGTCCGCTCGGACGGCTCACGCGACCAGCGGCAGGTCCTGCTGCCGGGCTCGCCGCTGACCACCCCCGAGGGCTACCTGGCCCCGGGCGTGGTCCACCAGGCGATCACCGACCCGAGCGGGCCGTTCGCCATCCACCTGGTCACCGTCGACCTTGCCGCCCCCTCGACCATCGACGTCGCCCTGGCCCTCGACGCGCTCCCGGGTGTGGAGACGACCTCGTCGATGGCCAGGCGTCGGGGGGCGACGGTGGCCATCAACGGCGACTACATCGACCCGGGGGGCGCCGGGCGGCCGATCAACGCCTTCGCCAAGGACGGCCAGCTGGTCCAGACCCCGATGCTGCTCGGCAACAACCACGCCGTCGACGACCTGGAGACGGCCGTGTTCATGGGCCGCCCGGTCGTGCGGGTGGTCGCCGAGGCGCCCCGCAGCGGCCTGTCGGTGCCCGTTGCCCAGGTCAACCGGGGGGCACCGGCCGGCGACGAGGTGGCGATGTTCACCCCCGAGGGGGCCACCCTGGAGCAGCCGCCGGCCACCGCCACCTCGGCCCGGCTGCGGGCGGCCGGCCCGGCCGGGGTGCGGGCCGACGGCTGGGCCGAGACGACCTACATGGTGGAGTCGGTCGGCCAGCTCAGCGGGCCGGTCCCGGCGGGCACGGTGGTGCTGTCGACCCCGCCGTCCGGGGCCAGCGCGGCCGACCTGGCCGCCCTCGAGCCCGGCGACCAGGTCACCGTCGCCTGGTCGTTCGCCACCTGGCCGGGGATCCTCGACACCAGCGGCGGCAACCCCACCCTGGTCAGGAACGGCCAGGTCCTGAGCGGCAACGTCGACGGGACCACCCCCTTCCACCGCCGCAACCCCCGCACCGCCGTCGGGGCCACCGCCGACGGGCGGCTGCTGATCGTCACCGTCGACGGCCGCCAGCCCGGCCACAGCGTCGGCATGAGCCTGCGCGAGCTGGCCGAGCTGTTCGTCCGCCTGGGGGCCCGGTCGGCCATCAACCTGGACGGCGGCGGGTCGACCACCATGGTGCTCGACGGCACGATCGTCAACCGGGTCTCCGACCCCCAGGAGCGGCGGGTGCCGACCGCCCTGCTGGTTCTGCGCGAGCCGGCCCCGCCGGCTCCGCCGCCCGAGGCGGCCATGGCCCCCGAGGCCGAGGCGGCCGCCCAGCAGGCCGATCTCGACGCCGCCGCCGCCGACCCGGGCTCGACCGCCGGCCTGCTCCAGTGGCTGGCCGCCCAGGAGCCCGGCTGACCCCGGGGCGAGCGCCTCAGCCGGTGCCGGCCAGGAAGGCCAGCAGCTCGGCGGCCAGGGCGTCAGGGGCCTCCTCGGCCATGTGGTGGCCCGAGGGGAACGGCCGGCCGCGCAGGTCGGCCGCCCAGGGCCGCCACACGCCGAGGACGTCGCCGTACAGGTCGGGCAGGTCGTCGCCGGTGGCCCACAGGACCAGGGTCGGGCAGGCGACCCGCCGGCCGGCCCGGCGGTCCTCGTCGTCGTGGCGGCGGTCCAGGCCGAGGCCGGCCCGGTAGTCCTCCATCATGGCCAGCACCGTCGCCGGGTCGTGGATGGCCCGGCGGTAGTCGGCGTAGGCCTCCTCCCCCATCTGCTCTGGTCCGGCCTGGTACCAGGCGTCGGGGTCGGCGCTGATCACCCGCTCGGCCCGCTTGGCCGTCTGCCCGAAGAAGAACCAGTGCCACCAGCTGGCCGCGAAGCGGGCGTCGCAGCGGGCCAGGGCCTCGCCGATCGGCACGGCGTCCAGCACGGCCAGGGCGGTCACCGCCGCCGGGTGGTCCAGCGCCGCCCGCAGGGCCACGTACGCGCCCCGGTCGTGCCCGACCACGGCGAACCGCTCGTGCCCAAGGACCCGTAGCAGGGCCAGGCAGTCGGCGGCCATGGCCCGCTTGGCATAGGGCGCGTGGTCGGCGGTGGTCGCCGGCTTGGACGACTCGCCGTAGCCCCGCAGGTCGGGGCAGACCACCGTGTGCGACCGGGCCAGCAGCGGCGCCACCCGGTGCCAGGTCGCGTGCGTCCGCGGATGCCCGTGCAGCAGCAGCACCGGCGGCCCGGACCCACCGTGCCGCACCCGCAGCACCGCCTCCCCGACGTCGACCCGTTCCAGCCTGAACCCGTCGAACACCGAGCGCCTCCTCCGTCCCGTCCTTGACGGTTCAAGCTATCATGAACAGTACGATCATGGTTCAGCAGAAGCACAACTATCAGAGCCGGGGGCGGCCCGGCCAGGCCGCCGACCCCCGGGTCGGGCTCCTCAGGGAACTGGCCGACCCGCTGCGGCTGCGGGTCGTGGACCGGCTCGGCCACCGCGGCCCGGCAACGGTCAGCCAGCTGGCCGGCGAGCTCGCGGTCCCGCTCCCCCAGCTCTCCAACCATCTGCGGCGGCTTCGCGAGGCGGGCCTTGTGCGGGTCGAGCGCAGCGGCCGCCAGGCCGTCTACCAGCTCGGCGACCCGGGGCTCGAGCTCCTGCTCCCCCTGCTGGACCGGATCACCGGCCACCTGCGGCCCCCGGCCCGGCCCTCGCTGGCCGCCTCCCGGACCTGCTACGACCACCTGGCCGGACCGCTGGGGGTCGGGCTGTACCGCGCCCTGGTCGGCCACCGGGCCCTGGAGGAGCGGCCCGACGGGACGGTCGAGCTGGGCGAGACGGCCTCCCCGACCTTGGCCGCCCTCGGGGTCGACGTCGCCGGGGTCGCCCCCGGGCGCCGGCGCCTGGCCTTCCAGTGCCTCGACGCCACCGAGGGCGCCGCCCACCTGGCCGGCGCCCTCGGCGACGCCGTCGCCGCCGCCCTGCTCGCCGGCGGCTGGGTCGAGCGCACGCCCGGCAGCCGCACCGTCCAGCTCACCCCGACCGGGGCCGGTGGCCTCCGGCGGGCGCTCGGCCTGACCGTCTAGCCGACGGCGCGGGAGCTGACCCGGAACTCGGCGGCGGTGGTGCCGGTGCCGTCGGCCAGGCCCCAGCTGACGATCCGGGTCGGGTGGATGCGGAGGAACTCCTCGGCGAAGTTGGGGAAGCGGGGGTTGATGGTGCTGCCGCCGGTGGCCAGGGCCTCGGCCCGGCCGCGGACCTCGATGGCCCGGGCGCGCCGGGGGTCGCGGAGGACGTCGTCGAGCAGGAACGTCACCTTCGGGTTGGCCTGGGCGTCGCGCCACTTCTTGGTGGCGCCGAAGTCGACCCCGCCGACGTCGATGGTGTCCTCCTCGGCGTTGAAGGTGTAGGTCAGCGGGACGACGTGGGGCTGGCCGTCGGGGCCGACGGTGGCCAGGCGGGCGAGGCCCTGGCTGGTGAGGTACTCGATCTCGGGTGGGGTGAAGGCGCTCATCGGTCTCCTCTCATTCGGCGCCCAGGAGCATACCCAGCAGGACCCGGGCGGCGTGGCTGGCCGGGAGGTGGGCGCGTCGTTGACCTCGAGGGCGGTGTGGCGGTCCGCTCCCGCCGGTGAAGCCTCAGTGGAGGCAGAACTCGTTGCCCTCGGGGTCCTGCATGACCACTGCGTAGTAGTCGACCCCGTCCTCGGACAGCACCCGGAAGACGGTCGCGCCGGCAGCGACCAGCCGGTCGGTCTCGGCCTCGACCCGGCGGCGGCGCTCCTCCAGGGGCGTCCCCCGGCCGCCGCCGACGTCCAGGTCGAGGTGGACCCGGTTCTTGACCATCTTGGGCTCGGGCACCGGCTGGAACCACATCCGCGGCCCGGCGCCGTCGGGGTCGACGATCGAGTCGTAGCTGTCGTCCTCGAACTCCTCCGGCGGGAAGCCGCGGCTGACGTAGTAGTCGCGCCAGCTGGCGAAGCCGCCGGGCGGCTCCTCGAGCCGGTAGCCGAGCGCCGTCGCCCAGAACCGGGCCAGCCGCGACGGGTCGGCGCAGTCGATCGTCACCTGCATCCTGGTCGCCATGGCCGAAGCCTACCTGGCGGGGCCGACAGCCGGGATAGGCTGGTGGCCGCATGCGCGTCTTCCTGGTCGACGGCACCTACGAGCTGTTCCGCCACTACTACGGCGTGCCGCCGCACCGCACCGCCGAGGGGGCCGAGGTGGCGGCCACCCGGGGCGTCCTGTGGTCGATGCTGCGGCTGCTGGAGCAGGGTGCGACCCACCTGGGCGTGGCCACCGACCACGTGATCGAGTCGTTCCGCAACGGTCTGTGGCCCGGCTACAAGTCGTCGGCCGGCCTCGACCCGCAGCTCCTCGGCCAGTTCGGGCTACTCGAGGTGGCCCTGGAGGCGATGGGCGTGGTCGTCTGGCCCATGGTCGAGGTCGAGGCCGACGACGCCCTGGCCAGCGCGGCCGCCGTGGCCGCCGACAACCCGGCGGTCGAGCAGGTGGTCATCTGCACCCCCGACAAGGACCTCGGCCAGTGTGTCCGGGACGGGCGGGTGGTGCAGCTGGACCGGCGCCGCCAGGTCGTCTACGACGAGGCCGGGGTGGCGGCCAAGTTCGGGGTCGGCCCGGCCTCCATCCCCGACTACCTGGCCCTGGTCGGCGACTCGGCCGACGGCTACCCGGGCCTGCCCGGCTGGGGGGCCAGGTCGGCGGCGGCGGTGCTCGCCCACTACGGCACCATCGAGCGGGTTCCCGACACCCCCGGCGAGTGGGCGGTGGCGGTCCGCAACCGCCCCGTCCTGGCCGCCACCCTCCGCGACCAGCGCCCCCAGGCGATGCTGTTCAAGGACCTGGCCACCCTGCGGGTCGACCGCACCCTGCTCGACGACCCGGAGGGCCTGCGCTGGACCGGTCCGACACCGCTGTTCGCCGAGGTGTGCGCCCGCATCGACGCCGGCTCCCTGGCCACCCAGACGGACCGGGTCGCCGGCCGGCGCTGACCGGGGTCCCTTAGGCCCCCGCCGGGCCGAGCACGTGCCGCCGCAGCCAGGCGTTGGTGAACACCCCGCGCGGGTCGAGCCGCCCGGCCAGGGCGGCGAAGTCGGGCAGCCGCGGGTACCGCTGCGCGACGACCGCCGCGTCGGCCAGGAACACCTTGCCCCAGTGCGGACGGGCCTCGAACGGGTCGAGGGCGGCCTCGATCTCGGCCAGCACCGCCTCGACCGCGGCCAGGTCGGGCAGCCAGGTGAAGTGGACGGCCAGCGTGTCCTGGCCGTGCTGGGGGCTCATCCAGAGCCGGTCGGCGGCCACGGTGCGCAGCTCCGACACCTGGAGCACAGGCCGGATGCGGTCGCCGAGGGCGAGCAGCGCCTGGAGGGCGGGGACGGCATGGCGGCGGGGGACGTGGTACTCGGACTGCAGCTCCTCGCCGCTGCTGGGGGTGAAGCCCATGCGGAAGTGGGGCAGCCGGTCGGACCAGGGGCCGGGCACGCCCAGCTGGGGGGTGCAGTTGACCGGGTCGATGCCGAGGATCGGGTGCCGGTCGGCCGTCGCCGGGACCGCGCCCAGGAGGTCGCCGCGGACCTGCTCGGGCCGCTCGGTGACCCGGCTCTTGACCCACACCTGGTCGACCGTCGCGGTCCAGCGGGTGAACAGGCTGACGCTGTAGCCGGCCGAGGTGACCTCGTCGAACCGTTCGAACAGGCTGGTCCAGGGGAGCTCCTGGAAGGCGCGCTGGCGGACCTGGTAGCCGGGCTCGACGTCCAGGGTCACCCGGGTCACGGCGCCGAGCGCGCCCAGCCCGACGACCAGGCCGTCGAAGTCGGGATCGCCCCTTGAGGCCGTGACCACCTCGCCCGAGGCGGTGACCAGCTCCAGGCCGGCGACGGCGGTGGCCAGGTTGCCGTTGGCGTCCCCGGAGCCGTGGGTGGCGGTGGCCACCGCCCCCGCGACCGAGATGTGGGGCAGCGAGGCCAGGTTGGCCAGGGCCAGGCCCTCGGCCTTGAGCGCCTCGGCCAGCTCCCCGTAGCGCAGGCCGGCGGCCAGGGACACCGTGCCCGCCGCCTGGTCGACGACCACGTCCGCCGGCAGCCCGTCCAGGGAGACCAGCTCGGCCGAGTCGGCGATGTCGTTGAACGAGTGCCGCGAGCCGAGCACCCGCAGCCGGTCGGCCCCGGCGACCAGCTCCCGCACCTGGTCCAGGGTCGCCGGCCGGTGCAGGGCGGCGGCCCGGTAGGTGTGGTTGCCGGCCCAGTTCCTCTCGTTCATGTGAGGACGGTAACGTATGTCCATGCAGAGCAGGCAACACCAGCCCCGCCCGGCCGAGGCCGGGTCCGACCAGTTCCGGCTGCTGGTCGACGCGGTCAAGGACTACGCGATCTTCCTGCTGGACCCGGAGGGCCGGGTGGTCAGCTGGAACTCGGGCGCGGAGCGGATCAAGGGGTACACGTCCGAGGAGATCCTCGGCCAGCACTTCAGCCGGTTCTACGAGCCGGACGACGTGGCCGCCGGCCTCCCGGCCGAGCTGCTGGGCCGCGCCGCCGCCGAGGGCCGCTACCAGGCCCGGGGCTGGCGGGTCCGCAAGGACGGCCGCCGCTTCTACGCCCAGGTGACGCTCACCGCCCTGCTCAACAGCGCCGGCGACCTCACCGGCTACGCCAAGATCACCCAGGACATGACCGCCGAGCGGGAGGCCGAGCAGGCCCGCCGCGACCGCGAGTACCAGCTGGCCGAGGCCCAGGCGGTCGCCCGGCTGGGCAGCTTCGAGTGGGCGTTGGCCAGCGACCAGGTCAGCTGGAGCCCGGAGCTGTGCCGGATCCTGGGGCTGAACCCCGAGGCCTGCCACGGCACCCTGGACGCACTGCTGCAGCGGATCCATCCCGACGACCGCGCCGAGGCGGCCGCGACCCTGCGCCGGGCGGCCACCGAGGGGACCTCGTTCCGGATGCAGACCCGCATCCTGCGGCCCACCGGTGAGCCACGGGTGCTGTCCAGCTGGGGCAACGTCACCCGCGACGAGCAGGGCCGGCCGTCGCGGCTGCTCGGCGTCTGCCAGGACGTCACCGACTGGCACCAGCGGGAGGAGGAGCTGGTCGAGGCCCAGGCCCAGGCCGAGCTGTCCCGCCGGCTCCAGAGCGGCCTGCTGCCCAGCCTGTCCCTGCCCGACCCGGCGCTGGAGCTGCAGACCCGCTACCGGCCCGGGCACGAGCGGGCCCTGCTCGGGGCCGACTTCTTCGACGCCCTCGAGCTGGCCGACGGGACGGCCGCCCTGCTGATCGGCGACGTCGCCGGGCACGGCCCGGTCGAGGCGGCGGTCGGGGTGGCCCTGCGGGCCGCCTGGCGGGCGCTGGTCCTGACCGGCCACGACGCCGGCGAGCTGCTGGACGGCCTCGACAAGGTCCTGTCCCGGGACCGCCAGTCCCAGGAGCTGTTCGCCACCGTCTGCTGCTGCTGGATCAGCCCCGGCCGGGACCGGATCACCGTCGCCCTGGCCGGCCATCCCCCGCCGCTGCTGGCCCGGGCCGGCCGGGTCGAGACCGTCGAGGTCCCGAGCGGGCCCGCCCTGGGCATCTACGACCAGCCCTACCCCTGGGAGGCGGGCCAGCTGGAGGCCGACGGGCCGTGGACGCTGCTGTGCTACACCGACGGGCTGGTCGAGGGCCGCAGCACCCCCGGCTCGGTGGAGCGGTTCGGGATCGACGCCCTTGAGGCGACGGTGGCCGAGCTGCTGGCGGGCACGGGCGGGCTCCAGGAGACGCTCGACCGGCTGCTCGACGTCGTCCACCAGGCCAACGGCGGCGACCTGTCGGACGACCTGGCCATCCTCTGCCTGTCCCGGGCCGCCGGGGGCCCCGGCCATGGCTGAGCGGCCCCAGCCGGCCCGGATCGCCCTGCCCCGCAGCCCCTCCAGCGTCGGCGCGGCCCGCCGCTTCATCGCGGCCCGGACCGCGGCCTGGGCGTTCCCGGCGCCAGTGCCCGACCAGCTGGTGCTGATCGGCTCGGAGCTGGTCACCAACGCCGTGCTGCATGCCCGGAGCGAGCTCACCCTCACCTTGGAGCTGCGCGAGGACCGGGTCCGTATCAGCGTCAAGGACCGCTCCAAGGCCCCGCCGACCCTGCGCCACTACCGGCCCGACGCCCTCACCGGCCGCGGCCTCGGCGTGGTCGCCGCCCTCAGCGACCGCTGGGGGGCGAGCACCGCACCCGATGGCAAGTTCGTCTGGGCCGAGCTGCGGGCCAACGGCGACCATCCCGCGGCCGCGCCGAGCTCGCCCGACCTGCGCGACGCCCCGCCCAACCCCCCGGCCGCCGACCCCGGGGCCATGCGGATCCGGTTCCCGGGCGTGCCGGTCGACGGCTACCTGGAGCTCCAGGCCCACAACGACGCCCTGTTCCGGGAGCTGGAGCTGGTCAGCATCGAGCTCGAGGGCGACGACGGGGCCCGGGTCGCGGCCCCCCTGGCCGACCTGACCGACCAGCTCTACCGGCGGTTCCGGGGCCAGCGCGACAGCTACCGCGACGTGGTCGCGGCCGCCCAGGCACGGGGCGAGGCGACCGTCGAGCTCGAGTCGACCGCCTCGGCGGCCGCCGTCAGCGGGGCCAGGAGCTACCTGGAGCTGCTCGAGCAGGCCGACCAGCTCTGCCGCGACGGCCTCCTGCTCACCCCCGGGCCGTCGGCCCCGGTGAAGGCGCTGCGCCGCTGGTTCGTGGACCAGATGGCCGCCCAGGTCCTGGGTGGGGCCGACCCGGCCCCGCCCGGCTAGAATCCCGCCATGGCTTCCTACACAGTGAACAAGCAGGCGGTGGCCAAGGCCCGCGCCCTGATCGACGCCCGCCAGTACGTCCTCAAGAGCGACTGGGGCGACGTCCAGCCCAGCGCCGAGGACGAGAACGCCTTCCTGGAGTCCCACTCCTGGGAGGAGTACGCCCTGTGGCACCTGGCCCTCACCGACGGCGCCACCGACGAGACCAAGGCCCGCTACGCCTTCGTCTACGGGGACCTGCGCCGCGTCCACCGCTCGGGCCTGATCGCCTGCCAGTACCGCGCCGCCGAGTGGCGCCACAAGTCGGTCGAGCTGGCCGCCCACGACCTGCTCCAGCACCTCGACGAGGTCAGCGCCTGACGCTGCCATGCTGAGCTGCCCGTCCTGTGGTGCCGAGGTCCCGGGCGGGTTCGCGTTCTGTGGGGGTGCGGGGCCGCGCTGGCCTCGGGGGCCGGGTTGGAGGAGCGCCGGCTCGTCACGGTGCTGTTCTGCGACCTGGCCGGGTTCACCGCCCGCTCCGACCAGGCCGACCCCGAGGACGTCCGGGCGCTGCTGCGCCCCTACCATGGCCGGCTGCGCCGGGAGATCGAGCGGTTCGGGGGGACCCTGGACAAGTTCATCGGCGACGGCGTGATGGCGGTGTTCGGCGCCCCGTCGTCCCACGAGGACGACCCGGAACGGGCCGTCCGCTGCGGCCTGGCCATCCTGGAGGCGAGCAGGGAGCTGGCCCTCAGCCTCAGGGTCGGGGTCAACACCGGCGAGGCGGTGGTCGCCGCCGACCGGCACCAGAGCGAGGGCGTGGTCGGTGACGTGGTCAACACCGCCGCCCGCCTTGAGGGGGTGGCGCCGGTCGGGAGCGTCCTGGTCGGCGAGGCGACCTACCGGGCCACCCGGGGCTGTTCGACTACCAGCCGCTGCCCCCGGTCCGGGTCAAGGGCAAGGCCGAGCCGCTGCCGGTGTGGGTGGCCGCCTCGGCCCGCGGCCGGCTCGGGGTCGCGGTCGACCAGGGCCCGGCCACCCCGTTCCTGGGCCGGGAGGCCGAGCTGGGCCAGCTCCAGCGCAGCTACGCCACGGCCCGGGACGAGGGCTCGGTGCGGCTGGTCACCGTCAGCGGCGAGCCCGGGGTCGGCAAGAGCCGGCTGGTCCGCGAGCTCCGGGCGTTCGTCGACGCCCAGCCCGAGCTGATCGCCTGGCGCGAGGGCCACTGCCTGCCCTACGGGGAGGGCATCAGCTTCTGGGCCCTCGGGGAGGTCCTCAAGGCCCAGGCCGGCATCCTCGAGTTCGACGACCCGGCAACGGTCGCGGCCAAGCTGGCCGGCACGGTCGCGGCCGTGGTCGAGGAGCCGGCCGAGCGCCAGTGGCTCGAGACCCGCCTGGCGCCGCTGCTCGGCCTGGCCAGCGACATGGAGGCCAGGACGGGCACGCCGGAGCAGGCGGAGACCTTCACCGCCTGGCGCCGCTTCCTTGAGGCGGTGGCGGCCAGGCGGCCGCTGGTCCTGGTGCTCGAGGACCTGCACTGGGCCGACGACGCCCTGCTGGCCTTTGTCCGCCACCTGGCCGAGGAGGCCCGCAGCGTGCCCCTGCTGGTCGTGGCCACGACCCGGCCCGAGCTGTTCGACCGCGACCCGGACTGGGGCCAGGGCCCGCCCGGCCGGGCCACGACCGTCACCCTCGCCCCCCTGTCGGACGCCGACACCACCCGCCTGATCGCGGCCCTGCTCGGCCGGGCCGTCGCCCGCGACAGGGCCCACGCCACCCTGCTCGGCCGCATCGGCGGCAACCCGCTGTACGCCGAGCAGGTCTGCCGCATGCTGGACGACCAGGGCCTGCTGGAGCGCGACGACCGGACGGTGCGGCTCACCGCCGCCGAGACGGTCCTGCCCGACTCGATCCAGGCGGTGATCGCCGCCCGGCTGGACACCCTCACCCCCGAGCGCCGGGCCCTGCTCCAGGACGCCGCCGTCGTGGGCACCGTCTTCTGGTCGGGGGCGCTGGGTGCCATCGCCGGCCGCGACCCGGCCGCCACCGGGGCCGACCTCGAGGAGCTGGCCCGCCGGGCGTTCATCCGCGAGGTCCGGGGCACGTCGGTCGCCGGCGAGGCCGAGTACGCCTTCTGGCACAACCTCACCCGCGAGGTCGCCTACGGCCAGCTCCCGCGGACGGCCAGGGTGGCCAGGCACCGGGCCGTGGCGGCCTGGATCGAGCAGGTCGCCGGGGACCGGATCGCCGACCATGCCGAGCTGCTCGCCCACCACTATGGGACCGCGCTAGAGCTGGCCAGGGCGGCCCGGGCCGCCGAGGACACCGCGGCCCTGCACGACCCGGCTCGCCGCTTCCTTGTCCTGGCCGGCGACCGGGCCATGACCCTGGACGTGGCCAGGGCCGACGTCCACTACCAGCGCGCCCTCGGGCTGCTGCCGGCCACCCATCCCGAACGGGCCACGGTCCTGGAGAAGGCGGCCGAGGCCGCCCAGCAGGCCGGGCGGGCCACCCAGGCCGAGCGGCTGCTGTCGGAGGCCATCACCGGCTTCGAGGCCGGCGGCGACCACCTCGGCGCCGGCGAGGCGATGGCCCGCCAGGCAAGGGTGCTCTGGTACCGGGGCGAGACCGCCCGCTCCCGCCGGCTGGTCGTCTCGGCCATCGCCATGCTGGAGCGGGAGCCGCCCGGGCCGGGGCTCGCCGACGCCTACCTCGAGATGGGCAAGGAGGTGTGGACGTCGGGGCGGCCGGCCGAGGCGCTCGACTGGCTGCAGCGGGCCATGGACCTGGCCGAGCGGGCCGGCGCCGACGACATCCGGCAGCGGGCCCTGCAGTACCGGGGCTGCGCCCGCGACGAGATCGGCGACCTCGGCGGCCTCCAGGACGTGCGGGAGTCGGTCGAGCTGGGCCTGCGGCTCGGCCTCGGCCGGGGCACCGCCCTGGCCTACGGCAACCTCGGCGCCGAGCTGTTCGAGCTGGAGGGACCGGCCGCCGGCATGCGGGCGATGCAGGCCGGCCTGGAGCTGTGCGAGCAGCGGGGCATCACCGAGGTCGCCCACTGGCTGTCGGTGTCGGTGGTCGAGTGCCTGTTCGACCTGGGCCGCTGGGACAAGGCCCTGGCGCTCGCCGACCGGCTCCTGGCCCGCCACCAGGACCTGGCCGAGGCGTACGAGGGGGTCAGCCTGACCGCCCGCAAGGCCCACATCCTGGCCTGCCGGGGCGCGGTCGAGGAGGCGGCCGAGCTGGAGCGCCGGTTCCTCCCCCGGGCCCGCGACATCGGCGACCCCCAGGTCGTCTCCAACGCCTTCGCCAGCGCCGCCTTCCTCGAGCAGGCCGGCGGCGACCTCGACGCCGCGCTCGGGCTGGTGGCCGAGCTCGAGCGGGCGACCCGCGACGGCCCCAGCTGCTATCGCGCCGACCCCCTGCCGATCGTGTCGCGGATCTGCCTGGCCGCCGGCGTCCCCGAGCTGGCCGAGCCCTTCCTGGCCGGCGCCGACGCCCCGGCCGCCCGCTACCAGCACTGCCGGTCGACCGCCGGGGCCGTCCTGGCCGAGGCCCGCGGCGACCTCGACACCGCCGCCGGCCGCTACGACCAGGCCCGCAGCGGCTGGCGGGGCTTCGGGGTGGTGCTCGAGCACGCCAAGGCCCTCCTCGGCCTGGGCCGCTGCGCCACCCGCCTGGGCCGCCCGTCGGCCCGCGACCCGCTCGACGAGGCCACCGAGCTGTTCGGCCAGCTCCGCGCCCCCGGCCTGCTCGCCGAGACCGCCTACTGGCGCCGCCAGGCCAATCGCCCGGCCCGGCCCCGGTAGGGTGGTGCCTCCACCGAGGGAAGGAGCGCGGGTGCGGTACGAGATCGTGGCCCAGGCCTACCGGGACCTGGAGGCGGCCAGCGCCCGGCTGGAGCTGATCGGCCGCCTCGCCGAGCTGGTCCGCCAGACCCCCGACGACCTGCTGCCAACGGTGGCCCTGCTGTGCCAGGGCCAGATCGCCCCCGACTTCGCCGGGGTGGAGCTGGGGCTGGCCGAGCGGATGGCCGCCCGTGCCGTCGCCCAGGTCGCCGGGGTGCCGGCCGAGCAGGTCCTTGCCGGTTCCCGGGAGACCGGCGACCTCGGCCTGGCCACCGAGCGGCTGCTGGCTGAGCGGGGCTCCGACCAGCCGGCGACGCTGGAGGTGGAGGCGGTGTTCGCGGGCCTGCACCAGGTCGCCGAGGCTCAGGGGACCGGCTCGCAGGCCCGCAAGCTGGCCGGGCTGGTCGGCCTGCTCGGCCAGGCGACCCCGCTGGAGGCCCGCTACCTGGTCCGCACCGTCACCGGCACCCTGCGGCTGGGGATCGGCACCGCCACCATCCTCGACGCCCTGGCCGAGGTCCACGCCGGCGGCCGCAAGCAGCGATTGATCCTGGAGCGGGCCTACAACATCTGCTCCGATCTGGGCCTGGTCGCGGCCACCCTGGTCCACGGCGGCCTGGCCGAGGTCGAGGCGATGCGGGTCCGGGCCGGCAACCCGGTCCGGCCGATGCTGGCTCAGCGGATGAGCGAGCCGGCCGAGATCCTGGCCAGGCTGGGCGGGACCTGCGCGGCCGAGCACAAGTACGACGGGATCCGGGTCCAGGCCCACCGCACCGCCGACGGCGCCCTTGAGCTGTACACCCGCCGCCTGGAGCGGGTCTCGGGCCAGTTCCCGGACGCGGTCAAGGCCCTGGAGGCCGGCCTGGTGCCCAGGGAGGCGATCCTTGAGGGCGAGGTGGTCGCCGTCGACCCGGCCTCGGGGGAGCTGCGCCCGTTCCAGGACGTGATGTTCCGCCGGCGCAAGTACGGCGTCGACGAGGCGACCAAGGACGTGCCGGTGAGCCTGTTCTGCTTCGAGCTGCTGTACGCCGACGGCGAGGACCTGACCGGGCTTCCCTACCTGGAGCGCCGGGCCCGCCTGGCCAAGGCCGTCACCCCGTCGCCCCGCCTGCGGCTGACCACCGCCGAGCAGGTCGACGACGAGGCCCGCCTGGAGACGGTGTTCCAGCAGGCCGTGGCCGACGGCTGCGAGGGCCTGATCTGCAAGTCGGTGGCCCCGACGGCCGGCTACCAGGCCGGCGCCCGCGGCTGGCTGTGGATCAAGCTCAAGCGCGACTACCGCAGCGAGCTGTCCGACACCCTGGACCTGGTCGTGGTCGGCGCCCTGGCCGGCCGGGGCCGCCGCGCCGGGATGTACGGCGCCCTGCTGCTGGCCGCCTACGACCCGGCCACCGAGCGGTTCCAGACCGTCTGCAAGTGCGGCACCGGCTTCTCCGACGCCGAGCTGGCCGCCCTCCCGGCCCGCCTGGCCCCGCTCGCCCGGGCCGAGCGCCCACCCCGGGTCGACGCCCGCCGCCACGCCGACGTCTGGTTCGAGCCCGCCGTGGTCGTCGAGGTCCTGGCCGCCGAGCTCACCCTCTCCCCCACCCACACCGCCGCCTGGGGCCGGCTCCAGGAGGACGCCGGCCTGGCCCTGCGCTTCCCCCGCTTCACCGGCCGCTGGCGCGACGACAAGGCCGCCACCGACGCCACCACCGTCGACGAGGTGGTCGGCCTGTACCGCCCCGCCCGGCCAGCCGGAGCCCCCGAAAGGAGCACGACGTGACCATGCCCGAGATGCGCCTGGAGCTGGTCCCGCTCCCTGTCGCCGACGTCGACAGGGCCAAGGCCTTCTACGAGCGGGCCGGCTTCGACCTCGGCGTCGACACCGAGGTCGACGGGACCATGCGGGTGGTCCAGTTCACCCCACCCGGTTCGGCCTGCACGATCGTCTTCGGCACCGGCATGCCCGGCATCTCCGACATGCGCCCCGGCTCGGTCCACGGCCTCCACCTGGTCGTCAACGACATCACCGAGGCCCGCCAGGCGCTGGTCGACCGGGGGGTCGAGGTCGAGGAGGTGATGGACGTCAGCCAGGTCAAGTACGCCGCCTTCCACGACCCCGACGGCAACACCTGGCTCCTCCAGGAGTTCCCTGCCAACCTCCGCCAGCCCGGCCAGAGCTTCTACTCGGACCCCCAGTGACACGCTCCCGAGGAGGCGGCAATGGCGTTCCAGGGGTACCTGGCCGAAGAGGTGGCCATCGACCATGCCGACGGGCTGTACTCGCGGCGGGAGGCGCTGCGGCGCCTGGCCCTGCTCGGGCTGGGCGTGCCGGCGGCCACGGCGCTGCTGGCCGCCTGCGGCGGCGACGGCGAGCCGGCCTTGTCCACCACCGGAGCGGGCGAGGCGGCCGCGCCCCCCACCCCGGCGGTGAACACCCAGGAGATCACCTTCCCCGGCCCCGAGGGCCGGACCGTCCGGGGCGCCTGGGCGGCCGCCGACCAGCCGCGCGGGGCGGTCCTGGTCATCCACGAGAACCGCGGCCTCAACGACCACATCCGCTCGGTCGCCGGCCGGCTGGCCGCCAGCGGCTACTCGGCACTGACCATCGACCTGCTCTCGGCCGAGGGCGGGACCGCCGCCCTCGGCGGCGAGGCCGAGGCGATGGCCGCCCTCTCCGGCGCCCCCCAGGAGCGGTTCGTGGCCGACATGCGAGCCGGCCTGGACGAGCTCGAGCGCCGGGCCCCCGGCCAGAAGCTCGGCTCGATCGGGTTCTGCTTCGGCGGCGGCATGGCCTGGCTGCTGCTCGCCTCAGGTGAGCCCCGCCTGGCCGCGTCCGCACCGTTCTACGGCCCCCTCCCCGAAGGCGCCGACTTCTCCGGCTCCCCCAACGCGGCCGTGCTCGGCATCTACGCCGAGCAGGACGACCGCGTCAACGCCACCCGAGACGCGGCCACAGCCGCCCTGGAACGCGCAGGGCTGACCCACGAGATCGTCACCTACCCGGGCGCCAACCACGCCTTCTTCAACGACACCGGCCCCCGCTACAACCAGACCGCCGCCACCCAGGCCTACACCAAGGTCCTCGCCTGGTTCGGCCAGCACCTC
>Ga0126308_10000156_pt1 | contig 18460 bp, 16 predicted proteins | sample Plot55_FD_92533 | JGI IMG/M metagenome (GOLD analysis project Ga0126308, IMG submission 92533) | Serpentine soil microbial communities from UC McLaughlin Reserve, CA, USA - Plot55 | ecosystem: Environmental > Terrestrial > Soil > Grasslands | place: USA: UC McLaughlin Reserve, Lake County... | reverse complement strand
TTCGGACGCGCGAACGTCTGACTTGCCTGTGCAAGCGGAGAACGATCCAGCACGAGGAGCCGGTGGGTCAGAGGTCCCGCTCCAAGGCTCCAGGCTCACTGGGAGCACTGAGCGTCTGGCGGCGATGCTCCGCTCTCACGTCGCGCAACCTGAACCCGTCACCAGAGCGGGCGAAAAGGAAAGTCAGGAAGGCGAGGATGTCTTTTCGGGCCGGCAGGAAGACGACGAACGCGACGCCTCCCGCATCATGGACCAACCGGCACGGACGGCTGGCCCGGCAGGTGTAGAGGAGATCATGGAGAGGCTCGCTGACGAACTGGAGACCGAGTTCGTTCGGACCTACGGAAGTTCGGGGGGTTAGGCCGTGGCTGTCGAGCTTGGCGGTATCGTTCTGGAGCGCCTCACGCACGTGACGGTCGGCGAGCGCGCCAGGATCGTCCACCACGACGTTCCGGGGCTGAGTGGCGAGTTCGCCCAGACGCTAGGCAGGCTCGCGGTCGAGGTCTCTCTCCGCGGTATTTTCTACGGTCCCGGTGCCGTTGACGATCTGAACACGTTGCGCACCGCCTACCTGCAGCACGCGCCGGTCGACTTCTTCACAGAATCAGTTGGCGAAGGCTACTTCACGCAGGTGCTCATCTCGCGGCTTGAGATATCCCAGCGCGCTGGCTATCTGGACCAGTTCGACTTCGCCTGCGACGTCGTCGAGTACGTTGAGCCTCCCGAACCTGTGATCGTTGACCCTCTCGCCGCGCTCGATACAGGCCTCCTGGAAGATGCCGCCGCGTTCGTGGACGACGTGCAAAACGCGCTGGAGCAGGTCTCCCAGCTGGCCGATCTCCTCAGCACGCCCGCCTTCGGGAACCCCGTCGAGGCGTTGCCAGGGATAGAGAGCGGGTACGTGCAGGCTGCGAGCGAAGGGACAGCCGTGCTTGCTGAGATCAGGAAGCTGTTCTGATCATGGCCGACGGGATACTACAGCGGCTGCCGGATATCCAGTCCCTGCTGGAACGGCGAGGCGCGGCCGAGGGTCAGCTCGAAGGGCTCCTGGGCACATTCGCCTCTTTCGAGCCTGGCAACCCTTCCTCCCCGGTCGCCCCCGTGAGCTCCGTGCTGGTAGAGCTCGGCGCGAAGCTAGATATCGACACCTCCGGGCTCTCCACCGACCTTTCGTCGACGATCGACGTGATACGCAACGCTCTGCCACCAGGCACGCTCGAGTACGTCGAGTCGATCGAGGACGCCTACAATACAGCCCGCGGTCTGCTTCAGGGCAACGCCCTCGTCAAGGAGGTGGCCGCCGGGGGTGACCTCCAAGAGGTCGCGCTCGCCGTGATCGAGGAGGCGTTGGATCTCTTCGACCAGCGTATCGGCCAGCTGGGGGACGGCCTGATCGACGCGGAAACGCTGGAAGGGATCAGGGGCGTCTTCGCAAGCATCGAGGACTTCCGGTCCGACTTCCCGGCCCACCGCGAAGAGCTGCTGCCTTTCCTCACCGAGCACCTGATCGGCGTCCGTCCTGACCTCTTGAGCGGGCCTCTGGAACATCTCGACGAAACGTACGCCCTCCTCGCACCACTCGCCGACGAGGCGGTGAACCAAACACTGAACCCGACGCGCGAGGCCCTCGCTGGGGCCTTCGCCGAGGTCCTGGCCACCGTGGAGGAGTTCGATCCTGCACAAGCCACGGCGTACGCCGAACTGGAGACGCGGCTCGCTGAACTCGAGTCGGCCATCAGAGCGATGGTCGCCGTGCTCACCCCCGTATACGGGCAACTTCAGACCCTGGTGGAGAGCCACGCCTGGGACGATGTCTTCTCGACCTACAGGACGCTGTTGCAGGGGATAACCTTCGATCCCCCGTTCACGGTGGATAGCGTCACGGACGAGATGGCCGAGGTGCTCGAACAGATACTGGCGCGGTTCTACATGACCTTCGGCGTCCAGGACCTCACCAGGCGCATCGAAGCCATCAGCGCGGTTATCCACGACACCTTCGCCGCCTCCCCACTCGGCCAGCTGCGCCAGACCATCAGGTCTTTTCTCGGAGACATCGAGAGCGTCATCGAGAGCGTCCCTACGGCGGAGATCCAGCTTACGGTCGAGGCCATGCTGGAGCGGGTAGGCGACGAGCTCGAGGCGCTCGGCATCACCCAGATCAAAGAGAGTATCTCGGCGGCGCTCGATGAGGCTAAGAAGTTCGTCACAGACAACATCAATTCCGGGCTCACCGAAGGCGTGCAGGGTGCTGTGGAGCTGGTGGTGGCCAACGTCAAGAGCCTCGGGCTCGACACCCTGATCAGCGAGCTGACCGCGGCCGTGAACAAGCTCGATAGCCTGACCGCGGAGCTCCAGGAAGCCCTGGAAGGGCGCATGGAAGATTTGAGCAGCCTCCTCTCGCAGCTAGACACTTTGAGCTTCGAGCCGGTCAGCGATCAGGTCATCGCGGAGATCGACGAGCTACGGACGCGGCTCGAGGCGATCGACCCGAACACTCTCTCTGACGTGGAGAAGCTCGCCCTCAGGGCGGCGCTGGCACTGCTCGAAGAGATAGACCTGGAAGACCAGATCATCTCTGGTCTCAAACAGGGGTACAGGACGGCTGAGGGTGAGATCAAGGGGCTGCTGGACGAGATCACCGCGGCGCTCGAGCAACTGCGGGAGACGATCGAAGGTTTCGACCCTGGGCAGGTTCTCGGCCCCGTGGGTGAGGGGTTGGACGCCGCCGGAGCGGCCATCAAGAAGGTGAACGGCCAGGCGCTGGTGCGCCCGCTTCAGGAGCAGGTGGACGACCTGGTGGAGAAGCTGGAGGAGTTCTCCCCTGGACAGGTGCTCGACCCGTTGCAGGCTCCTTACGACACAATGATGGAGACGGTCAACCGCCTGGACCCGGCCCAATGGCTCGCCCCGCTCAACGAGCTTTACGAGCAGATCGACCACTTCATCGACCTTGTGGACGTGACCCCGCTGCTCGACGAGCTCGACCGGAAGCAGAGGGAGCTGCTCTCCAACATCCGCGCGGCGATCATGGACGCCCTTGACGCCATCGACCTGCCCGAGCCCTTTGCCAGCTTCTTCACGGGCATGCGCCCCTTTATGGAAGGCGTGACCGAGGCCATCTTCGGAGACCCGGACACGGAGCTCAAGCAGATCGGCACCAGGGTGAACACCGAGCTCTCGCTGCGCCGTCTCGCCGAGCCGCTTGACGCCGTTTTCGACGAGCTCGTCGGGATGGTAGGAGAGATTCCGCCAGACGATCTGACGGACGCGATGAACGCCGTGCGCTCGGGCCTCGGGTTTGGGCTAGAGGCACTCGACCCCGGTGCGGTCATCGGTGTCTTCCGCGAGGGACAGGCCAGGCTCGCCGGGCTGGATCCCAGAGCCCTGCTGGCGCCGCAGGCGCTGCCGACGCTAAAGCTCGCCTTCGAGGTCGAGGCAGGCGCTGCGCCGCCGGACCGGCAGGACGATGTGGCCTCAGTCTCGGCGCGTTTCGACGCGGTGATCTCGCTGGTCGCGCCAGGGATGGACGCGAGCCTTATCCAGCCCTTGATCGAGGCCCACGACGCGCTGGCAGGCGCGCTGCGCCGCAGGATCAACGCCCTCGACGCCTCAGGCGCCGTCGAAGCGTATACCGATCTGCGCAAAAGCCTCGACAGCGTGGTGCCGCCGTTTCTGCGCAGCCCGACCCCGCTGACGCACGACGAGATCATGGCGGGACTGAGGGCCATGCGGCCCTCCGTGAAGTTCGACAGGGTAGAGGAGGTCCTTGAGCGCTTCCTCCGGGAGATAAGCCCGATCGGAGAGGCGCTTGAGCCGGCCTTCAACAGCCTCTTCCAGGGCTTGCGCGAGGCTCTGATGTTCCTCAATCCCCTGGATCTGAAGGACGCTGTGGAGGACATCTACGAGGCCGTACGCAGGAAGGTGCGCGTCCTCGACCCCGACGCGCTCGCCGACGCCATACGAGAGAACGTCTTCGATCCCCTGACGGGAGCGCTGGACGACATAAACCCTGCGACGATAAAGGCCGAGATCGATGAGACCTACCGCGAGACGCTCGCCGCCGTATCCACGACGGTCAGGGAGGTTCTGGACGACATCGCAGGGGCGCTCGAAGAACAGCTCAAGGTTATGCGCGATGAGATTCAAAACCTCCTCGACGAGATCGAAGAGACACTGGGGAATACCGCGGGGCGGGTGAAGCAGGTCGTGGAGCGTCTGGAAGAGCTAGTTTTCGTTGAGCTGCTGGAGCGCCTGAAGCGCCTGATCGACAACCTTGGTCTGAGCTTCGACAAGGAACTCGACAGGGTGCGCAACGCGTTCGACGAGATGCTCGCAGCTATCCCGCTCGGGACATCCTCGGGCGGCGCATCGGGCGGGGTGGCGGCATGAGGAAGGAAGGCGGGGCCGGGCTCGCGGAGATCCCGAAAAGAGGAAGCACCGGACGACACGCGACGCGGGCCGACGGGACCCAACTGGGCGATGAGGCCGCGCGCCGCGTCGAAGCCTGGCTGCTGCACGACCGGCGGCAGCGCGAGGTGTTCGCCCCCTCGGGGCAGACCGAGGCCGTCGAGGAAGCTGGGGGCGCTCGCTTCGAGTACGCATACGACCGCCGCGGCGACCTCACACGGATCGTCGAGGCGAACGGGCGGTGCACCTCGTTCGAGTACGACGAGGGCCGTCGGCTCACGCGCGTGGCCAACCCCGATGGGACCTCGACCGGCTACGCGTACGCGGGAGACCGCCTCGCCAACGTGGATGACCGCGGCGTCGTGCGGCGCTTCGAGTACGACTCCGCAGGCAAGCTAGCCAGGATCAGGCACGGGAACGCCGGGGCCTCTGTCTACCGCTACGACGCGCAAGGGCGGGTCGTCGAAGCGAGAACGTCGACCGTCTCGACCGCGCACACCTACCATCAGGACGGCCAGATGGCGGCCATCCGCCAGAGCTACGACGGCATCGCCATAGAACTGCAACTGGAGTACGACTCCGCGGGCAGGCTCGCGGAGCTCAGGCTTCCGGGCAGCGAGACTCCGCTGCGCTACACCTGGGACAGGAAGGGGAGGCCGCACACCGTGGCGGTAGGCGAGGAGCCACTTGCCCGTTTCGAGTATCTAGACGGGCCAGTGCGCTCGCGCGTCCATCTCCGAAACGGGGTTGTGGAGGAGACCGGAGCCGACGAGGTGGACCGCCGTCCGGTCGAGTTGCGGATCTCGAACGACGGTGAGGTCCTCTTCGAGCGGGTGCACGCCTACGACCCTGAGGGCAGACTGGCCTCAGATGGGGCACGCAGCTACCAATACGATGCGCTGGACCGTCTGATCGGGGTGGAGGAGTCGGGACGGCGGTGGCGTTATCTCTACAATGAGCAGGACAACCGCGTCGAGGCTGAGGAACCCGGCGGCGCACACAGCTACCGCTACGACGCCGACAACCGTCTGGTTGAAATAGCCGGTGGCGACTCCTTCAGGGTCTCCTACGACGTTTTCGGGCGCCTCGTACGGAAGGGCACTCCAGCGGACCGATGGGCGTATCGCTACGACGATGCCGGACAACTGCTCGAGGCGCGCCACAGGGGACAATCCGTCGCGCGGTTCACCTATGACCACAAAGGGCGCCTGGTGGCGATGAGATCAGCGGCTCGCTTCGAGAGGTATTTCTACGGACCGGACGACCAGCTCGTCGCCGTCACAGACGAGAAAGGTTCCCCCCTGCGGCTGTACGTCTGGACGCCATTGGGGCTCGTGGCCGAGATTCACGGGAACACCGATGTTGGGAGCGTGTCCTTCCACCATCAGGATCACAGGGGGACGCGCCACCTCGTTACAGGCGAGGAAGGAAGGGTTGCCGCCAGGTGGGAGTACGATCCGTTCGGTGTGCCGTCGGGACCGACACAGCCGTACCTTCCGATGTTCGGCGGTAGGATCTGGTACCCCGAGGTAGGGTTGTACTACTACGGTGCCCGCTGGTACGACCCCGGCTTCGGCCGTTTCCTGACTCCGGATACGTACACGGGCCGTCCTGACGACGAGCGGCTCGTGCATCCCTGCCGTCCCTCCGGCTCGCAGGCTTTCGCCCGCTCCCAGATCCTGGCTGACTGGCTCAAGCAGCCGCGCGTGCGCAACCGTTACGCCTTCTGCGGCAACGACCCTGTCGGGAGGATCGACCCGAACGGCCACTGGTCGTTCGGAGGAACGCTGCTCTCGATACTGGGTGCCATCTGGACGCTGCCGAACACCCTCTTCGGGCTGTTCCTGGAGATCACCTGCCTCGTCGGCGAGGTACTGCGCTGGCTCGTCTTTTTGGTCAGCATCGGGAACGTGAGCTGGGAGACGCCGGGCTTCGACGTCGCGGCTTCGGGACGCCTCAACGCCTTCGCGCTCGTGTTCAGGGGAGGCTGGCTCGGGTCTTTCGAGAGCCTGCTCGGGATCACCTTCGGCAACGTCTTCTTCGTGTACGGGAAGTGGGACGAGATACCCTACGCCAGCGGGCCGGGCGACGTCTACCCGCCAGCCTACGACGGCAAGGTGGCGATCCCGAAGAACGAAGCCCTCTACGAACACGAACTTAGGCACACCAACCAGTACGCCTGGTTCGGGCCCTTCTTCCATCTCGGGCTGCCCATATTCGGCGTGTACGTGTGGGATGTGATCCTGCACGGCTACCAGGACGCCTGGTTGGAGCGCGACGCGCGCGACCACGCCGGCCTCGACGAACAAGCGCTACCTCCTGAGGAGTCCTCCGAGACGACCACCCCGCCTGCCGGTGATCCGCCGCTGGCGGAGAGGCTCTCGTTTGAAGGCAAAGCAATCGACAGGGCGAGCCGGAATCCCGTGGCAAACGCCAGGGTGGACCTGTTGGGTACGCAGCTCCGGCTCACGATGAAGCTCCGTACCTTTGAGAAACCGGACACCAAATCGAAGCAGACAGGCAGCCTGAACGACGGTGACTATAAGGTCTTCGAGATCCTGCGCAACGTGGGTGACGCCGACTACGTGCGGGTGCAGTCGGCGGGGCTTCCCGGAGGCGAAGGGTGGATATGCGCAAGGTCGAAGGACAGCCACTACGCACTCCTCTACGACAGCGTGGAGAAGGAGGGGGTGGCGACCACGAACGCCCAGGGAGAGTATAGCGTCGAAGTGGCCGACAAGCGGCTCTACCGTCTGCGGTTCGTCATCCAAAACCACTTCGACGCTGAGAGCGAGAGGCTCTCGCCGCCCAAGAAGGACGTCGAGGTGCAACTCGAGGCGGCCCCTAACAGCGTCAAGGAATCTTTCCTGATTGACAGGATCGACGACTTCAAGAACTTCTCGTACAACCGCGACGACGGATGGTATCCGTACGAGCTTCCCGACGTCAGCATTCAGCAGGCGCCACCGAGGCAGAACAACTGCTCCACCATGGTAGAGGGCCTGGCCATAAAGGCGTGGAAAGACGCGCGCGGAGACGCCTTCACCTGGAGCCTCGCCAAGCACAATAGGATGATGATCACCTCGACCGACGACTACTTCTCGCCCGTAACCGAGACCGTCGCCTCAGGCCTTGGGGCCGAGATAGACGCCGACGATCTACCGCCGCCGTGGACGCTGGTGCAGGGTTGGAAGACGCAGTGGACCGGCGGCCACAACTTCTTCATCGTCGACGTCCATCCTGACACCGAGAGGATACTGACCCTGGAATCCAATAAAGCGTACGAGATGGACGGGCCAGGGTTCAGGATGCTTGGGGACATAGACGACTTCACAGATTTCAACCCCGGCAAGGACTGGTGGAAAGACGCGAAGCTGTGGACCTGGAAGAAATTCAAGGAGACCTATCTCCACAGGAAGATGGCGCGGCTGAAGGTACACGACCAGAAATGGGTGAGGTAGGCGGATGCCGACGCTGCGGCCGACGTTCACGCTGACCATCGGGAGCCTGAGCTCGAGCACAGACAACCCTGTTGCCGGCCCCGACTCTTTCGTCGTCGACCGTGACATGGATGTGCCTACCGACGCGCTGCGGGTGCACCTCCGGGAACGCGCCGGTATAGCCGTCGGCGACGCGGTGACGCTTGCTCTGGGACACGACGGAGAGGAAGAGACCGCGTTCACGGGCGCTGTCGAGGCGGTGCGGCCCGCCATCTCGGGTGTCGATGTCCGCGCGCTGGGCAAGACGCACGATCTGTTGAACATGCGCACCTCGATCATCTACGTCAACCAGAGCGCCGGCAGCATCGCGAGGGACCTCATCGGTCAGGCAGGTCTCTCCGCAGGGACCATCGACGACGGACCTGTGCTCCCGCGCTACGTCGTGGACAGCGCCTTGAGCGGCTACAGGCATCTCAAAGAACTCGCCGACCGCCTGGGATACGAGCTGTACGCCGACAGGGACGGCAACATAATGTTCCATGCTCTCGGACCGACGGCGAACCTGGATGCTCTCGGCGGCGCACTCGGGGCCGCCGTCGGAGGTCTCCTCGGCGCCGGCGGCGAGAGCTACGCCTTCGGGCAGCAGTTGCTGAGCGCCGCCACGGGGTCGCGCGGCGTCGCGTGGGGAACGGTCGAGGTCGGGGGCGAGAGCCCGATGTCCGGCCAGGGAGACACCACAGAACACTGGCTGACGACGGATGACGCTGACTACATGGGCAGCGCCGGCGACGCGGACCCCGCACTGCTCGTCAGGGACCCTGTGGCGCGCACCAAGGACCTGGCCGATCGCTTCGCCGCAGGCCGGCTGGCGGTGGCCGCCCGCTCAGCGCGGGAGGTTTCGATCACCGTCCTCGGCAGGCCGCAGGTGGACCTCGGCGACACGATAGCCGTCGCTGACGTGCCTGACGAGACGGTCAACGGCAGTGGTTACGTCCGGGCCATACGCCACCGCTTCGGTGACGATGCGGGTTTCCTCACGGAGATGCGGGTCTCTCTGGAGCCCGAGTCGTGAGCCGAATCGTCGAGATCATACGCCGCGTGGTGCTCGAGGAGCTCGCACGTAACCGTGGGAGTCTGCTCGGCGTGGTGACCACCGTGTACCCCCACGAAGCCGAGGACGACGAGAACAACTACGAGGCCAACGTGCGGCTCAAACACGAGGACCTGGAGCTACGCCGCGTGCCCATCGCTGTCGGCCACGTCGGCGTCGCAGCGCCACCGAGGGTCGGCGACCTGGTGTTGGTGCAGTTCCTGAACGGGGACTCCAACCAGCCGCTCGTAACGGGTCGCTTCTACCACGCTGGCGACAGGCCGCCTCTGCACAAGGAAGACGAGATCCTGTTCGAACAGCGGGTCTCCGACGACACGCTGAACCACCTGCGCTTCGCCGCGGACGGGAGTATCTTCCTTCAGCGCGACGTCACCAAGCCAGAGGATAACAGCGAGGCCAAAGCCTCCATAAAAATAGATGGTTCGAGCGGGGACATCGAGATCAAATCCGCAGATACGATCGTTATCGTCATGAAGAACGACGGTGAGATCCAGGTTACCGCCGATGACAAACCCATAAACGTTACCGCCAGCAAAATGACGATAACCGGTGATGTCGACGTAAACGGGGATCTCAAGGTCATTGGTGACGCCGGCAGCACCACCATCAGCGGCCACGAGATAACGGGGGCGTGATGGCGGACTTATTGTTGTCAGGGATGCTCAACCTCAAAGGAACCCTGGAGCTGGCCGGCGGCCTGGTGAAGGCGAACAACGTGGAAGTGCTCGTAGCAGGTCAACGAGGTGCCGGCCTATCCCACGGCAAGGCTCCCGCACCCGTCCCCATACCCCCGCCGCCGGGCGCTCCTTCGGACCCTGGGGTTGATGTCTGGATCTTCCAGTCTTTCAACTCGACAGTGAGTGCCGGCGGGAAGAAAATCGTGACCCAGGGCATGTGTGCGCAGGGTAATCTGGGCACAGCTACCTGGCCCGGCATGGTGCAGCCGAGTACAGGGAACCCCGGCGTAACGATCAACAACATCCCGATCAACGTGAAGGGCGATATGGGCCTCATTTTGCCCACGGGCGCCCCCGTACCGTTCACCGAGCACGGACAGTGATTGCTATGTCTGCCGTCGAACTGACAATCGTCCAGCCCCAGAACGGAGCCGTATTCTCCCAGGGCGGAACACAGGTTCGCATGGTCGGGCAGGTAGGAGAGCTACCAGCGGAGCTCGTCGGGGTCAATCTTTTCTACCGCTGGTATTCGAGCCTGTTCCCTTCGCTAGAGAACCGGTACTCGATCAACGTGAACGCCCTGAGCGATCCGGCCTCACCGTTCGATGCGACTCTTGGCGTCGGGACCCACGCCATTACTCTTGCTGCCAGTGACCAGTCCGCGGAGACAAAGGACGCGCAGAACGCTACGAGTCATGGCGGAGTCGCTGGCGGCACCCAGGGTGAGACGCAGTGCGTTATACACCTGCTCAGGGCCACGATCTTCTCTCCCAAGCCGCCCAACACGACGTTGAACAGGGCGAGCACCACACTCCAACTCGATGCCGAAGCTCCCCTTCAATGGGGGAGGCAGAAGGCTGGTAGCCCGAACGTCTTCGAGCCCAACCCCGACTACCATGGGATCAACAGGCTACGCTACCGATGGCGCTTCACGCCCAGCCCGGCTGACGGACGCGCGTCAGCGGATCTGGTTCCATCAGTGGAGACGCTTACCTTCGTGCCACCAAGCACTACGCCTCCGACGCCGCCTCTGGTGCGCTTCGCTGGTCCCTTGCCATCAGTGCTTGGAACAGGCAACTACACGCTCACGCTGCGGGTCGAGGACAAGAACGATCCAAGCGTGGGACACCAAGCCTCGCAAGCGGTGGTGCTGACGTGAGGTGGATAGTATGACGGAAGAAAGGCAGAGGCTCTTCGGCGACGATCTGGAGTTGTACAGCCGAAACGAGACATACGACCTGCGGCCCAACGGCGCGGGTGATCTCGGGCTGGCCAGGGGGAATGAGAACATCATTCAGGCGCTCACGTTGCGTCTGCGCGTGCGCAGGGGGGAGCTCGCCCCGCTCGGCTGGCCGGATTACGGTTCCAGGCTACACGAGCTGATCGGAGAGCCGAACGTCAACCGCGTCCACGTCAGGCTGATGGCCTACGCCCGCAGCGCGATAGAGGAGGACCCCAGGGTGGCTGAGGTTAGCGAGATCAGCGCGTCGCCCAGCGAGCGTGACACGGTCCGGCTGACGATGGACATCCGGCTTATCGAAGAACCCAACCCTTTGAACCTGGTCTTCGACTTTGATCTGGAGGGCGCATGATCGACCTTGGCAAACCGTTCTCCGAGGCGTACAAGGACATCATCGACGCGCTCGAGGACCGCGTCCGCAACGGCGTGGAGCAACCCGACCGTGTCCAGTTCACCTACAAGGGCACGGTCAGCTCTTACGAGCTACCCAGGCAGGCTTACGCCATCACGCGCGTCACTGGCGTCGTCGGCGGTTCGAACGAGAGAGGACAGTTCTTCGAGTTCGCTCCCGGCCAGGATTTCCGGTTCAGCAACAACCGCATCATCTGGCTCGAAGGGGGGACGCAGCCGAGGGAGGGCTCGCGGTTCGAGGTAGAGTACACCTATCGCGAACGCCCGGCGGGCCTTACGGACTTCAACCCAGGCAGCGTCGTAGGAACTCTCGTCCGCACCGTCGCCAGAGAGATGAAACTGATCTACGACCAGATGGACGAAGCCTACCGCAGGGCCTTTATAGACGAGGCCACAGGAGCGGCCCTGGATAACGTCGTGGCACTGCTTGGGGTAACCAGGAACCCACCCCTCAGCGCCAGGGGAGAGGTGACCTTCTTCCTGAGGGGGGCGACGGACACCCCCGTGGTCATCCCCGCGGACACCCGCGTCGCCGACGAGAGCGGCCGCATTTTCCGTACCATCGAAGCAGGGGTTATCCTGCAGGAGCAGGACGAGTTTCGTGTACAGTCGGACGGCGTGCTGCGGGTAACCGACCTGGTCGCGGAGCTCGTCGGGATATGGCCGCGGGAGGTCGACCCCGACCCTGACCTCGAGTTCGCCACCGAGGACCCTCCTGTCTCCGAAGAGGACGAGCGCACCATCAACCTCGCGGACGGCGTCAGGCCCGAGGGGCAACTGCGCGTCCGCTACCGTCCCAAGAGCGTGACCGTGCCCGTCGAGGCCGTGCAGCCAGGGCCGGAAGGCAACGTGAACGTCCAGACGATCGTCATCATGCCAACCCCACCACGGGGCGTCGACGGTGTAGTCAACGAGGAGCCTGTCACGGGCGGTGTCCTCCCCGAGCCGGACGACCAGCTGCGGGAGCGGGCGAAGCACGCTCTGGAGCAGGCGGGCAACGCAACGCTCAACGCTATCAGGTTCGGTGTGCTCGACGTCGACGGAGTCGAGGGGGTCGAGATCATCGACCACAGCGTTGACGACACGGTCCCCCTTGGTGAGGTGCGAGTGCGGTATTTCGGCGGCGCCAGGACAGAGGTGCTGCAGGCTGTGGAAGAGACGCGGGCGGCGGGTGTCCTCGCGCAACTAGACGAGATCGAGCAGGTCCTCGTCTCCGGTGTCTTCTACCTTATCCCCGTGCCGGATGCTCCCTCTGGCGCTGTCGACCAGTTCTTGTCGGCGGTCGTGGAGGTCGTCGGCACGCTCGACATCGGTGAGCCGCTCTCGATCCGCCGGCTGAACGCCCTGGTCTACGACGTGCCAGGGCTGGCCGATGTGGCCGAGGCGCAACTGGAGCACGACCGTGGGGCAAACGCGGGCCAGCCTGTGACCGACCCGCTCTTGATCGGTCCCACCGAGCTGGTGCGGCCCGATGTGTCCAACCTCGGGGCCGTGCTCGTGGGCGCGCTCAGGGTGGCGGCGAGCCGACGCGTGGGCACGGGCAACGAGCTGGATCTGCAACTACTCGATGCCGACGGGAACCCCATCGTATGGAGGAACTTCTCCGTCGACCTCACGGTGACGCTGCTTGCTCGCCTGCAGACAGCGCCAGATCAACCCCCCGCGCGCGTAGGCAGCCTCACGACAACCGTGTCCTGGAACGACGTCGACACGGCTACCCTGACGATCACAGCCGCCGACATCGCAGGTCTCGAACCTGGCTACCGTCCGGAGGACCACCTGCCCACCGTGGACGTTGTGGTAGCAGCCGCCGCCTTCCCCGGCATCCTGAACTCCGAGGACGCCACGATCGACCTGAGCGGGACGTAGCGAGGATGTCGTACAAGACTGACGAACTGGCCAGGTTGCTACCCGACGCGTACGCGACCGACGACGCCGAGTCGCTGGTGTACAAGATGCTCGACACCGCCGGCGCCGAACTAATGGTGGCCGACGAGAAGCTCAAGGCGTTGCTGAAATCCCACTGGGTCGATTACGCCAGCGGGCCCGCGCTCGACGGGCTCGGAGCCATCTTCGGCGTAGAGCGCCGCGTGCTGCAGAGCGGCGGGCTGGAATCGGACGGTCAGTTCAGGCTGCGGCTGAAGGCTGTCGTCCCGCTGTTCACCGGCGGCGGCACGGTGAAGGCCGTCGTGGGAGCTGTGCGCTCCGCGCTCGGGCTTCCCTTCGATCTGGAGGCGCTAAACCTGCCACCCGGCCAGGACGCCCTGCGCGAGGACATAGAGAAACTGGTCACCCTCACCGAGTTCTCCCCTGCGTCCGAGCGGCTAGTTGACAATGCCGTATCGGAGACCGGCGGCGCCAGCGAGCTGACGCTGGTGGTGGAGGTGCCGACGGTCAGGGAGGTTACCCCTCGGGTGGAGTGGACCTTCCTCGCTGGCGGAGGGCGGCTGCTCTCACTCGAGCGGCTGGATTCCGGAACGGGCGTGAAGGCCGACGAGGGGCTGGTCGTCCCGAGGAGCGGCAGCCTGGTCCTCTCGGCTGACGAACATGGACGCCTCATCGCCACGATAGGCGCCGATGACGTAAGCGAGCTGTTCACCAACCTGGACGGCACGACGCCCGCGCTCTTGCCTGAGGTTCCGCCCCAACGCAGCGAGTGGAGGTTTCGCGCCCAGAGCGGCCTCTACGACATCGGCGCGTTCGACAGGGACGACACCTACGACCTGCCCACCTACCAGGTAGAGATGAGCCTGACCCGCTACCAGCCTCTCACCTTCGAGGTGTACGTACCTTATTTCCTGCAGAACAGCGTGGACGCCCTCAAGGAGAGGCACGAATTCAGCGGCGACCTCTTCGTGTTCCAGGGCCTGCCGCGGGAGCGTATCCAGGACGTGGTGAACCAGACGCGGGCCGCCGGTGTACGTGGCAACGTGATCTTCACGCTCGATTTCTACGAGACCCACGACCACCGCGAGGAGGAGTGCGCGACGCTGGCCGTCCATCGCGCGAGCGAGAACATGGCTGCTGCCGACGCCTTCACTCTAGGCAGCTTCAACAGGGAGGCGGAGGCTCATGACGTGGGCGACGTCTTCGTCATCGGCGGTGTGTGGGACGTAGCGACCTTCGACGGAAGTTTCGGCTTGCAGTAAGAGGAAGGAGTAGCGATGAACGAGAAGCAAGGGATGAGCGGGTTTCTCACCCTGAGGGTGTCGGACAGGGATGGCCGTCTGGTCTACGAGCAGCCTTGCAAGAACCGCATCGTGACGAGCGGACGGAGGTTGGTGGCCCAGATGTTCGGCGGGGTCTCGTCGGGGACACCACCATCGCGGGTGACCCACATGGCCGTCGGCCAGGATGGCACCGCCCCGGCTGACGGCGACTCCGGACTGCGGGCGCAGCGTGGCGGCCGCAAGCCCATCAGCGAGGTGACTTACGAGGAGTTCGACGAGCCGGTATCGGGCGGGTCGGTCAGGCGCATAAGGGCGAGGCTCACCGCCGAGTTCGACTTCGGTGAGGCGAACGGCAACGAGCCACTGCGGGAGGCCGGCGTCTTCAACGCCGCGACCGGCGGGGTTATGTACAACAGGGTTACCTTCCAGGACGTCACCAAAACCGACGCCTTCAAACTGACCCTGTTGTGGGACATAGTGTTTTGAGCTGTTAGGAGGCGACCATGGTTCTGACCCCAGATCAACCATTCCCCAAGACCCGAGGCCACGTCATCCGGTCCAAGGACTGGAACGACGCCATCGTCGAGGTGCAACGCCTCGATACCGCCAAGGTTAACAAGTCAGGCGACACTATCACGGGTTCGCTCACGGTAGGCAGTAGCCTCACCGTAGGTACCACCACGGCGGGATCCAGGCTCGAGTTAGGTGGCAACGCAGACCTTGTTCTCAGGGCCACCGCCGAAGATCCGGGCGATATCGTATTCCAGAACTCTGCCGGGACGCAGAAGGGGAGGGTCTGGTCCAACCCGACCGCCGGCGCGGCCCTCTTCCTGAGTAGTGGAGACATCACTCCTGACGTGACCATAGACGCGAGCGGGAACGTCGGCGTCGGTACGACGACGCCGGCTAGTGGCAACAAGCTGGATGTGGCCGGAAGCCTCAGGATCTTGACGGGCTCGAACCCGGTGCGCTTCACGTCGGCCCACACAGGGTTCTCCAATAGCGTCACGAACCAGGCCGAGATCTCGAACGACACCGGAACCTTCAAGAGCTTGATGATCGTCGGCAACAGATCCGGCGGCCTCGCCGGTCCGGGCCTGGGACGGAGGGTCTCCGTGTACGACACACTGGAGGTCAACGGCACGCTGAGGATGGCCATCCAGGGCGACATCCTGTTCACAGGCGGCTTGGACGCGAACCACGGCATAGGCTGGTACGGCGGGGCAAAGGGGGATAGGGACTTCTACGACCAGGGTTTCGCGGGTACGATCGTGGACGGCCCTGTGGTCTATGGTTTCAACGGCGGCGCGCTTGGCTCGACCTCGGGCGGGCAAAAGATTGCGCTCTCCTGGGACAGTGTCGGCGACGTGGCGATGCGGGGCTCTCTCCGCTTTTCAAACTCCACGAAGCCGATGATGCTCATCTTCGAGTCGGGTTCCGGCAACCCGGATCGGCCCATCATCTCTCACTCACCGAACAACACCAACTGGGGCTTACTTTATAGGGACACCACCGACTCGATGATCTTCCAGGGTTTCGGGACGTCGGGCGTCGAGATAAACCTCACCCCTTCCGTCTCAAACAAGCTTCTCGTAAACGGTAATGCGACTAAAACAGCCGGTGGTAACACGTGGACCGTACCATCCGATGAAAGGCTAAAGAGAGGCATAAGATCCCTGGACAGTGCCCTGGATAGGCTCTTGCAGCTGCGCGGGGTGAGCTTTGAATGGAATAGGCCCGAAGAGGACGGATACCCGAAGGGCACGCAGATGGGGCTCGTGGCCCAGGAAGTCGAAGAGGTGTTCCCGGAATGGGTGGGCACGGATCCTAACGGATACAAGACCCTGACGGTCATGGGCTTCGAGGCCCTGACAGTGGAAGCCTTCAAAGAACTTGGAGCCGAGAACGAGACGCTGAAGGAGAAGAACAGGGAGCTCGAAGGCAGGATCAAGGATCTTGAGGAGAGCACGTTCGGGGAGACGAAGGAGACCGGGGATTCGAGCGAGAGAGATGCCACGGAAACGGCCGAGTGAAAGGCACGGGTGCTGGAGGGCGCGAAAGCCTGGCGGCGATTTTCGGTATAGATGGGTAGCTGATGGACACGAGCGCCGTTAGAGTACGACGAAAAGATACCCCTCACCTCTGCAAGGAGTGGACCGAGTCGTGACTTTCCCCACCGTCGTCCTGGCCGAGTACGATCGAAGGTGGCCCGATCTCTTCGAGGCCGAGAAAGAGCGGATCCTGGACGCCATCGGACCACGAGTCCTGGCGATCGAACACGTCGGCAGCACCTCGGTACCGGGGATGCCGTCCAAGCCCGTCATCGACGTGATGGTCGGCACCAGGGACGTCGCGACTACGGCGGACGCTTGCACTGCCCCGCTGCAAGACATCGGGTACGAGTGCGTCCCGCTGCCGGCGATCATGGACAGGCGCTTTTTTCGGCGTGGCGCATGGCTTCTCGAGTACACGTACCATCTACACATGGTCGAGCTGGGTGGGGAAACCTGGCACAGATATACGCTGTTCCGTGACGTACTGCGCGCGTACCCGGACGTGGCGCGAAGCTACCAGGAGCTGAAGCAACAACTCGCCGCCGAGCACAGGTTTGACCGGGCCGCGTACACCGCGGCGAAGAATTGGTTTGTCGAAGGCGTGATCGCCAGGGCCGAAAACGAGTTCAAATCATGACGAGGAAAGTCGACGCTATCCCTCAGGGTAGGAACGGTATCCATGCGGCGTCCTAGAGAAAGGTGGATCTATGCGAGAGCGGCTTGAGCAGAGGCTCGCGGAGTTGAGAACCGAGTTCGAAAGTGGTCAGCAGACCCTCGATCAACTTGAGACGCAAGCCACGACGGTGCGGCAGACCTTGCTGCGCATCAGCGGGGCAATCCAGGTGCTGGAGGAAGAGCTGGGTGAGCCCCATGGGAACAGCTCGGAGCAGGAGGACGCAACAGTGACCGGGTCTGCGACCGCGAGCCGTCGAAGCTAGGGGCGCAGGATGCCCGGTAGTCTACCCGACGCTCTGGAGACTCTGCTCACCACCAGCCTGCCCGGCCTGTTCGGCGGAGGCGCGGTGGGATTGAGCGTCGGCGGCGGTCTGCTGGAGATTGATCAGGAGCAGTCCGCCGACGCCACCGCGAGCGAGCCGCGACCGGACGACCGCGTGGACGACCTCGAGTTCGACCCGCAAGACCCGGCTGGCCCGTATACCCTCACCCAACCGCCGTATCCGGGGCCGCGCCGCGTGTGGCTCGTCACGGGAGCCGACGACCGGATTACGTTGAGGCCTAAAGAGGTGATCTGGGACCGGACGGATGCCAGAGTCTTCTCCCTGGCGTTACGGCCGCAGCGCGACGTGTCCGCCGTTACGGGGATCCGCGTGCTCTACGGCGTGACGGCCGTCTACACGAAGGTCAAGGCCGTACAGACCCTCGACGTGCGGCTGGAGACCTCGGACGCGGGCATGCTGGAGAGGGCGGAGTCGCTGGTGGTCGCCGTGATCCAGCTCAACCGCCAGCGGCTCGCAGACGGAGCGCGGGCGAGCTACGAGGACGGGGATTACAGCGCCATCGTCGAGATCAAGAACGTTGGCCTTGTAAGGGGAACCACGCCCGAGGACGATGTACGCCTGCTCCTCCTGCGGGCGGAACTGGAGCTCAAGGCGAGCCGCGCGCTCGGGGAGGACGAGGGCGCTCCGATCGAGCGCATACTGACGCCGGGAAGGCCTCCCGACCCCGACAGGCCGATCGACATCCATATCGACGTGGAGGCGTAGACCATGAGCCGCATAAAAGCCGCCCTGATACTAGATCCCGACCGGCGCGAGGAGCAACTCTCCTACCTCTCGGAGAGGGTCTCGACCCTGCACGAGGCCGGAGACCAGCTGTGGGTCTCGATGACCGAAGAGCAGGCAGACCGGCTCGCCAGGCAGGGTATCGCGGTGCAGTTGCACGAGGAGGCCGACCTGATCGAGCTGCCCGCGGTAACGTTCGACCCCGCCG
>Ga0126308_10000155_pt1 | contig 18472 bp, 26 predicted proteins | sample Plot55_FD_92533 | JGI IMG/M metagenome (GOLD analysis project Ga0126308, IMG submission 92533) | Serpentine soil microbial communities from UC McLaughlin Reserve, CA, USA - Plot55 | ecosystem: Environmental > Terrestrial > Soil > Grasslands | place: USA: UC McLaughlin Reserve, Lake County... | reverse complement strand
CCGCGCTCGAAAGCGTCGATCGCCTCGCGGTAGGCGGAGGCGATCCCGCGCGCCTCGCCTGCGTCGGTGACCTCCTCGCCGAGGACGTCGAGCGTCGCGAGCTTGCCCTCGGCGTTCAGCTCGAGCACCACGCGTAGGGCGTCGTCGAGCTCCTCGCCTGCGATGTAGTGCTCGGAGATCCGCCGGACGACCTGCTTGGGCACCGCCGGAAGCAGGCGGACGATGGCGGAGTCGACGAGGCTCACGGGCCGCGCGATTCTAGGCTAGGTCTCGCGCATGAAGCCCTGGCGAGCCGCGCTGACGAGCGCCACCGCCTCGGGGAAGAGCACGCGCATCGCATCGCGGAGCGCGGCGGTCTGCTCGTCTGCCGAGCCGCCGGCGTTGATCTGCGCGAGCGCGGCTGCGGTCAGCTCGACCGCGGTGTTCAGGGTCAAGGTCGCGAATTGCTCGCGCTGAGCCTCCTGGACGGTCTCGGCCTGCTGCTCGGCGAACTCACGCAAGCTGCGCATCAGGTCTTCGGGATCGCCCCCGAACGGGAAACCTTCCATAGGCCCAGGTTAGCTCAGCGGCCGCTTGTAGCTTCGCTCGACGTCGCGCAGGAGCTCGTCCACGGTGCCGGTCGCGCCCTTGACGGCACCGGCGAGCTCCGGCCCGGCACCCGAGCCGAGCACGTCGAGATAGGCAGGGCTCGCGACGCGGGGGCCATCAGGCTCGACTCCCGCCGCCTCCTCCGCCACCTCGCAGAGGGCTGCGATCGAGACGGCGTCGCGAACCAGCGCCCGCTCCTCGACCGGGACGCCGGTTGCGTCGAGCACGAGCCAGCTCGCCTCGTCGGCCTGCCTATAGGCGCAGACGTACAGCCGCAGTCCACTCGCGGGCTCCGCAGGGACGATCCCTACGAGGTCCTCGCCGTCGGCCGCATAGACCAGAGCGGCCTCCGCCGCCCGCCTCAAATCCCGATCCAGACCCACTCAGCCAGCCTAGACTCAGCGCGTGGAGACCCGCGCCCGGGAGCTGTTCGCGCCGCTCGGCCCGAGCTACGACCGCTACGCGCGCCTGCTCTCCTTCGGGCAGGACCCACGCTGGCGGCGGTTCCTCGTCTCGCGTGTCCAGGCCGGCGCCCGTGATGTCGTACTCGACCTCGCCACCGGCACCGGCGCCATCGCGCTCGAGCTCGTGCGGCAGAAAGGGTGCTCGGTCGTCGGAGTCGACCAGAGCCCGGAGATGCTCGCCGAGGCAGGCCGGCGCATCGAGACGGATCGAGTCCGGCTCGTCCAGGCGAGCGCGGAGGAGCTGCCGTTCGAGGACGAGTCCTTCGACGGCCTCACCGCCGCCTACCTGCTGCGCTATTTGAGCGACCTCCCAGCCGGGCTGAGCGGGCTGGCGCGCGTGCTCCGCCCAGGAGCCACCGCGTCCTTGCTCGACTTCGGCGTCCCGCCGGGCCCCGCCACGCGCGCCCTCTGGAACTTCTACGTCGACGTCGGCCTGCCGGCGCTGGGCCGTGTCATCTCGCCGGGTTGGCACGAGGTCGGGCGGTTCCTCGGCGGCAGCATCCGCGAGTTCGACGAGCGCTGGCCGGTGCCTCGGCTGCTGGACGCCTTCCGCGAGGCCGGCTTCGAGGACGTGCGCGCCCGCCGTCTCAGCCTCGGCGGCTGCACCGTTCTCTGGGGCCGACGAGCGTGACCGAGGCACGGCCGGCGTTCTACGCGCTCGCTCCGGGCGGCTGGCGAGACTACGTGACGCTGCTCCACCCGCCCTACACCGCGTGGCACCTGAGCTACGTGGCGATCGGAGCGGCGCTTGCGCCCGAGCTCCGCGAAGGGCGCCTTGTGGCCGCGGCGGCGGCGTTCTTCCTCGGGATGGGGGTAGCTGCGCACGCGCTCGACGAGCTGAACGGACGGCCGCTCGCGACGCGGATCCCAGAACGGGTCCTGCTCGGGCTCACCGTCGTGTCGCTGGCGGGCGCGGTCGCGATCGGGATCGCGGGCGCTGTCGAGTTCGACCTCTGGCTGCTCGTATTCGTCGCCGTCGGGGCGATGCTCGTGCCGGCCTACAACCTCGAGCTCTTCGGCGGCGCGATCCACAACACCATGGGCTTTGCGCTTGCCTGGGGCGCGTTTCCGCTCCTCACCGGGTACTTCGCCTGCGCCGAAACGATCAGCTGGGTGGCGCTCCTCGCCGCCGGTTTCGCCGCGCTGACGAGCTACGCCCAGCGGGTACTCTCGAGCCCGGTGCGCCACGCCCGCCGCCGCGTTGCCGCGGTGAGCGGAGTTCTCGAGCTGCGCGACGGCACCCGGGAGCCGATCACGCACGAGCTTCTCTACGGCGCCCAGGAACAGGCGCTCCAGCTGCTCGCGGCCGCCCACGTGTGCCTCGCCGCCGCGCTGCTCGTGCTCGGGCTGACGTAGCATGGCCGGCGTGCGGGAGGAGGTCTTCGAGCTGGTCTTTGCGGGAGCAGTGGTCGTCGTCTTCGGCTCGACCGCGGCGGCTCTCTTCGGTCGCGTCTCTCGCAGCGTCCTGCTTGGGCTGACCGTCCTCGTCGGCGCTGCGGCAGCAGGCGCCTGGATCGCCTTCGCGCTCGACCCTGCACAGGGCCTTGGGGTCGCAGCGGGTGGCTTGACCGTCTGCGCCGCGCTGCAGCTCGGGACGCTCGCCCTGCGGCGACTGGTGGACCGCACGACGGACGTCGAGCGCCAGCTCGTCGAGGCCGAGCAGCGGCTGGACTCGCTCGTGACGCGGGAGACCGAGGCGCGCGCTGCCGAGATCGAGCGGACGCTTGCCCGCGCGCGGGCCGACTCGCTCTCGCGCCTCGTGGGCGAAGAGCGCCGGATCGCCGAGGAGCGACGAGCCGCGCTCGCCGAACGGGAGCGCAAGGCGAGCGCCGAGCTGAGCGACGCCCTCGGCAAGGTGGAGGAGCGTGTCGGCCGGCGGCTGGCCGAGTGGAGGACCGACCTCGAGCGGACGGAGCAGACGCTGGCGGCGCAGCTGACGACGCTCGCCCAGCGCCAGCAGCAGCTGATGACCGAGGCGCAATCGCGGATCGAGCTCGACACCGAGCGGCTCGACGTCGCCAGCGAAGCTCAGCGAGAGCGGCTCGCCTCTCTCGAGACGGAGTTCGAGCGGGCCGCGCGAAAGAACGCCCAAGGTGCGCACGAGGAGCTCGAGTCGCACGAGCGCGACCGGCGCCGTGCCCTCCACGAGGTCGCCGACCGGCTCCGCCAGCGCGAGCGTGAGCTCAGAGAGCGCGTTGCGGCCGAGGAGGCCGAGGCGATCCAGCGGATCCAGGCGGGGTTCGCGGATATCGAGCGGCGACAACTCGACCAGCTCAAGCGAGTTGTCGAACGAACCGCCAACAGTTTCTCCGAAGCCGTGTCGCAGGAGTTCGGCGCGGCGATCAAGCGTGCACGCGAGGACTCCGCGCAACGGCTCTCGCGCGAGCTCGACAAAGCTGTCGCGCGGTTCGCGAAGGAGGCCGAGAACGTCTTGGCGGAGCGGCTCGCCCACGTGGCCGACGCGGGCGGCCAGCGACTCGAGCGCAAGCTGTCCCAGATCGGCAACACCCTCGAGCACGAGCGGGATGAGCTCGTCGCCGAGCTTCAGCGGCGAATCGGCGCCGCGGAGGCCGACCTTCGCGCGCAGGTTCAGTCGCTCTCGGCCGACGCGGAAGCGGAGCGCACCGTGTTGAACGCGCGGCTCCAGGATCTGCAGCGGAAGATCGACCAGGCGCTCAACGACGCGGGATCGAGGCTCGCACCGACGTTTCACGAAAGCTGACGGAGGCAAACGCAAACTTCCGGGCAAAGGGTTCGTCTAGGAAATGACGAACTACCCGAACCACCGATGACACAGGTCGCCGAGACACCCAGGGACGAACAGGCGAAAGTCGAGAGTTGGCGCCTGCACGTGTTGATGGAAGCCGGCTACCCGCTGCCCCTCGCGGAGAAGATCGCGCACAGCGAGGCAGACCTGCACCACGCGGCCGACCTGATCGCTCAGGGCTGCTCACCCGAAACGGCCGCCGAAATCCTGATTTAGGGAGGCTCGCCGCACCCGTATCCTGGAGGGGTGAAGGTCGAGGCGATCGAGTACGGCGACCGCCGCGTCTACTCCGTGGGCGCGTTCAACCGAGGCGTCGCCTCCTGGCTGGGGCGCCTGCCGACGGTCTGGGTTGAGGGCGAGGTCACGGAGCTGCGCCGCCAGGCCCGCTGGGCGAGCGTCTTCTTCACGCTCAAGGATCCGCAGGACGGCTCCTGTCTCGGGGTCTCGATGCCGCGGGGCCAATTCGACGCGCTCCGGCTCGATCTAACCGACGGCGACCGCGTTCACGCCTATGGGCGGCCCGAGCTCTACGAGGCGCGTGGCGAGTTCCGGCTGCGCGCTCTCTCGCTCGAACGCTTTGGCCTGGGCGACCACCTCGCCGCGCTCGAGCGGCTGAAGCGCAAGCTGGCCGTCGAGGGGCTGTTCGCTGCCGAGCGCAAGCGCCCGCTTCCCTTCCTACCCCGCCGCATCGGCCTCGTGACCGGGAACGACGCGGCTGCGAAGCGCGACGTCCTAACCGTGATCACCATGCGCTTTCCGCCGGCCTCGGTTCTCGTCGCGGAGACCTATGTTCAAGGGCCACGAGCCGCCGGGGCTGTGATCGAGGCTCTCGCAGCCCTTTGCCGCGAAGGCGTTGACGTGGTCGTCGTGGCCCGAGGCGGCGGCAGCTTCGAGGACCTGCTGCCTTTCAGCGACGAGCGGCTCGTTCGGGCGATCGCGAGCTGCCCGGTGCCGGTCGTGACGGCGGTCGGCCACGAGCAGGACACGCCGCTCTGCGACCTGGTCGCGGATGTGCGCGCCTCGACCCCGAGCGTCGCCGGCCGCCTCGTCGTGCCTGATCTCGCCGAGCTGGTCGAGCGGCTCGGCCGCGCCCGTTCCGGCCTCGAGCGCGGAGCCCGGCGCAGCCTCGACCGTGAGCGCCAGCGGCTCGGCCGCGCCCACGAGCGACTCGGCCGCGCGCCGAGCCTGCTGCTCGAGCGCGGCCGCGCCAAGCTCGAGCACACCGCCGGACGGCTCCGGGCGCTTTCGCCGCAATCCACCCTCGAGCGCGGCTACGCGATCGTCCGCGCGAACGAGCAGATCGTCCGTTCCGGCCAGGCTGTTCAGGTCGGCGAACGAGTCGAGGTCGAGCTGGCCGAAGGCGGCTTCGGCGCCCGCGTCCAGGAGACGAAATGAGCGACGAGCGCACCTTCGAACAGGCCCAGCGCGAGCTCGAGGAGATCGTCCAGCGCCTCGAAAGCGGCGAGGCTCCGCTGGACGAGGCCCTCAAGCTCTGGGAGCGCGGCGAGGAGCTCTACCGCTTCTGCAAAGAGCGCCTGGACGCGGCCGAAGGGAAGATCGAAGAGCTGGCAGGTCGCGCCGAGGCCACAAAGCCCTAAAATACGGCCCATGGCACAGGCACCAGTCGAGCTCCTCCAGCGCGTCCCGCTCTTCGCGGACTTCGACCGCGGCGATCTCGAGCGGCTCGCGCGCTCGTTCAAGGAGCGCACGTTCCAGTCAGGCAGCACCGTCGCGGGCGAAGGCAAGAGCGGCGCGGGCTTCTTCGTGATCGAGAGCGGCGAGGCGACCGTGACCGTGCGAGACGCCGATCGCGGCAAGCTGGGCCCCGGCGACTACTTCGGCGAGATCGCCCTGATCGACGACGGCGCGAGAAGCGCGACCGTCATCGCCGACAGCGACCTGCGCTGCTATGGCCTCACCTCGTGGGAGTTCCGTCCGCTGGTCGAGTCGAACGCCTCGATCGCCTGGAAGCTCATGGAGACGATGGCCAAGCGGCTGCGGGCCGCGCAACGCTGACCGCCGAGCTGACCGACGCCGCCCTCGTCGCCCGCTGCCGTGAAGGCGACGACGAGGCTTGGCGGGAGCTCGTCGAGCGCTTCTCCCGCTACGTCTACGCCATCGCCATCCAGGGTTTCAGGCTCGCTCCCCACGACGCGGAGGATGTCTTCCAGGACGTATTCGCGCGGGTCTACGAGCGGCTCGACTCGCTCCGCGACGACGACGCCGTTCGACCCTGGATCGCTCAGCTCACGCGGCGTCTTTGCATCGATCGCCTGCGCACGGGCTCGCGGGAGGTGGGGACGGATCTCGAAGACCTCGCGGACGCGCCCGCCGACGACGTGCTCACCGAGCTGGAGGAGGCGTTCGACGTGCACGAGGCCCTCGCCGACCTACCCGAGAACTGCCGGGTGATTCTCGACCGCTTCTTCGCCCAGGACGAGAGCTACCGGACGATCGGGGACAGCCTCAGCCTGCCCGCCGGGACAATCGCCAGCCGCATCTCCCGCTGCCTCGACAAGCTGCGGCTGGCCTTCGAGGGAAGAAACAGCCCCCCACTCCCGTCCAGTGAGCAGGTGACGTCATGAGCAAATACGACGCAGAGACACTCGCACGGCTGATCGGGATGCTTCCCCCGGCCCCAGTGGGCTGGGTGCAGGCAGCGCAGGAGCTGCCGGCAGCGAAAGCGGAGATCGACCAGATCGTCGTCCGGGCCCAGGCAGATGCCGAGTTCCGCGCCGCGCTCCTCGCCGACCTCGAGACCGCGCTCCAGGCAGAGGGGATCGAGCCCGAGCCGCGTGTGGTCGACAAGGTCCGCCGCCTCCTCGCAAACGACTAAAGACCGTACGATCTGCGGGTGTCCCAGCGAGAGCCCGCACGCGAGCACGCCGAGAGCCTTCCCGCCTGGAGCCTCGCGGCCGGAGGCGGCGACCGGATCTCGATCGGGGACAAGTGGCCTGAACGCGTCACGCGCGAGTGGGCGTGGGGCGGCTCGACCGGCAAGGGCGTTCGGGTCTGCATTCTCGACAGCGGAGTCGAAGCCGGCCACCCGCTCGTGGGCGACATCGACCAGGCGGTCGCCTTCAACCGCATCGGGGACGAGGACGAGATCGAGCTCATCGAGGACACCGAGGGCGATCTCTGCGGACACGGCACGGCCTGCGCCGGCATCGTCCGTGCACTTGCGCCCGACTGCACCCTGATCAGCGCCCGCGTGCTCGGGGCCGGGTTCAAGGGCAGCGGGCCGGTCCTGCTCGGCGGCCTGCGCTGGGCGGTCGAGCAAGGCTTCGACGTGATCAACATGAGCCTCTCGACCACGAAACGGCAGTTCGCGGGGCTGCTGCACGAGCTCGCCGACAGCGCGTACTTCCGCAACACCGTGCTCGTGGCCTCGGCGCACAACATGCCGGTCGAGAGCTACCCCTGGCGCTTTTCGTCCGTGATCTCGGTCGGGAGCCACGAGGAGCCGGAGCCGGACACGTTCTTCTACAACCCTGCGCCCCCGGTCGAGTTCTTCGCGCGAGGGGTTGGCGTCGAGATCGCCTGGCTCGGCGGCGGCAAGATCCTCTCGACCGGCAACAGCTTCGCGACGCCGCACATGAGCGGCATCTGCGCGCTGATCATGGCAAAGCACCCCGAGCTGACGCCGTTCCAGCTGAAGAACGTGCTCTACCTGACGGCCAACAACGTGGGAGGAGGGCGATGAGCGACGACCTGAGAGCTGCCGTCGCGGCGGGCGCGCTGGGTTCCGAGGATTCGTACCGCGCCCTGCTGCAATCGATCGTGGAGGTCGCCCGTGCGATCTTCGGCGCCCGGGCATCTTCGGTCTTCCTCTTCGACGAGCCCTCCGACGAGCTCGTCTTCGAGGCTGTCGCCGGCGAAGGCGCGGGAGACCTCGTCGGCCAGCGCTTTCCCTCGAGCACGGGCATCGCCGGCTGGGTGCTCGTCACGCGCCAGCCGCTCGTGGTCGAAGAGCTCGAGAACGATCCCCGCTTCGCGCGCGAAGCCGCGGAGTCGACCGGCTTCGTGCCGAAGGGGATCATGGCCGTGCCGCTCCTCTACGAGGACAATGCGCTCGGCGTGCTCGAGGTGCTCGACCGGCCGGCAAACGCCGCGTTCTCGCTCGCCGAGATGGAGCTGCTCGGGCTCTTCGCGAACGAGGCTGCGATCGCCCTCGACCTGTTGCAGAAGGCGCGGGCGGCGCGGGCGGTGCTGGAGACCGAGGGCGGAGAGGCAGAGGCCGTCGCGCGGTTCGTGTCGCTGCTCTCCGACGCGGAGCCCGAGCGCAAGGAAGCGGCGCTGCGCCTGCTCCGTGCTCTCGAACAGCTTCTAGAGGAACGCTAAGAGGGAGCCTCTCGGCTCCCTCTAGAGCGACTGGACTGAGCTCGGAGTCCTAAGGGTTGTTAGGCCTGGGGACGTTCCCACCGAAGAGCTGGTGAGCCTCGACGTCGTCCTGGTCATCGTCCTCGCGCGCGACCTCGGGGGCCGGGACGGTGGGGGCGCCGAAATTTGTATGTGCCTCGACATCGTCACCCTCGTCCTCGCGCGCGACCTCGGGGGCCGGGACGGTGGGGCTGTGGTGCTTATGACCCTCGACGTCCTGCTCCTCGTCGATCGGGGTCTCTTCTGGCCGCTCTTCCATCTGAACTGCCTCCTGTTCGAATTCCTGAACTTGCACACTAGACGGTCTCTGCGTCCGAAATCTTCCCCCCGCCGCTTCAAAAATGCAATCCCTCCTGACATCCTGCGCGCGTGAGCCGTTTGCGGGAGCGCCTTCGCGAGTCATCGCGCGCCATGCGCGAGGTCTACCGAAACCCTGCGTTGCGGCGAGTGCAGCTCGCCTGGGCGGGGTCGATCATCGGCAGCTGGGCGTATGCGATTGCCCTCGTGGTGTATGCGTACCGCCACGGGGGGGCCTCCACGGTCGGGCTCGTCGGGCTGATTCGCTGGCTTCCTGCAGCCGTGGCCTCGCCGTTCGCCGCGATCCTCGGCGACCGCTACCCCCGTGTCCCGGTGATGCTCGCCTCCGACGTTCTACGCGCGGCGGGGCTGGCAGGAATGGCGGTCTGCGTGCTCACGCATGCGCCGATCGAGGCCATCTACGCGCTGGCCGCGGCGGTAGCCGTGACGACAACCGCCTTCCAGCCTGCACAGGCAGCGATCTTGCCGTCGCTGGCACGGACGCCCGAGGAGTTGACCGCCGCCAACGTCAGCTCGAGCACGATCGAGAGCCTCGGCTTCTGCGTCGGGCCCGCGCTGGGCGGCTTACTGCTCGCCATTTCCACGGTCTGGGTCGTGTTCGTGGTCACGGCCGCCACGTTCCTCTGGTCGGCCCTCATGCTAGCCGGCCTGCTGAGGACAACCGAGCCGCCCTTGCAACGGGAGCAGACCCACCTCCTCGACGAGGCCGCCGCCGGTTTCCGGGCAATCGCACGGGACCGCCGGTTACGGCTCGTGGTCGGCCTCTTCTCGGCGCAGACTCTCGTCAATGGCGCTTTCTCTGTCCTGATCGCCGTGTCCGCGTTCGAGCTGCTGAACATGGGCCCCTCGGGCGTGGGCTATCTGAATGCAGCAGTCGGCGTCGGCGGCCTCATCGGCGGGCTCGTCTCGTTGACGCTGATCGGCCACCGGCGTCTCGCCACGACGTTCGGGATCGCCGTCGCCGGCACCGGAGGGCCTTTGCTGCTGCTCGGAGTCTTCCCATACACGGGCGTGGCGCTTGCGGTCTTCGGCCTGATCGGGCTCGCGATCATCGTCGAGGACGTCTCGGGCTTCACGCTCCTCCAGCGGAACACGCCGAGTGAGGTGCTGTCCCGGGTCTTCGGCGTCCTGCACAGCCTCTTCTACGGGACCGTCGCCCTCGGCGCAGTCCTAGCTCCCGTGTTGATCGACGCGGTCGGCGTGCGGTGGGCGCTCGTGATCGCCGGCTCCCTGCTGCCCGGGGTCTCGGTGCTCACGCACGCAAGCCTCGCGAAGCTCGACGCAGCGCCCTCTCACGACCGTGAGCTGGAGCTGCTCCAGTCGATCCCGATCTTTGCGCCGCTCTCCCCGCCCGTGCTCGAGCAGCTCGCGTCCCGGCTCGTTCCGGTGCACGTGCATGCCGGCGAGGAGATCATCCGACAGGGCGAGCACGGCGATCGCTTCTACATCATCGCCAGGGGCGAGGTCGAGGTCGTCCTGGACGCGGGCACGCCGCGCCGCGAGGGGCCCGGCTCCTACTTCGGCGAGATCGCCCTGCTCCGAGATGTGCCCCGGACCGCCACGGTGCGAGCGGCAACCGACGCCGAGCTCTATGCGCTCGACCGCGAGGATTTCCTGGGCGCAGTCACCGGCCATGCAGGAAGCGCCCAGGCGGCCGAAGCGGTCGTGGGCTCGCGCTTGGGTATCTCGACCGTGTAAGAATCTGCGCGTGGCCGGACCGCCCGTCGAGCTCCTCCAGCGGATTCCTCTCTTTGCGGAGCTGGAGCCGCGCGAGCTCAAGCGCCTGGGCGAATCGTTCAAGGAGCGCACCTTCAATGCCGGAGAGCCGGTCGCGACAGAAGGCGAGGGCGGTGCAGGCTTCTTCGTGATCGAGAGCGGCGAGGCTTCCGTCACCGTCCAAGGCGACGAACGTGGGCGCCTCGGCCCCGGTGACTACTTCGGCGATGTCGCGATGATCGACCAGGGCGACCGCACCGCCTCGATCAAGGCCGAGTCCGACCTGAAGTGCTATGGGCTCACGTTCTGGGACTTCCGTCCGATCGTCGAGAGCGAGCCGCGCATCGCGTGGCCGCTCCTCCAGGCGATGGCGAAGCGCTTACGCCAGGCCGAGGCTGAGGGCTAGCTTCTCAAGATCCCCGACGGCCTGCGAAGGCTCGCCGCTGAGGGCGACCGCCTCGATCCCGTCTTCGACCCGACCGCCGAAGAGCACGCAGGGCACGCCGGGCGCTTCGCAGATCCGTAACGCCTCGCCAGGCGCCTTGCCCTCGAACGTCGTTCGGTCGACGGTGCCCTCGCCCGTGACCACGAGATCGGCGGCCGCCGCCCGTTCACGGAAGCCGATCGCCTCGAGCACGTAGAGCGCCCCCGGCACGAGCTTGGCGCCGAGCGAGGCGAGCGCCGCGCCCAGGCCGCCCGCGGCGCCGCCGCCCGGAAGCTTCGCGAGCGAGTGCGCGTGGTCGAGTAGGAGGAAGCGCTGCTCGAGCTCCAGCACTTCGTCGGCGAGCGCGCCCTTCTGCGGCCCGAAGAGCCGCGGCGCCTCCACCAGCGTGGCCCGCACGTCGCAGAGCACCGTCGTCGGCCCGGGCAGCTCGTCGAGAACCCCCAGGAGCCCGGAGCCGCCATCCATCGTGGCCGTGCCGCCGAGACACACCAGTAGCCGCGGACACGGGCCGAGGCGCGCGAGCAGCTCGCCGAGCCCGCGGCTGGAGGCGGCCTGCACGTCCAACCGCTCAGGGTCGAGGGGCAGTACGTCCGCGCTCTCGACGACAACGGTCCCGTCCGCGAGCTCGCGGATCGGCGCCTCGCGCGGCCTGCCGAAGGCGTCATGCACCTGCTCGACCCGCACCACGTTCGCGCCGAGCACCTCGGCGGTTCCCTCGCCCCCGTCGGCGATCGGCAGCTCCTCGGCCTCGGCACAGGCCCGCCGGAAGCCGCGGGCCAGAGCGGCAGCGGCCTCCGCCGCGGAGAGCACGCCCTTGAGGCTAGCCGGGGACGCGAGCGCGCGCACGAGCCCTGTCCTCGCGGGCCTCGTCGACTCCAGCTTGATCCTCCGGCACCTCCGCTTCGGCCGCGGCCGGCATCCGCCGCAGCATCGCGAACGAGAGTCCCTCGCGCGCGAGGAAGATCAGGCCGACGCCGATGCCCACAGAGGCCTCGATCGCCTGGAGCCCGAAGCCGTATGCGATCGCCTTTCCCGCCGGAACGCCGTAGGAGCGCAACGGCAACGCGATTGCCGCCTGCAACAGGCCGATATTGCCGGGCCAGAGCGGAAAGAGCGTCGCCACGTTCATCAGCAGCAGCACGAGCCCAGCCGCGGGCAGCGGCGCGTGGATGTCGAAGGCCCTCATTGCCGTGTAGACCGCGAAGAACTGGCAGAGCCAGCCGAGGCACTGGAAGAGCGCGGCCACCGCCGCTGCGCCCGGCGCGTGCAGCACGCCGAGACCGTGCCGGCCCATCTCCACCAGCCTGCGGATCGGGCCGAGCCCCTCCATCACCGTCTGGCGCCGGTGCCGCGCGCTTGCGAAGGCGAAAGCAAACAGTGCGAAGCCGATCGCCATCACGACGGCGAGGCTCGTGATCGCCCAGTGGGGGATCCGTGCGGTCAGCAGCACGTACAGGATCAGCCCCACCACCGGCACGAGGTCGAAGAGCCTGTGGGAGAAGACCGTGCCGACGAGCACTGCCCACGTCCCCGCTTCGCGACGGCCCTCGAGTCGCAGCTTCCGGGTCAGCACCGCCACCCGCGCGAGCTCGCCGATCCGCCCCGGGAGAACCGCGTTGGCGAACAGGCCCACCGAAAACGCCGAGAACACCAACGGAAAGCGCGGGTGCGGCGGCTCTATCGCCTGCTTGATGATCGTGTGCCAGGCGAAGGAGCGCACGACGACCGACAGCAGGTTGAGCCCGATCGCGATCACCACCCACTCCCAGCGGACGGCGTCGAAGGCGTGCAGAACGGTCCCCCAGTCGGGACCGCGCCACCACAGCAGCGCGGCCACGCCCGCCGCCGCCGCGGCCACGGTCACGACCCGCAGGAGCGGCGTGCCGGGCATGCGGTACTTCACGCGAGCCCCTCGTAGATCGCCGAGAGGCGCCGGGCGATGTCGTCCCACGAGTAGCGCTCCTGCGCGAGGCGCCGCGAGGCCGCCCCGAGCCGCTGCCGCCGCGGCTCGTTCGCGAGCAAACCCGCGACAGCGTCGGCCAGCGCCTCTGGATCCCCGGGCGGGACGAGCAGGCCCGTCTCGTCCGTCATGACGTCACGGTACCCCGATATGTCCGACGCAACGACGGGCGTGGCGCACGCGAACGCGCGCGTGAGCACCATCCCGAAGCTCTCGCCGCCGAGCGATGGCGCCACAAGCGCCTTGGCCGCCAGCAGCTCGGCCGTGAGCTCGTCCTGGCTGAGGAACCCCAGCGCGTCGAGCCCCTCGGGCTCTGCCTCCGGTCCGGGAAGTCGCGAGAGCGCCAATCGCACCATCAGCGGGTCGGCTCCGACGAGCCGAAGGCGCGCGCCGGTGCGCCGGTGGATCTCCGGCCAGGCGCGGAGGAGAACCGGCATGCCCTTGCGGTGGTCGTGCCGCCCGATGAAGACGACGTGGTTTTCCCGTCGGCCGGCCTCGGCCTCCGGCGGGATCAGCACGCCGTTCGGAATCACCTCGTAGTCGCCCGGGAACCAGCGCGCGGCCGACTCCCTCGCGGCATCGGAAACCGCGATCCGGTGGTCGATCCGGTCCATCAGGAATCCCCAGACCGGCCGACCGGCGCGCAGCCAGCCGAGCCCGCCCGAGGCGTGGAAGGTCGCGACCACCGGGCAGCGCGCCCACGCCATCACTGCGGTGCAGACGATCGGGGTCATCGGCTCGTGCAGGTGCAGCAGGTCGAAGCGCTCGCGCTCGAGGATTCGCTTGATCCGCGGTATCGCCGCCGGGCTGAGGATGATGTTCGGCAGGGCTCCGTTCGCCGGCACGATCACCGAGCGCCCGACCGGGATCACGTCGGCCGGTGGCTGCCCGTGCCGCCCATGCCGGGGGTGAAGAACGCGCGTGAAGCTCCCGGGCGGGTCGTTCCCCATGAGCGTTCGCGTCTCGATCCCGAGCTTCTTCAGCGCCTCCGCCTTGAGCTCGGCGTGCTCGGGGACTGCGCCCCAGTAGGACCACGAGTATGGGACGACGATTCCGACTTTCACCGCGCTACGGATACTGCCGTAGGCTGCTGGCCGTGCGCGTCGCCGTCGGAGACACTCACCTGTACTTCGACGTCGAGGGCATGGGGCTAGTGCCCGACGGCCCGACGATGCGGGAACGGCCCGTGGTGGTCTGCCTCCACGGCGGGCCGGGCTTCGACCACAGCATGCTCAAGACGTCACTGGCGCCGCTCGCCGACGTCGCCCAGCTCGTCTTCCCCGACCACCGCGGCCAGGGCCGCAGCGACCCAAGCGAGCCCGCCCGCTGGAACCTCGACACCTGGATCGACGACCTGCGCGGCTTCTTGGAGGCGCTCGGCCTCGAGCGGCCGATCATCCTCGGCCAGTCGTTCGGCGGAGTCGTGGCGATGGGCGCCGCGATCCGCTACCCGGACCTGCCGCGGAAGCTGATCGTCTCGAGCAGCATCGCCAAGTTCCGGCTCGACCGGGCTCTACCGATGTTCGAGAAGCTCGGAGGGGCCGAGGCACGCGACGTCGCGGAGCGGTATCTGATCGATCCGAAGGAGGAGCATCTCGACGAGTTCATGGCGATCTGCCTGCCCCTCTACAACACGTCGCCGTTCGACCCTGACGTAATCGCGCGCGTGGCCAGGCGCGAGGAGGTCGGCTTCCACTTCTTCCGGGGCGAAGCGTTCACGTACGACTGGTTCGCCGACCTGGGCCGGATTAAGACCCCGACGCTGATCCTCGCCGGCGAGCTCGACCCGATCACCACCCTCGCCGACCACGATGACATGGCCGCGGCGATCCCGGGCTCACGGCTCGAGGTCTTCTCCGACGCGGGCCACGGCGTCTTCCGCGACAAGCCGCAGGAAGCACTCGCGGTGATCCGCGAGTTCATCGTCACGGACTAGGTCGAGGCGAAGAGCGCGTCTTGTGGCGAGAGGACGCTAGCCCACACAAAGGGCGTCGCGCTGCGTTGAGACTCGTCGGCTCACTAGGAGATCTCCAGCCGGAGCAGGATCTCGTTGTCATGGAACTCTCCGGTTCGTTTGAAGCCGTATCGCTCGTAGAAGGTGACCGGGCTGCCCTCGCCCTGCTCGACGCTCGTCCACATCGTGCCGACGCCCCGGTTCCGGAAGTACTCGACGATCAGGTCGAGGGTTGCTGTACCGAAGCCCCGTCGCTGGTAGCGCTGGTCGATGAGCAGCTTCCAGAGAAAGTGGGCGATGTAGTCGGGGCTGCCGACCTCGTCAGCGATCATCACGAACCCCACTGGCGTTTCGTCGTCATAGATCGCCCAGTAGAGGGCCCGAGCGTTCGGCTCTCCCGCCGCCTCGAGAATCGACTCGCGGACACCGCTCACAAAGCGTCCCTGATCCGGCCTTACTGCAAGCGCCTCGACGGCGTCCCGAGTCGCGTCGGTGATCGACCGGAGAGAAACCACCATGCGAGACTAGAGCAACGCCTCATGTGATATTCCCGCACGCTGGCCCAGGTCACATTCCTGCCCCGCGTCCCATACACGAGCGCGCGCCCCCTCCGCACTTGAGATAGTTGCCCGAGAGCATCGGGACCACTCGGTTTAGCGAAGGGAGCACCAGATGGCGTACGGCATTGTGCATCAGTTCCCCGGCGGGACACAGGAGCAGTACGAGGCGTCGATTGCGGCCGTGCATCCGAGCGACGGAAGCCTCCCAGAGGGGCAGATCTTTCACGCAGCCGGGCCGTCAGCCGACGGCTGGACGATCATCGCGATTCACGACTCGCAGGCGAGCTGGGAACGCTTCCGCGACGAGATGCTGATGCCTCGCATGAACGAAGGCATCGATGGCGGCTTGCCCACGCCCCCGCAGGAGACGAGCTTCACCGTTCACAACCAGCAGACCGGTTAAGAAGAGACGCCAGTGGCGGCATGCGTCGCCTTACCGCTCATCGCCCGCCGGAGAGATCCCTTCGGGTGACATTCCCGAACACTGGCCCATGCGACGCCACTTGTTCGGCCTCCGTCCAGGCCGGCGCAAGATCGCTCGCCTACTGGACCTTCGTGTACCCCTGCATTCCGGCAGACCCCTGAGCGACCTTACGGACTGCGTCTTGTGCGTCGTGGGCTTCAAGAGCCTGCTCCCGAGGGCGTTCCGCCAAGTAACGCTCGTGCGCCTTCCTCTGCCGACGAGTGGCGATTCGCTTCCAGGGATTCATCCCGCTTGCCTCCTTCGCCTCTAACTGTAGTCCGTGGCGTTCGGGTGACATTCCCGCACGCGGGCCTAGCGGAGTGTTCTGTCTAACGGCGTTCTCTCAAAGCCGCGGATGTCGCGAAACCTGTCGACGCCGTCGCTGATGACATCGAGGCCGAGCTCGCTTATCGTGGCCCGGCGACTCGAAAGCGGATGTCCGTCAGCGTCCCGCTCGTACCGACGGACGAGCGCGCCAGCTTGAATTGGGGAGCCGGCGCCTCGCCGAACAGCCGCACCCCATCTCCCAGTATGAGAGGGACGATCTGCACGACGATCTCGTCTAGCCGACCAAGCGCCAGCACCTGCCGAGCAACATCGGCACCGAAGATGCTCACCGCTCGACCGTCGGCGAGTTCCTCGGCGCGCGCCAACGCAGTTCCTAGGTCCGAGACCGCCTCCACCGTTGCGTCGGACGCAAGCCGCTCCGGATGATGCGTCAAAACGAGAACCGGTCCTGACCAAGCCCCGCCGTAGATTCCAGCGACAGCGCCGCCCTCGTCTGCGCTCGCAACCTCGTACCAGCCGCGGCCGGCCAGCACGACGCCGGTTGAACGCGCGACCTCGTCCGCGAGCTGGCTGGAGGTGTCGTACTCGGCTCCGCCTGTCCAGGACATGTCGTGCCTCGGACCGGCGATAAAGCCGTCGAGAGACATCGCTACGTGTAAGAGGATCATGCTTCCTTAGACCGCCCTCCAGGCGAAGACTCATCGGTCGCCGGTCCGCGTAACGTCGTTCGGGGGACCCTCGTCGTCACAGGTCGTTGGACCGACGACGCGGACGCGGCGCTACAGCGGCCAGATGTGGCTGGGCTATGGCTCAACTACGCGCGTGGGTGACGCCTGAGCCGCTCTGGCGTCATTTCGAAACACTGGCGCAGCCGACGACTGCTGTCTCTTACTCGCGCCCCAGCTGGCTAGCCTTGGGATTCGGTTTGCTGCGGCCATAAACATGACGACCCTGTAGGAGGTCCTATGAGCGGTTACGCAGTGGCGCATCTTGAGGAGATCGACGAGATCAGCGACGGCCGCTGTCCCAAACGACCGGTCCGGCACCACTTCGGGATCACGGCCTTCGGCGTCAATGCCTGGACGGGCCGCGAGGCGGGCGACCGGATCATCAACGAGCACGACGAGTCGGAAGAGCAGGACCTGCAGGAGGAGCTCTACCTCGTTCAGAGCGGCCGTGCGAGGTTCGAGCTCGACGGCGAGCGGGTGGATGCGCCGGCCGGCACCTTCGTCTTCGCCCGCCCGAGCGTCAAGCGGACGGCGTTCGCCGAGGAGCGGGGGACGACGATCGTCGCCCTCGGCGGAGTACCGGGGAAGGCATACGAGCCTTACGGCAACGAGGTCTGGGCGCCGCTCCGCCCCCTCTACGAGTCCGGTCAGTACGCCGAGGTCGCCGACCGCCTGCGCGCGGAGCTCGAGGCCCATCCCGAGTACACGATGCTGTTCTACAACCTCGCGTGCAGCGAGAGCCTTGTTGGGCGGAAGGCCGACGCGATCGAGCATCTCCGGGTCGCGGTCGAGCGTTCGGACCAGTGGCGCTCGCTCGCCGCCGAGGACTCCGACTTCGACGCGATCCGTGACGAGCCGGCCTTCAAGGAGTTGATCAGCAGCTAGGTACCGACGACAGCACTCAAACCCGGGACGCTGATCACTGCTCGGGTGACATTCCCGCACCCTGGCCCAACAGTGCGTCATCTCGTCTGGCCACCGGGTGGCAGGGTCAGCGTCGGCCGCCGAACTCCCAGTCGTGGATCTCGATACTCGGGAAGGCCGTGAGTCCCGCTCGCCCCTGATCGAGGAGTGTGTCGACCACTTGCCTATCCCGGGCTTGGACAGCCACCGCGACGCCGACCGGCGCGGCGTCGTCCAAAGTCCTCAGCGCACCGTAGACGATCAGCTGCTCGCGCAACTCTGTCGAGAGACTCTCCGGTGGCACCGGCCGGCCTCGCGCTGCGGTCTCCGGACTGCCGTGCGAAAGGGCGATGATCAGGAACTTCGGCTCGTCGGCGGCGCCCTGGAACTCCCAGATCGCGCGCCCGAGCAGATTCTCGAAGCGCCAGACCGAGTGCTTCACGTAGACGCCGGCGCGGTTGTTCGGTTCGCGTGCGACAAACTCATGCAGCGCATCCACGCTCGGCAGTCCGACGACGTGAAGGCTGCCGGTCACCGTCTCGCGATCAGGGCCGAACGTCGGCCCGCGGGCAATCATCGACGCCGCGAACCGATCCATATACGACCAGTGCTCCTCGAGCAGTTCGTCATCATCTCGAAGCGCTTCCGTTCCGGGCGCGTCGCGGCTGTACACGAAGAAGTCCAACCCGCGCCGAAGCCTAGGGGGACCACATCAACCCACCAGCAAAGATGTGGGAACAACTGCTGCCGAGCGTGAGGTCCGTCGGGTGACATTCGCGCCGCTGGCTCAAGCGAGCGTCACGTGGCTGGCGGCTGCCGGTCCCCGTGGAAGACCGCTTCGACGTTGTTCCCGTCCGGGTCAATGACGAACGCTGCGTAATACCCGGCGTGGTAATGCGGGCGAAGACCCGGCGCGCCGTTGTCGCGGCCGCCGGCTT
>Ga0126308_10000154_pt1 | contig 18482 bp, 17 predicted proteins | sample Plot55_FD_92533 | JGI IMG/M metagenome (GOLD analysis project Ga0126308, IMG submission 92533) | Serpentine soil microbial communities from UC McLaughlin Reserve, CA, USA - Plot55 | ecosystem: Environmental > Terrestrial > Soil > Grasslands | place: USA: UC McLaughlin Reserve, Lake County... | reverse complement strand
TATGTCGATTCGGATAATATCGATCAAGCAATTCTTTTAGAGAATAATCGTCCATTATCCTACCCCTATTAAAAGGATCGATAATTATCTCGCTATTATCCCTGTCCAAGATGTACTTCAACAGAAAGTGAGACGGAAAATTAACCGGATAGAGTATGAATCCCAAATTATAAGCAATTCTCATATACAATATGGATAAGGTAATTGGTATACCCGTCTTGCGTTCTAAAACAACGTTGAGGTAACTATTTAGGGGATTGTAATAGTCTTGGAGGTTAGGCTCAAACTCCTTTTCTTTGTACAAATAATTATTGATCTGATCTATTAATTGTGTAGGTCTAAGGGGCATCAACTTCTTTATTGATAAATTGAGCTCGCGGCCCATACTATCTATTTTCTTTAATATTTCATGAACATCTAAGTCAGGATAGGCAAGAATCCTTGAAACATGGAGAGAATATTCGGCTAGCCTAGATACGTCACTTGAAGATATAATTGAATGGACTACATTAGTTTTCCAATATTCGATTAAGTAATGCAGATTATCAATGCCCAACGGTTACATATTGGAGAGACTGTATACTTATACTTTAAACATCACGTGACTATGACTTCTAATTCATAGTCTGTCTGCCTATAAAATGAAATAATCTTGTTTATCCTCTAAATTAGTGTATTAGAGATGCTCCCAGCGACATCCAGATACAGTTTTAAGATGGTGAATTAATATGTAGGTCGGGGATTTAAGGGTTAACATATGCAGGAGATTGAAGCAGGTGAATTAAAACAAAAGATAGACAGAGGAGACAATGTGTATATTCTTGATGTTCGAACACCACAAGAGTACAAGGCATGGAAGATCTCATATAATAAATATAAAGACCTCCCTCTAATACCAATTGACCAGCTGATTTCGTCTACCCAGATGGCATTAGAATATATCCCAAAAGATAGGGAAATTATCACGGTCTGTTCCCATGGTAATCGATCAACAATGGCTGCAAGGCTCCTGTCACAACTTGGATACGATGTAAAAAGCATGAAGGGAGGAATGGCGCAGTGGAATAATATCTACGATATTGCAAAGGTATCAAATAACTCGAATTTACCTGTAACGATATGGCAAGTAAGACGAATATCCAAAGGATGTATAGGATACATAATTAGTTCTAATATCGATAAGAATGCCGTTGTGATAGATCCACCATGTGCAATTGAAGAGTCCTTTTTGAAAGTCGCGAAGGACAATCAGTTGAATATAACAAAGATAATTGACACCCATATGCATGCTGATCATGTATCAGGCGCATCTAGGCTAGCCCAAGTGACCAGCGCTGATATTTGCGTTAGCTCGTTAGAAGAATATGAGATTAGACGTAATAATGAATTAACTGTGTATCAGATTAAAGATAACGACAAGATACTAATAGGTGACAGAATTTACCTACATGCCATCCACGTTCCCGGCCATACTAAGGGGAGCATGTCCCTCGAGTTAACTACTGAGGACGGAGACAGTACTAGTCATTATCTTTTCACGGGCGACACACTGTTTGTTGATGGCATAGGAAGGCCTGACCTAGGGGATAAAGCAGAGGAATTTGCAAATGATCTCTATCATAGCTATCATCAGAGGATCTTGGCTTTTCCAAATGATACGACTATCCTTCCCACACATTTCAATAGCGATTCAATCGATTTGGAACATAAAAAGCCCATATGTGACAAACTGGAAACCATAAAGAAAAGAGTTAAACTTCTCTCTAGAAGCAAGGAAGAATTCATAAACTCTCTGGTGGGAGCTATTTCTCCAAGACCATCTAATTACAAAATGATAATTGAAATAAATAAAAATATGACTCCATGCGATCAAATAGAAATGGGCGACCTAGAAGCAGGACCGAATTCCTGTACGCTCAAAGCATAATTATCAGATAGGAGACAAGCGCTCAGTTTCTGGTACTGGACACATAAGAAAATATACTATGCTCTTGTAGCAGTAAGACGAAAGAAGTTAATAAAATGAAAATACTGGTTACAGGTGCAAGCGGCTTCATTGGGAGCCGAATAGTATCCAAATTGCTATCATTTTCTTCTCTGTCTAATGACAACTACGAAATATTGTGTCTAACACGTAATCAAGAATCCCTGAAGAATAGATATGATGAGAAATACAAAAACATTATCAAAATTGTCGTAGCAGATGTAAATGATTATCCTCAGCTTGTGAAAGCCATGAATGGTGTGAATGTTGCCTTCTATCTGATACATTCAATGGAAGGTTCTTCTAAAGAATGGAAAAAATTTTCACAAAGGGATCGGATGGCGGCAGAAAATTTCGCTAAAGCTGCTACTGAGTGTAGAGTTGAGAGAATCATATATTTGGGAGGATTGGTTCATGGGGAGAGTAAAGATGAATACAGCAAACTATCTGATCATATGCGGAGTAGAAAAGAAGTTGGTAATATTTTAAGGACTTCCTCTGCAAGAGTTACAATTTTCCGGGCTGCCATTATCTTAGGTCAAGGTGGAGGCTCGTTCCAGATGTTAGAATATTTGGTTAAAAGGTTACCTGTAGGTATGTCCGAAATGGGTCCTGACCAAATCCCAACCAATATCAGTAGATGATGTTGTAGAATACTTGGTTAGATCAATTAATGTAAAGGAAATTGAGGGCAGAGATTTTGATATTGGAAGTACAGAGGTTCTTACATATCTACAGATGATGAAACGTTATGCAAAAATGCTACATAAATCTATAAGAATAATAATAATACCATTCCTAACTCCTAGGTTGTCTTCTTACTGGGTTGACCTTATTACTCCAGTAAAAGCATCGTTAGCAAGACCGTTAATAGATAGCCTAAAACATGAGGCGACTATGAAAGACGATACAATAAAAAAATTAATTCCCATTAGACTAAAGACCTTTGAAGAGGCAATAAAGGCTGCTGAGGAAGAAGAGTATGTAAAAAGAAAAGTTTCAAGATGGCAGCAGCAGATAAGCCCTGTTTCTCTCCCCAACAAAATTCTCATTGTCTCGTTATTTGCAATGGCAGTTATAGGATCTAATTACTATATACTAGATACAAGAGCAGAAGTTTTTCAAAATCATTGGGTATTTTTAAGCGTAGTGTGGTTTTTGTCTATCGCCTTTGTCTTCAAGTGTACAAGGCTGGGAGCAGTTTCTGCAGGTACCATTGGATGGGGTAACTCTTACCTTTTGGCTTGTTGACAATATATATACTGTCTACGGCAACACTTTAATCGCTACATCTCCTAATATAATAATGACTTTACGAAATTGTGTAGGAGCAGTTGTTGCAGCGACAGTGATAGCGGCATCGCATAGCGTTTATCACAAACTAAGAGTTTATGGCATTTAGTAGCGGCAAGAAATCCAAGGGCAAACAAGTTAAGGATAATCGAAGGCAAGATATGAACGATAACAAGTTTTCTTACCTCGTGTCATTATCATACAATAAACTATCTTTACACATTGTAACTGCTGAACAATAGCAGTATATGGCTGTCTTACTCATGACAAATACAGCGCGTATTTGTATGTACCTTGTACTTCAAGGCAAGGTCTAGGAATAGACAGACCTGAATATGCATTCAACTAATAGTAGCCTTTATCATGTGTTTCCTCTTGTGGCAAATTTATTAATATATGTATGGCGCTTCCCTCAGTTTAAAGGATAAGTGTCCTATAAATACCGATATCTGGAAGTAGATAATCTTCGCATTCGTTATCTCACTACACAATCCAGAGGAAATCCTGTAATCTTAGTTCACGGTTTGGGTGGATCAATAGAAAGCTGGATCAACACTATAGAGTTGCTTTCTTCGAGCCAATTAAAGTTAATTGCAATTGATCTTCCGGGATTTGGTGATAGTAGTAAGCCGAAAATCAATTACACTATTAATTTCTATATTGCGTTTATGAAAAAATTTATCAAGAAGCTAAATTTGAAATCATCTCTTTTTCTCATTGGATTCTCGCTTGGAGGTCAAATTGCAGCACAGATTGCGATAAATCATCCACGACTAATTTCCAAGCTCGTTCTCATAAGTCCAGCAGGCATTCCACCTTTTTCTTTCAAAGTGACTCCTGCACTAAGAAATTATGTCCGTATTTTGAAAGCCAAATCAATTGCAGACGTAAAGATGGCCTTAGCTGCAATGGACAAGAGCCAGGTCAAAGAAGCATATTCAAAGACAATATTGGACAGGCTATCAACACCTAATGCCAGAGAATCATTCCTGTCTGCTCTTAGAGGTAGTACAAATGCCACTAGGCTTACCAAGCAGCTACACAGGATCAAGGCGGATACCTTACTAATTTGGGGAAAAGACGATGAATTAATTCCAGTTAGATACAGTGTCCCTTTTATTAGTATGAAAAACTGCAGAATGATTCTATTAGAAAAATGCGGTCATAGACCCCATGTAGAGAGACCAGAGCTTTTTAGTAAACTTTTACTAGATTTCTTTAGGGAATAAGAATCGGTGCTACCCCGGCGACCAACCAGTATAATAGTGTAATACGTATGTTATATTTTGTTTTATCAGTCCTACTGCATAATGACTCTATCCTTTGTGGTAAGGATCACTTCTTTTTGCCATTATCTGACAAAAAACCACATACAATACATCATAAAACGTAGGTTGCATTAACGACCGCACTATAGAATGGAGTCCATAGTCTACAAAACATTTTATTGTTGTTACTCCATCTCTTTCTTACCTTAAATAAGGATCGAAATATGCTCTCCCCAAGATTCTTCCATCCTTTAATGCAGTTAGAACCTCATTGACCTCATTTAATCTGTATTTTATATTTGCCACAGCTTTTAACTTTCCTGATCTTGCTAGATTTACAAGTAATTGCAACTCCTCCTTTGAACCCACACTTGAACCTACGACTGATGCTTCCTTAAAGGTTAATCTTTTTGGATTCACAACTACTGGCTCTCCGCCGATCCCAACTAGAATCAGTTTGCCTGCATTTGCAAGAATTTTCGTAGAGTTATCTATACTCTCATTATTGACTACAAAGTCAAATACCGCATTGACACCTTTGCCGCCGACTATTTTTTTGATACCATCAGTTAGTTTTTCTTTTGTCAGATTTATAATTGCGTCAGCTCCAAATCTATGTTGAGCCATTTGTAATTTCTCTTCAGTTCTCCCAACCGCAATTGTGGTAGTTGCTCCACACAATTTTGCTATCTGCAAAATATACATTCCAACGCCACCCGTTCCATAAACAGCAATTATGTCACCAAGATTAATTTTGCCCACTGATTTTACTGCATGCATAGCAGTAACCCCTGCACAACACAAACTAGCACCAAATTCGTACGGCACCTCTGATGGAAGTGTTACTAATCTTTTATAATTCACCTTCATATATTGAGCATAACCCCCATCAGCAGAAAAACCATACATAGGTAAAGAATTGATATTTTTGCAAATATTTGAATTGCCTGTAAGGCAAAAATTGCAATCACCGCAAGGAGTTATAAAATGAACAATGGCTCTGTCGCCTTTCCTTACATTCTCTACGTTTTCTCCAAGCTGTTCTACATCACCTGCTGTCTCGTGTCCTAACACAATGGGTCCATTAACAGGAATAACTCCAGAAACCACGTGTACATCACTATGGCATACAGAAGCAGCCCGGATTTTCAATAGTACTTCATTAGGATTAATTTTTGGAATAGGATCATCTTGGATTTTGATGGGTTCTCCGACCCTATAAAACCTGGCGGCATCGGGCATGGTAGTGATCTAATGAGCAAGGGCTATATATTTTTGAAAAAACCATTTTTTCCGGCACAATACATGACTCTAACAAATATGTAGTTATAATAATACATAAAGGCAAAATCTCTATTTTGCTTAAGATTCCCTTCTATTATTATATTGCTATATACAGGTACGTATATCACAAAAGAGGTGATTTATTAAAGCATTTTTTTGCCTTCTTTTTTCTTGTGTTAATATTGCTACTATATCTATTTCAACTTCATAATCTCATCTCTGTATATTTGATATCTTGTCTGAAATTCTTTGCCGTATAATTCCAAATAAGCGTCCAGTTTTGCAGGCTGAACTTCTAATGCCAATAAAGTCAAAAACTGTCTGACATCCACATCGTTAGTCAGAGGAGTATACACAATTGCGGACAATAAGAGGTTGAATTGATTACTCAAACCAATAATTTGAATGGCATGTCCGAGGAACAGCTTCGCGTCTAAAAAGTCTCCTTCCAAAGCAGCCAAACAGAAATCAAATAGTAAATATTGAGCAGGATACGTACAACCCACTTTCCGCAATTCGTCCAATCGGTCAACAGAAGTTATTTTAGCATCTGTTGAATAGATACCTTTAATAAAATTTGTCAGGAGATTAACAATATCACGAAAGGTAATAGTCTTGCTACTTATCCCCAGACTTTCTGTAACATCTTTTTTGTTTTGTATAGAGACCTTAGCATCAAGCTCAACTTCAAGTCTATTATTTATAGGAAAATTTTCGAGCAATTGCAAGATATCTGAAATATCAGGGTAGATAGTTGTGCGGGGCATTTTGTATGTTGGTGTTAATCAACTTAGGCTCTTAAATTGTTATACGTTTCAACATATTGACTGTGTCAAGCTGAAGTATGAACAATCAGTCAGTGACAATAATATAACAAACGACCTTTATGTCAAATTGCGTTCCAAGGATCGTGACTATACACTCCCCTATTAAGTATGTGAGTATAGTTAAGGGTAGAATTATTGAAGCTGATATAGGTTTTTCCTCTCAAAAAGAAGAAGGACATCTACTTTAGAATATGAGATCTATGTTTAAGCATCATTTTAGGTTTTTATTGTTAAGGTGCAATGACCAAAAGACCAAAAGAATACGAATAAAGTGAGTACCAAAATTAAACTCTAAGCCTGTCACCTATTATTATGACGACTTGGTATATTCCAAACCTGGCTAAGTGCTGACAAGCCCAGTATTGATATAGTAATAAATAACGTTATAGGCCTTTTCTCTTGTATCAAGGATGATAACCAGCAGTTGTATAAGGGATTAATAGTATTATGTCCTTTTTTTATTATTTTTTTAGTGACCGTTACAATTTTGGTATGCTTGACTACAGACACTGCATACGGGCACCTGTCCCCGGATAATAAAAAACTGGCTGCAATACAAGAATGGAATGATGAACAAAATACTGTCAAACTTCTGTTTAGCTATAGTCCAGAAAAGCCACTACTCTATACACCTACTGATTTGAAATTCAGTATACAAGATCTAAAAACAGGTAATCATTTAAAAGACCTTGTTATGAACTCCACGATAATAAAAGATGATAAAATTATCTCCAAGTTTAATGGGGTTACCATCAAAAATGGTGATTTGTCTTTAAAAGCTCAATTTCCCGAAGATGGCAATTACCAAATTATAAGTCAAGTACGTTCTAAAGATAATGTTGCAATTGCACTGACATCTTTCAATATCTTCGTTCCACTTCAACCATTTGGTAAATTTGATGCAGATTCCTTGATTTCTACTCTGATTCCTGCAGGATTAGTAGCAATCAGTTTGTTGGGATTGGTGGCTATAATCATATTTGTGTCAAAGAAAAAGAATAGCAAGAGAAAGCCAGCAGATGAAAAAGGGCTATGAATAATATTAACGAAAACAAACAAGCAAACTAACAAACCAGTCTTAATTTTAGCTGTCCCACTTATTTTAGTAAGTGGTAAGAATGGAGTCGACAATACTTAAATTTCAGTATCATTTTTCGAATCAGTTTGTGTTATTGTCGACATGCTATCATTTATAGAAAATAATTGTGTAAAAGTATTGGCAGCAGTACAAGCCGCTACAGCTAGTACTCCATTAGCATCGAAGTAGTTATGTCGAATACGTGACAATAGAAGCGCCCATAAGGTTCCTATTATTGGGATAATACTATAGAATAATATTATGTCAAGAATTTCCATTTGGTCTATATTGTATGCATCACTGGAGTATAGAATGCCCTGTAAGTCAGAATTAAAGAAGACATTAATCATGCCCACAGTATTAGCGATGGCATTAGTACTAGGGGTTTTAGTTGGAATTCTTACTACTAGTGCTCTTACTACTGCTTACGGATCCAATTCCTCCAATTTGAATAGTACTAGAACTATACCAACTGCAGAATCAGTTTATCAATTAGAGTCAATGAAGCTTCCTCCATCTGTGGGATCATTCATAATATTGATAGCAAATGAAGCGCATGAAAGTTGGCAAGATGAAAAGCACAAACTAATCTCAGATAAAAATTCCTATTATATTCCCAAGAACCTTCGTATACCACAGGGAACTACTATTACATTCCTCAATGCAGATGCACCTTGGGATACGCCTCATCCTCAAACAATTGAAATAAGAGATGATAAAGGAGAAACAGTATACACTACGGGAGTACTAGAATATACAAATAGTTCTGAGCCAACAATAATTCCAGTAGGAAACTATACTACCGTTAACACCGAGTATGAGGCAACTGAAGGAACAATATCAGTCACAAATGAAAAATCTAACGGCAATACGGTGGTAGGAGGATTTTATACTCCCACAGGTCAGGTGGAAAACAATAAAGACAATGATGGTGGCGTGCATCCGGGATCTCTCAAATATTATAGAACTGAATTTCCAAAAAATGGATTCCAAATCCTTAGCGAATACAATTTCACCTATGCAGCCTGTGACTACTGTGCTGGAGGATACTGGCCAGATAATAAAACAGGTGACCACACACTGATAATCTTTGCAGCTCAGCAACCGTTGTCAGATGCACTCATAAAGCTAAAGAACTTGGTCAAAGATAATGTCTATGTATAATTGGCTTTATGGAAACGGTCAAATGTCCTGCTGAGCTTCTAAATAAGGATTGCAACTATGTAATCTATACAGAAATTGTCTACTAAGCTTAAATATGATATCAAAATGGAAGTCTATTTTTAGCCATATCTCTATCTTTCTTGTTATTTGTTAGTTTAGTTACTATTCTGATACCTAATATAACAAAGGATGCATTTTTACAGCAATACAGAATGGACTTCATATCCTTAGTGGATCATCTGAAGAAGAAGAATAATATAACCAATACCAGATTTTCCTATGGCAAATAAAGGCCCATTATAGTTGTTTTTATTATTATCATCTAGTCATTTTTTATTTTTTCCTTTTTCCTTTTCTTCTCTGGTCGTTATTTCTCTTCTATTTCTTCTTCTTTGGTTTGCATCACCACACATAAACAAAAAAATTTTTGACTTTTGCCTAATAGACTACTATTAAGATACTCCACATGCTATAAGCTGTTACACTTTATTCTGCACCCAGTAATCCTAAAAGATCAAATTCCTCTGATGGTTTAGACTTTATTTCTGCTATTGAAATCAGGTGACCATCTGGATCTTGTACTATTGTATGCTTACCAAAGGTTTCTTCCCTCGGCGACTTGAAGAATCTAACATTTCTTTCCTTTAAGATCCTAACTACGTTGTCGAGATCGTTAACCATAAAGCCAACTAAAATGCTTTTTTCCCCACCATTTTCTTGATGAGCTTTAGCCTTTTTCTTTTTCTTTACAGGATGCAGGGCAATGGTTGTATCCCTGTGAAAAAACTCTGTCCAATCTTGGGATTGATTTTTGACAGGTAGCTCAAGAACATCTTTATAAAACTTTACAGAATGCTCCATATCTGACACTAAAACAATAACTGCTCCTACTTTTGTGAATAACAAGATATTGCAATCTCTAATTTATAGGATGGTTATTAATTTATCTGCAAAGAGAGGGCTATTTGGAGAAAGTTGCAATTTCTTTACAATGTTGGAAATTATGTTATAAATAGATGAATCAATAATTTTCCTTCCATTTCGACGACGTTTTTGTATTTACCTCATTATTTCTTGCAAGAAAAACATAGTTGTCAATCTTTCAGATTAGCGCCATGGTAGTGCATGGATTGAATCTATATCTCTATTTCTGTGAAAATAATATGTGTAAGCTATCTGGTCGGACAACTAGGTATAGTAAATCATCAATTGGAACTACAGCAACAAAGGCAAGGAGTTGCTTACATTCTTCTTAGAACTGGGGCATAGAACAGTATTGCAATATTTTCAGGTAATCTTTGTTTGAGATTTAATAATTATACACTGTGGAATCTAGGTAATAATCTTCATATAACAAGGTGAAGAATACATAGCACTATGACTGCGAAGCTTATTCACATGATGGGACCAGTATTTGGTATAAGTCTTGACTCGCAGAAAACCGAATATAAGAAAAATAATATTAGTCTGCGAGGAACGCAACAAATACCACAGATCAGTGAACAGGTTCAATTACAGGAGTACGAACTCGGAAGTGAGGATATTTCACCCATATGGAATTCTAGGCTCAAAGGAAAATGGCCTACTCTATTTTCGAAAACATGGTTCAAATGGTACTTTGAGCTGAAGCGTACTTCAAAATGCGTAGTCGGAGAAGCACATGGTTATTCTTCTTCTTACATTTATAGCTGTAAGGAATGCAACGATATTGGTTGGAAATTCATGTTTTACTACACAATAAACTCCAGGAAAAAATTAGAGCTTAATAAAAACAGATTTGTTAAGCACTGGAATGAAGTTCATTTGTCTCAAGACAAGGTATTCGTTAATCGAGTTATACGAAATACGTAAACAGAAAAGCGCATGCGCGCACATATACATATAATATATACACACTCATAGAAAAATCCTTCATAATATGATAAGATAAGGGCATGTTCAAAACCATGTTTCTAATCGTCCCTTCAACAATTATTTTCATATCTCTAATGTATGTTGGAGCTACCAGTATTATGCACAGTTCGTTTATTATGACTCGCGCTATGACCCAACATCAGTAGCATATGCCCAGACTGGAGATTCTGGAGAGCAGTCGAATTCTGCTAACACCGGGTTTCAGTTTGCTTATACCACAAGGGTGTATGAATTCTATCAACGTATTTCATAAGATTTAGAAACAAAGACGATAGGATTAAACAGTCTATCGGCAGTAATAAGAGATAGTGATAGAGAAGTCTCTTCATCACAACAGGCCTCTCAGTCCCAATCTAATAAGAAATTATCAGAATTAGAAGAAAACAAGTTAAAACAGATGATCAACACTAATGGATTCTTCCAGGCAAACGGAGCTTACCTCCTAAACTTGACAAATTCGCAGAGTGCCGTATTTAGATATTCTTAGTATCAATACGGATAATAAAACACACACTGTCTTGTGGTCGGATACTTCGAACAACGTTCCAGCTGATATAGTCTCTATCGCAAAAGCAATAGAAACTCTAGCTCAATAATCACATTTATTATTATATTTTTGGTTTCAGATAAAAATATTTAGCTTAGAGTAGTCAGAAAAAATGGCTAGCTGACCTTTTTTCTGGTACTCATTCCAGGACTTGTAATAAACTTACGCAGCGTTCCCATTTTTGCTGTTCTTGCAGCAATGGCTCTTTGAATAACTGTTGTCACTATGCGACTTCGTTCATTTATTTAATTCTAGTCTTTCAGTCAGTTTATATTGAAACATTTAACCAATGTATGTGGAAAAGATACGAAAAGCGAAATCAGAGTTGGCTTGCATGTAACAATCTCTGGCGGCATTTCAAACTCAGTAGATAATGCTCTACAGATGAATTGTACTGCTTTTCAAATATTCAGCAGAAACCCAAAGGGCTGGGCTGCCAAGCCTCTCCTAGCATACGACCTAGAAAATTTTAAGATAAAGCTTAAAGGCTCTAAGATTCGGAAAGATTCAGTTTGTGTTCATATGCCTTATCTCCCTAATCTCTCATCTCCCCACAGCTTGCTGTACGAAAAATCAGTTTTAGTATTCTTAGAAGAAATCAGACGGTGTTCTTTATTGGGAATACCATACCTTGTATTACATCTTGGAAGCAATCTTGGGTCCGGAAAAGAAGCAGGAATTAACCAATTTGTCAAAGCTTGCATTTTTGCCCTTGAAAATTACAACTCACTATTACCGTCATCGTCATCTCTGCCTTCAAAAATATCTATCACCTCTTCATCAATTTCTTCGTCGTATTCTTCCTCTCCCACATTCACGGCGAAATTTGGTGTGACAAAACAGGAAGAGGGCGAGCAGGATAGTTCGAATAAAGTTACTATTTTGCTTGAGAATAATGTGGGTCATAAAAATACAATAGGAAGCAAATTTGAGGATATTAGATTAATACTTGATAAGCTTAGCTCTTTTCCAAACTTTGTTGGCGTCTGCTTTGACTCATGTCATGCCTTTGCAGCAGGATATGATTTAAGATCGATAGACTCAGTTGAATCAACCCTTGAGCAATTTGATGATATAATAGGTCTCAAGAATTTGAAATTGGTGCATCTTAATGATTCTAGGGAAGGCCTTGGTTCGAACCGGGATAGACATGAGAGTCTAGGACAAGGGAGAATAGGAAACGAAGGAATTGGAGCTTTGTGTACCCATAAACCAATTTCATCTATTCCGTTTATAATGGAAACGCCCAGAGAAAAGCATAAGGAGGATATGAAAACTATTCACAGTCTTATCGCCAATAAGCCGCAAGCATAAATTTCAGATTGTTATTGCTTTTTTATGAACAACATTTCTCCAACGATAGGTGTCTCGATCGCCTGCCTCAGTGGAACTCACATAAGTCAGTATGGTCTATAATTGAAAAAAAGTATTGAGAGGTTAGTTATTATGAGGGAATATAAGTATAATTAGAGAAAGCAAGCAGGAATTGGGTAACCATCAACGCAATACAACCATCACAATCATATTATTGTTGCTTCTAATGGTTTTAAGTTTGACAACAGTGTTGGCTTTTCAGCTGCGGACTGTTTACTCAGATTCTTTGACTGGTAGCGGTGGTGCCTTGACCCAAAGAATTGGAAACTTTGATGTCGAATTGAAAACGATACCAGCAAAACCAATTGCAGGTGACAACACAAATGTATTCATCAGAATTGGAAACATTAACGGAGATGATGCAGTAGACACTCCTATTACTATTAAGGTTACAAAACAAGGCAAGGAAATACACAGGACAAATACAATAGTTATTCCCTATGGCCATTATTCTTACCGCTTTAATTTTGTTGAATCTGGAATTTACGCAATTGACATCCTAATAAAAGACAAAATCTATGAAACGAGATCTCCATCGCCTATTCAAACTCAAGGTATTCTCTTCACATTTCCCATTGATGTTCACTCTAAAGTGTTTTTCGGATTTTTCGATTTTCAAACAACATTAACGGTAACCATTGCTGTGGTTATCGTGTCTAGCATTACTTTTTACTCCGTGAAAAAAAATAAGAATGAGAGAAAAAAGTCGTATCATTCAAGTGAAAAGACCAGATAGTGCAAGTCTTATGCTGATGCATACACCTAGCACCTTACCCGCCGTCAAGCCTACGTTAAATTTTGTCTTAAATTTGCTACTTAATTTCCATTTCTGGAGGCTGCCACGACTCAGGGCCTCCTTCAAGTCCACAACCTCTAAGTGCCGTATGCACATGAAAAATTAGATAATTAGTATTCGATAGAAGTATAAACCTTGTTCGTAACCGATAATATCTTTCAGTTTATGCAATTATCATGGACTCATCCTATACTTAATTACCTGTTGGTTGTAACAATTATTGAATGCTAGTTTATGCTCAGGCAATATCTTCTTTTGGTCAGGGCCCCTAATCTTTTTACAGTTCCATCTAATATCCTGACAGGTTACTATGCTATTACGCCTGTGGGCCTTACAGATATTGGAGCACTGCTGCTATTAGTTGTTTCATCTATCTTTCTGTATATGTCTGGAATAATTCTAAATGACTATTTCGATATCGAGGTAGATAGGAGAGAACGCCCAAACAGGCCATTAGCATCAGGTCGTATAGAGAAAAGAATTGCTCTAGTAATCGCAGTCATTTCGATCATTATAGCAAATATTGTCGCTCTAGTAGTAGGTTTTACGACCTTAGCTGTATCTGCTTCACTAACATGTGCTATTATTGCCTATAACTATCGGCTAAAACGTAATGAGATTGGCAATCCCCTTACTATGGGTTTAGCAAGATTCCTAAATGTGGTTCTGGGAGGAAGCCCCGCGCTGGGTCTGGTTATAATAGTCCATCAAGACTATGCTTTATTAGTCTTCATTGGTTGTTGCTTATTTCTTTATACAGCAGCAATAAGTATACTTAGCCGAAAAGAAATTGCTGGCACAAAGATATCTTTTGCATACTTCTGGATTCCGATATTTCTTTCCTTTTCTATTGTATCTTTTACAATAGTATTGATCCTCACAGTAGGCCTTTTAGGCTATTTCCAGATATGGTTCATTTTTAATTTAATCATATTTTCGTGCGTAATGACTGCAACCTTCTTACTACTTATAATGAAACTGAGAAAATTGACTAAGACACCAGCTGAGATAGGACACAGAAAAGAAAATGATATAGGGCTGACAGAAGAAGGAGCCCAGAAAAATAGATCCTCTAAGGCTTCTCGGGAAATTCAGCTCGCAATCAAGATTATGATTTTGTCGATAATTGTACTTGATTCCGTATTTTTAAGCGGATTTTTAGGGATTGCTCCCGGCATGGTCATTCTCCTACTTGTCATTCCTCCAATCCTACTTGGACCAAGATTGTATGTTACCTAAAAAATTCACAATAACTGACAAAGAAAGAGAGATCAATACACCAATTTTTCATTCTTTATCGCGGAGGGTAGGAGCAGATTTGTTTTTCCTACACATATATCGTAGCAGCATATTGATAACTCGGTGAACATTAAGTTTTAGTTGGTTAATTGATCGGAAATAGGTTTTGAGTCAATATATCGATTAGTCCTAGTGACTGAATGCTATCATTCATTGACATTTCTTCTTTAAAACTGCATTCTGTGGGGACCTTTGAGATATCTGATTACAATGCCTTACTAATAAAGCATATTTAGACAAGAATGAAAAGGATTATAATAGTAAATTAGGAAATGAAGTGTTTCTATAATCGCTGCTTCTCTAGACCTAATACTTTTGATTATATAATAACAAAACTTATAACTGCTCTTGGAGGTTCTTTTGTACAGTACTCTATAACATGAACAAGATCTTAATTGAGCTCGCAGATAAATTATCTGCATTCTATTTGGCCTTGCTTTCTATGACTTTTTCGATTTTTGTGTGTCTCCTCATTATATCCTCTATAATACAAGTTAACAGTTATTTTACTAATGTGGAAGCTCAAACCTTAAACAACAGTGCAGGCAATTCCAATATTAGTAATAACAACAACACAACTGCTTTTACATTAGCAAATGATACTCTGGATATTGGGACCAACAATACGATTCAAGATTTAACTTTACCACAGCTCTTTGAGAGAGCACAAAAATCAGTTGTTCAAGTGACTACAACTTCGGGGACAGATGAACAAGATCTATCTCGTTCAGGTATAGGATCTGGTTTTGTATACAATAACGACGGCCTAATAGTAACTAATTATCACGTAATTTCGCCCGGTATTTCTCAGTCTGGAGAGCCGACTCAAGGAGATACAAATAATGGCGTCGATATTAATGTGGCGTTTGAGGATGGAACCATTTATCCTGCTACCCTTGTAGGGACAGATCGTTTCTCTGACATTGCGATAATCGATATACCAGCGGAGGCTAGAAGTAAACTTGTTCCACTTCCCATTGGAAATTCTTCTGAGTTACAAGTGGGTCAGCAAGTCGTGGCCATAGGAAACCCTTTTGGTCTTTCTGGTTCTATGACAGAGGGTATTGTAAGCGGACTAGGTCGGTTAATTCCATCTTCTGAAGAGGACCAATTGCCAGAGTTGCCCGATGGAATTCCGACACCAGAGAATCCTTCTATTCCAGGACTACCACCGCAGGATCAATTGCCTCCATCTTTGCCTCCATCTTTGCCTCCATCTTTGCCTCCATCTTTGCCTCCTAATAATACTCCTGATGGTGAGCTCAGAGAAACACGTAGACAAGGTTCATTTTCGATTCCAGATATAATCCAAACTGATGCACCTATCAACCCCGGTAATTCTGGAGGGCCCCTTCTTGACCTCAGAGGCGAAGTAATAGGCATGAATACTGCGATTTTTTCTTCTACAGGAGAATCTGCGGGGGTTGGCTTTGCAATACCAGCGAACACACTAAAGAAAGTTGTACCTTCGCTAATCAACTCTGGAATATATCAACATCCTTGGCTTGGAATTTCTGGGACCGATATAACGCCTGAAATTGCAGAGGCATTAGGATTAAAAGAAGCCAAGGGATTCCTCGTAACAGACATCACTTTAGGAAGTCCGGCAGATAAGGCTACAATAAGGGGTGGCTACAAGATAGATAACATCAATGGAAGGGAGATCGCATTAGGTGGTGACATTATAGTTGCTATTGATAATACTACAGTCAGGAAGATCGATGATATTCTAAGCTACTTGGAAAGAGAGAAAAATGTTGGCGACATTATACATCTTAGTATTCTTAGAAATGGTAGCATACAAGAAACCCCACCTACTACTCTTGCGGCACGCCCTGACTCAACATCTCAGCTCCAGCCATCTTCACAGAAAGAGCAGCAACAAAATCAGGGAAAGCCAGCTTGGCTAGGAATATCTGGAACCACGGTAAACCCAGAAATTGCTCAGGCGATGGGTCTAAAGACTGACACTAAGGGTTTTCTGATAGTAGAAATTGTTGCTGATGGCCCTGCAGATAAGGCTGGAATAAGGGGTGGCTACAAGATAGATAACATCAATGGAAGGGAGATCGCATTAGGTGGTGACATCATATACAGAATAGATAATAGAACAGTTACTACCCTTGAGAACATCTTAACGTATCTTAGCAATGAAAAGAAGGCTGGGGACAATGTACAGCTTGGTATTCTTAGAGATGGTCTAAGTAACCAAGTTAATGTGACGTTAGGAGAGGTACCAAAGTCAGGTCTTCAAGGCAGGCAAGAAGAAGGACAACAGCCGGGACTTGATATCACACCCTAGATTTTTGATTTTGAAAGCCCATACTATTAGGATTGTCTATTTCTCTAGTTTCCTGGCTGCTGCTATTCATTAGAATTACCTATGCATAACAAACTAGCACATACAGCGGAACATGCATTTATTGGATCACTTCAAAAGAGCCTAGGCATAACTCTAAATGTAAGAAAGGTAGAGCATCGAAAAAACGATAGTAGTGTAATTATTAAACTCGAAGAATTGGACCTTGAGACAGTCATTAAAGCACAACGTGAGGTTAACTCGTTAATTCAGTGTGGAAGAAAGGTAAAATCACATTTATATGAAACACTAGAAGAGGCAAAGACAAGATTTCCACATATCAGGATAAATGAGGAGAGGATAAAGCAGTGCGGTCCACCAATAAGAGTCATAGAGATAGAAGGACATGATATAGCAGCGTGCGCTATGGATCATGCTTCCAATCTTTGCGAGTGCGAGTTCTTTCTTGTCACCAAAGTTTCAAATAGAGAACGAGAGAGTGAATATGAAATAGATTTTACAGTAAAGGACCAAGCCAAAGAGGCATTGACTATTTTAGTATGGAAATTACTGGGAATTTGTAAAGAGGTGGGAGCAAATATAAATACTGTCGAAAATGCCGTCAAAAGGCTTAACGAAGAAAGAAGAGCAAATGCTATTAAGTTGAAACGCATTACAGCAGAGTACCTTAGCAAAATCGTGCCTAAGATTATAGTCAAAAATAATATAAAGGTAAATCTTTTCCAAGAAACATTCTATGGCCTAGATGACGAAGAAATTCGAAGCTTTGCTGGAAAAAAAATAGCCGACCTAGATGAAAAAAGCATTGTCTTGTTGGCTCACATCTCCATTGATAACGAGGAAAACGCTTCCATTGTCTTCGCAAGAACTGATGCTTTGCATAGTATTGATTGTAATAGGTTATTCCGAGAGTCTTATTCATTAGGAGGAAGGGGCGGCGGAAAAGCTACATTTGTTACAGGAGTAATTAAAAAAGAAAAGGTAGGAGAGTTAGTAAAACACATTATTACAGATGTTACAAATTTACTTTAATTAATTGACAAGATTACTTCCTCCTTAAGAGGAAAAAGAAAATAAAAAAGGTTTTCAAGGCTAGAAGAGAATCCAACTTTAGGCAGGGTTTTGATTCTACTTCTTATTATTTATTTGCTCCAGCAGCTCCTTGTTCGTATTCACTACCTGTTTCTGCTGCACCTGCAGTACCTTTAGCCATACCTTTTTTCCTTGCTATTTCTGCTGCTTCTTCTGGATTGGTTCCTCCTGTTTGTCCTGGTTCTGTAATCCTTTCAGTCATCTCTCTTTTAACTGCAGTAGGTTCGTGTTCCTTTATTTTT
>Ga0126308_10000153_pt1 | contig 18518 bp, 16 predicted proteins | sample Plot55_FD_92533 | JGI IMG/M metagenome (GOLD analysis project Ga0126308, IMG submission 92533) | Serpentine soil microbial communities from UC McLaughlin Reserve, CA, USA - Plot55 | ecosystem: Environmental > Terrestrial > Soil > Grasslands | place: USA: UC McLaughlin Reserve, Lake County... | reverse complement strand
TCCTCGCCGATCTCCAGGGCGATGCCCTCTCCTATCTCGCGCTTACCGTGGTCTGCCTGCTGACGATCGTCCTCGTCCGCCGAACGGCGTAGAGTGCGGTTCGCTCCGCGAACCACGGCTACAAGCATCAGGTTTCAGGTATTGTTCTTGCTGTAGCCTGTGGTCTCACTTGGAACCGCTCTAGTATTTCGCGATGACCCATACGGCGTGGACTATGCCTGGGATGTAACCGAGGAGCGTAAGCAAGGAGTCGTTTCGACTGGCACATACTAGAGACACCCGGTCCAGCTATGGTCATCACTACGGCTCCGACGCAGGCGTGTTCTCTGACAAACTGACAAAATCAGCCCTGGTCACAAGCGCGCCGATCTACAGCTAGGTGAGTGGCTGCAAGAATAGGCGTCCGCGCCCGCCTGACTCCCGACGGCGAGGCCGCCACGCTCGAAGTGCGCGTGTGAGCCTGCGAGAGGCGCGAGGATTGCCCACAAGGGGCACGCAGGAGGCCGGGGGGAAACAGGCGTTCAGAGGCGCTGAGGAGCACGCGGAATTCGGGGCGGCGTAGGATTCAGCGGTTAAGGCAGTTAGGAGAAGCACGCGCCACGGCGTAAGTGGCCCCAGTGCGCGAAATGATCGGTACTGCGCCCAATGCGGTTACCCTTACCAAGCAACCAGAAATCTTCGCTCGCAGAATACATCGTTCCGAGGGAGGCGAGCTGTGTGCGGGTGTTAACCCAAGCTACAACCCCAGCTGTGGCCTCGTACCTGAAATGGCACTGCTCGGAGTCGCGATCGAAGGGGCGTGTTATCAAAGCCAGCTTTCTATTCAACGGGAACGAAATGGTGAGGTCGGGGTTGTTCAGGCTCTCGCCAGAGTCAAGGTCGTCAACCCTGTCGACCTTCTTGTAGCCGGGCTCCCATGGCAGTGCTGTCATCCAGCTGAGCGGAGAGTCGGAAGTAACGAACTCGCCAGCATCGGGGTTCGCGACTGCCAAAGACCATATGTGGTCCTCCCGCGAGTCGGGTATAAGCGAGTCTAGAACTATGTTGTACAACTCATCTATGCGGTTGAGGACGTAGTCGCGGGGAGCTATGGGCGACCAAGCCTCATCCTCTTGTACCCTCCGTCGCGCCTCTTCGTAGGTAATCTGGGTCTCCTCCGGATCTTCTTCTCCCGCAAGCTTGTGTAATTCTCTTACCTCCTCCCACGCTTCTGCAGTAAGTGTGCCATCCTGCAGTCCTGCCCTCATCTGTTGTTCTACGCCGAGGTAGACACGTTCTAATCCACTTCTTCCTCGCACGTAAACCATCGCCGCCAAAGACAACAATGTTCCCAACTCTTTCGGGCTGGCCATGTCAGTCTCGGACACGCGCCTTAGCACAGGAGCTATATCGCCCTCCAATCTAGCCCACACATCCTTCTCTATGGCGTGCTCGTCTAAGCCGGGCTTGTAGAGGCGGTAGAAGTCGCGCTCGCGTGCCACCTTCTCAGGTTTAGAGGTGTAGCTGCGTTTGCGGGCATAATCGAACACGTGAAGAGTGCCGTCCTTAGTACCCGTGTCGGTGAAGCCCGTTAGGTAGAAAGCTGGCAAGATGTGATGTTGTCGGGGTTCGCTCAAGATCGTTAGCTAATTTATCATCTTGAGCGCTGCAGCTCGTAATTGGGTGGTAGAAGCTTCTGAACTCCGCATCCCGCGCGCTTAATCACGGAACTTCGCCTGAAAACGGGTTCCTAGAAGGTCGCATCACCGCGGTCTAGGGCAGCTTCCACAGCGGAGCCCCGGCGTGGGCGAAGGCGAGGCTGGAAGCTAGGTTGGCGGGACGCCCGACACCTACTCCCACGTGCTGCCCGGAGTGCAGGAGCAAGCCGCGAAGACGATGAGTGACTTGGTCGGAACGGCGCATCGAGGTCCGAGGGCTTGGGATCGACCGAGTACGGATGGGTGAGGACAAGCCTGCGTCTGGCGGGTTTCCTGCCGTCTGACATGCGGCAGAAGGGCACAGCGCTCGGAGCGTAAACCTCCTACGAGGAGTGTCAACCGCGGTAAAATACACGCGCAACTAAATAACCATCTAGAGAGGCGTTGAGGGCACTGGCCCGGTGAAGCGTCCGGCAACCTGGCCGATAAGGCTAAGGTGCCAAAGCCAGCCCGTCGAGGAAGGCGGGAGAGACGGGACCGATGGGGTTCGAGAGAGCCTAAATCTCTCCACTTTAGACCCCTCCCCCGCGAGGGGTCTCGTCCTTTCGCCGCTCCTACGGGCTGGCACGCTTACAGAGGTCAAACTGCACCTCGCCAGAGGAAAGGAAGAGTGGTGAAAGAATCGAACCTAACAACATCGTGGTTGGGGAGGGGCGGGCCAGGGCTGCGCAACGCGCAGGGTGCTACGGCGAAGGTGCCGGCGGACACCCTTAACGTTGACCCGCGTGAGCTTGAGCCGAGGCGACGGGCCATGACCACAACGCCTGCTATCGACCCCTACGTCGGGGACTTTTTCTCGAAGCGCGGCATTGACCCGGACATCGCCCGAGAGCGCCCATACGTGCGCTGGACCCGTGAGGACATAGCCCCGGTTCGGAAAGCTTACACCCGGCTGAACAAGAACCAGCGCGCCTACATGAGCCGCCTCGCTCGCCAGTCAGGCGGCTGGATCATCACGCGCCACACGGTGCCGGGTGCGCCCAAGATTTACGCCGAGATACGCCCCGATAACAGGGTGGAGACCGGCCCGCCCGTGAGGCACTGGCACGGGAGCGGGGAACCGTCCGAAGACGCATACGAACCTGGCGTCAGCGTCCTAGAGCGCGGCTCCGAAGCGTGGCGGGATCATTGCCGCAAGGCGAACGAGGCGAACGCGGAGAACGGAATCGAAGCCGAAGATCACAGGCTCGTAGAGAACGTCCATGAGCATCCAGACGCGGCCAAGTATGTATTCCCCCCGAGTCCCAAGCGCGATAAGCCTTGGGTGCACGACCACCACGCCGGTAGAAGCGGTGAATATTACGAGAAGTACCCGGAAGCGTTGGAGCGGCACACCAAGGATTGGCACGCGATGCACCCGAAGGCCGCAGAACCGTTGGCCTCCGTGGGCATGCACAAGCACACGCGGCGGGTCAAGAATCACGACAACAACCTGGCGAGGCGCATAGACATACACCCCTTGGCGTGGCCGCTGCTTCGGGGAGCTGAGGTAGTCTACTTCGGGATAGAGGGATGCCTGAAGGCCGACAGCATCCTCTCCGCCATCCTCCGAGAGGGGCAGAAGGCGTCGGTGTTTAGCGTGCCTAGCGTGAGCCTCTGGCACGCCAAAGAATTAGAGAAGTTCGCCGGGCAGTACCTCCGGGGTAAGACGGTCATCATAGTCCCCGACTCCGACTGGGTGAACAACGACAAGGTCATCGCCCAAGCGCGGCTGGCCGAGTATTTCCTCCGTGAGGATTGCGGGGTACGCGCATACGTGGCCGCGCCGCCCCTCAACCCCGACAGGACGGTAAACCACAAGGGCGTAGACGACTTTTTAGGCGCAGGCGGCAAGCTGGCCGAGATGACGGTAATGGAGCGGACCCTCTCTCCGAACCTAGCCATTGTAGAGCGCCAGGCGCGATACGAAAAGCGCCACCGCAAAGACCGGGTAGCGAACGACGTGCAGGCGGTAAAGGCCCTAGCCCACCAATCCACCATACAGGAAAACGGCGAAGGGCTCGTACAGACCACGCTAAAGACCTTGGGAAACGTCCTAGGCGTCAACCGTCAGACGGCGTTCAACATCGTCGGGCGAATCGAGCGCGACGGATGGGTGAGGGTAGAGGGCGAGTGGGCAGCCCAAAAGGGCTACCACACCAAGGATGGCTACTTCCCGAGCGCACTGGAATTCAAGAAGTCCAAGATCGGCGGAAAGAAGAATCCGCGCATCTTAGTTCACGAGGGTTTGTGCGGCGAGGATAGGGAGTGGCCGCTGGGCGAGCTATTACCCGAAAGTTTAGACGAGCCTAAACGAAAAGTAGCATAGGGTAGGATAGGTGGTTAACCAACCAAATACAGTGCAACTCAGGGATAAATTCAATAGTATCGGCAAGAAATTCCTGAGTACGATCGCCAACTATTCCTTGTCACGTGGGTCATGGTAGTTCGGCGGGCAGCGCCAGGCTCCGAACATGGAGCCGCCCGCCCCTTACTTTGACCATATTTTGTACGATTTTCCTAGTGGCGCATGTGGGTAACACGACGAGAAGAGAAGGGAGCCGCTGTGCCCAAAACCTGACGATCGCAAGCCGCGGGCCCCGTACCGTTGGCGCGGCGGGGATGCCCGAAGAGACGATGTAACTACACGTAAAGGATTACCATGTCATGCACAAGCTTCGCACAACAGAACCACGCTTCCGGGACAGCATCCCCGACGAATTAGCCGATGGCCGCGATTGGGTCGCGTGGGAAGCGGTACTAAAGCCGGATGCGGATAAACTCGACGAAAAGCCGATCAAGCCCGACCCGCTCAAATTCGCCTACGCCTCGTCATCCGACTCGGCCACGTGGGGCACCCTAGAGTGGGCGTGGCAGGCCATGGAAGCCCACGACCTGGACGGCGTGGGCAAGGTGTTCCACGTCGACAGCGACCTCTTCGGAATCGACCTGGACAAGTGTCGCGATGCCGAGACCGGGGAGATAGAGGCGTGGGCGGAGAACGTCGTGGAGCGCTTCGAAACGTACGCGGAGGTCTCGCCTTCGGGCACGGGGCTCAAGCTGTTCCTGCACGGCTCTCTGCCGGGAAGGCGCAGGAAGAACGACGCGAAGCGCGTCGAGATGTACGACGACAAGCGTTTCTTCACGGTCACGGGCAACAGGCTGCTCACCGCGCCGCTGAAGATCAACCGGCCCGACCCTGCGCTCGTGGAGGCGTTCTACTACTCCGTCTTCCCAGAGGAAAGGGCGAAGGTCGAAGGCAAGGCCGACGGCGCGGTCTTGGAGCTAGGAGCGATGAGCCCCGAGATGACGGACGAGCGGATACTCAAGCTCCTGAGAAGCGACGCGGAGGCGGCCATGTTCGCCTCCCTTTACGACGACGGCGACTTGAGCGAATTCGGTGGCAATTGGTCGAGAGCCGATTGGCGTCTGGCGAAGCGCATCGCCTACTACACCCAGGATGCCGACCAAGTCGAGCGGATATTCGGCGGCTCGGCCCTCGCACGTCGCGACAAGTGGCAGAGTCGCGAAGATTACCGCGACATGACGATCCGGGGTGCCATCGCGGCTCGCACGGGGACCTACTCCCCGAGCCGGAATGGCCACGGCTCCGGGCGGGTGGGTCTCGACACGCTCGTGGACAGGATGGTCGCCCAAGAGCGCGGGCGCATGTGCTACTCAATGGGCGGTTGGCAGCGCTACGAGGCCGGAGTGTGGCACCCTGTAGAGAACCCCCACCAAGTGCCCTACCGCATAGTCCGCGACGCCAAGGCCGACGGCCTAGCCTACTCGTGGAGCGCCGTGTCCCAGGTCCACAACGGCGCACGCGAAGAGCTGGCCGTGCCGTCCGAAGTATGGGATAGGCACGCCAACAAGCTCGCGTTCCCCAACGGGACGCTCAACCTCCACACGTTCGAGCTTGAGCCCCACAGGCCGGAGGACTACATAGCGGCCGGAGTCCCCTACGCCTACGATCCCGAGGCCGAAGGCCCAAATTGGGATCGCTACCTCACGTATTTGCGTGGGCAGTTGGGCGAGGACGTTGCGGATTTCCTGCTAGAGTTTTTGGGCTACAGCCTCACGGCGGATACGAGTGAGGAGGCGATGCTTTTCCTGGTGGGCGAGAAGGGCTCGGGCAAGTCCACGTTCATCGAGGGTGCCCAGGCGATGCTCGGAAGCGACCTTGTCATGACACAGTCGATCGCCGGGCTCCAGCAGCGGTTCGGCCGCGCAGGACTCGTCGGCAAACGTCTCATCCTCTCGCGGGAGATGTCAGCCCTGAAACTCCTCGAGACCGACATAATCAGCAACATAGTCTCGGGCGAGCCGATCAACATAGAACACAAGGGCCGAGACGGCTTCGATTACACGCCCGTGGCCAAGGTGATCCAGGCGGCCAACAGGCTGCCCCGTGTGCCGAACACGGAGGCCGGCATCTACCGCCGTTTGAAGGTGATCCAGTATCGACCACTGGAAGGCGAGCCCGACAGGACGCTCAAAGAGGGCATAAAGGGCGAGGGCCCCCGCATCCTCAACACGGCCCTAGCCGGGCTCGGGCGCTACAAGGAGCGCGGCGGGTTCGAGATCCCCGAGAGCGTCGAGAAGGCGAGCCGGGCCTGGTACGACGAAAACGACGTGATCGGCACGTTCTTCGCCGACTGCATCGAGGAAGGCACTAAAGACGTTCGCCTCGCGCGCATCTACGCGCTCTATCAGCGTTGGTGCCAACAGCGCAATTACAAGCCCGTGGCTTACAACGGGTTCGCCAAGCAGGCCCAGGACGTGCCGTTCTACAGAACTCACCGGGGCAAGACCGACAACGTCGCCATGGTTCGAGATATGAAGCTAACCGACGAAGGCTACACGGTCAACGAGTCGGGCTACCGCCCAGCGATCGACTTCGCCGAGCTGTAAGCCAAGTAGGGAGAGAAGTAGGACAAAGTAGGGGAGATTTTCGCTTCCCCTACTTCCAGATTCGGCTTACCTATGCGGACAACTGTCTCTCAAGTAGGGGAAGTAGGGGTGTTTCTAACTTCTTGGTGAAGTTGAGAGTATTAGAAAGAGCTAGGATCTAATAGGGCTAAGAACATATACAAGGAGTAGGGATTTCCCCTACTTCCCCTACTCTTGCCGAGTATCCGGCTTGCCTATTAGGAAAAGCGAAGTAGGGGGCCGCAAGATTGCCCTACTTCCCCCCTACTTCGTCCCCTACTTCGCCAGCGTGCTAAAGGGGGAGCCCAAATACCCATTCGAGACAAAGAGGTAACGAAATGCAATTCACCATCGACGGAGCCAGGGTGCGCAGCTTGCGCACGGAGCAAGGCAAGAGCCGCGCCTACGTAGGCCGCGTGGCCCGGCGAGCCGAGGCGACCATCCGGGCGTGGGAGACGGGCAGGGTCAGCCGGACTACGGACCCCACCATAGAGGCCGTGGCCCGCGCCTTGAACGTCACGCCGTACGACCTAAGCCCCGACTACGTAGCGCCTCGCGATCCGCTCTTGGGCCGCGTCCACTTCGACCAAGAGTTGGCGCAGCGCATGAGGGGGCTGAGACGGCTCACCTACCGCGACCTGGCGGAGCGCAGCGGGCTGCCGCTCATGACCGTGCACTACATCATGACCAAGGACAAGCCGAGCGCCGAAGCAGAGCACATCTACGCGCTGGCGCTGGCTTTGGAGATGCGCCCCGGTGATCTTAGCCAACCTCTTGCGGCTGCCCCCACGTCGGGCCAGCGTGATCCTCATGGAGCACGGTTGGCTTGCCGGTCCAGACATCCACGCTTGCCTTGACGATCTCCGGGCCCGCCGCGCCTCTTCCAACTAACCAAGAAGCGCACGGGCCGCCCACCCGGCTCGTGGAGCTGTGGGGGTGGACGGCGCGTGCTCTCCGCAAGAAGTCAGAATTGGCTATCAATGTGAGGAGTAAATCGACATGCTCTTAACCGTTTACACCGCCCCACGCAAAGACATACCACCCCTCAGACGCCTTAGGTACGAGCGCTGGCTCTCCATCAAGGAACTCTCCGAGGCCACGGGCCTCAGCCCCAACACCATCTACCGCCTGGAGACCGGAGGGCGCACCACCCCGAGCAATCAGACGCTTCTGATACTCGCCGAGTTCTACGGCCTCACGCTCGATGAGCTCTCCGAGATGGTCCCTCCCCCGCCCGCTCCACGCACGGCCATAAAGCAGATAAGGGACAAGAAGGGCATGTCAGGGCAGAAGCTGGCCAACCTGGCGGGCGTCTCCTACCGCACCGTCTTGAGGGCGCAGTGCGGCGAGCCGGTAAAGCGAGAGGTCATCTTGCGCCTCGCCGACGCCTTGGAAGTCTACCCCTACCGGATCGCCCCCGACCTGTTCACCCCTCCGGTCGATCCCCGCTCGATCGCGCCGCCCCGGATAGTGCCCGGGAGGTCCTACGGACGGGACGCCGAGCCGGACGTGGCGTGATGGAGAAGCGTCGGGCAAGGGCACGGGCCCCGTAATCGTTGACGGACGTGAATTGCTAAGGTACGGAGCGAAACGCGTTTTCGTTGACGGATGGTAAATGGTAGCTTCCGAAGCCAATCCGCAAAATCGTTGAAGCCCTACAAATGCTAACTTCGACGGCCAACTTGCGAAATCGTTGACGCAAGATAAACCCGGAGATCTCGCACCGTCGTATGACCGTGGCTAGCCCCGGTGCCGACAAGATTGTTGCGCGCCGCAACCGTGCCGCCAGCCCCCGCGACCGCGTGGATGGCTGCGTGGCCGGTGGCTGCTACGAGGACATCGGCTTGCCTTCACGGGGGTAGTCGGTCATCGTGCTCCGGCGGCCCTTTCAGGATGTCTACTCGGCAATAATTTGGTCTCGTAACGTTTGCCGTAACGCTCAGGAGACGATGCTGCTGTAGAGTGGAGGTGTGACAGAAGGGGCAAGGGAACAGCATCGAATGCGCGGTGCGCCGCATGGGCGATGGCTTCTCGTTGCGCGGATGGTGTGGGTGACGGTGGCCGTCGTGGCCGTGGGAGTTTACATCGTCGGCCTACCGACCTACTACGACCAACTATCTTCCCTTTCTACGCCCGACATTGGGAACCCCGCCGCTTTTAGGGCCAATCTCAAGCAGGCTGGCCTCTCCGTGGGCTTCTACGCAGCCTATGGCCTCACCACAGAGATCATCTTCGCGGCGGTGAGCTTTACGGTCGGACTCTTGATCTTCTGGCGCAGGTCCGACGAGCCTATCGCCCTCTTGGTAGCGCTATCGATGGTGCTCTTCGTGGGAGGCTCGGCCTCCTCCGAAACCCTCGCTGCAGCGTATCCCTCCTTGGAGGTGACGAACACCGTTTTGACCTTCCTCAACACGGCATGCTTGATCCTGGTCTTCTACCTGTTCCCGGATGGGAGATTCGTGCCCCGCTGGTCGAGATGGTTTGCGCTGGCGTTGATCATGCTCACGGTGCCCAACTTCTTCTTCCCTGGCTCACCCCTCAACTGGGGCAAGTGGCCCGGATGGATGGGTTTCCCTGTGTTTGCGACCATACTGGGAAGCGGCGTGCTCGCCCAGGTGTATCGCTACCGTAGGGTGTCCTCCCCGGTACAACGCCGACGGACCAAGTGGGTAGTGTTCGGCTTCGTCGTGGGGATTACAAGCTTCCTCGGGATGATCCTGCTTCAAGCGACGCTCCTCCCGTCTCTCGGCACCTCCGGCTTGTTCCTCGACCTGATAGGGAAACTGAGTATCACGCTATTCGTGCTGGTGATACCGATATCGTTTGGCGTGGCGATCCTGCGTTCCGGGCTGTTTGACATAGACATCATCATAAACCGCACCCTCGTCTACGGTTTCCTCAGCGCCACGCTGATCGCGCTCTACTTCGGCAGTATCGTGCTGTTGCAGGGAGTCTTCGTGACTCTCACGGGCGAGCAGTCAACCCTAGCCGTGGTCGCCTCTACCCTCCTGATAGCGGCTCTGTTCAATCCTTTGCGTCGTCGCATCCAGTCGTTCATAGACCGCCGCTTCTACCGCAAGAAGTACGATGCGACAAAGACCCTTGAAGCCTTCTCCGCCAAACTGCGCGACGAGACGGACCTGGAGGCTCTGAACGACGAACTGGTGGGGGTGGTAAGGGAGACGATGCAGCCAGCCCACGTCTCGCTGTGGTTGCGTCCCGACACGGCTCCGCAGCGCCAAGAGCCGGGTTAGCCGTCACCGTCCACGAGCAGCCTGAGGGCGGCTGAAGGTCGCAGATCGGGACTCGCCTCGCCGCCGAGAAGCTCACTGAGCGCCGCAACCGTGCCGCCAGCCCCCGCGACCACGTGGACGGCTACTTGCCCGGTGGGTCGCTTCGAGAACGTCGGGCTGTCATCGTGGAGGTAGTCAGCATCGTGACCCGGCGGAACTTTCGGACTCCTAATCGGCCGTGACTCGGCCTCGTAACGCTAGCCGTAACGCTTGGCAGACGATGGTGCTGTAGAGTGGAGTTGTGACAACAGGAACAAAGGAACGAGATCAAGGAGTCGGTGGGATGAGTTCCCGCACCGCCATTTGGCTTGCCTGGTCACTATGGGGACTCTCATTAACCCTCACCGTGGTAGCCCTCTTGCTCTTGGCTCTGAACCTCTCTCACCCACACACGCACATCGTCGATAACTGGCTCGACAGCACGCTCAATGCCGTGTTCTTCTCGACTGTGGGTGCTATCGTAGCCTCTCGCCGACCCGAGAATCCTGTGGGCTGGCTGTTGGGCCTATACGGTCTCGCTCAGAGCATCGACCACTTCAGTGCCCAGTACGCCATCTATGCCTTACTGGCCCAACCCGATTCACTGCCCGCAGGCGAAGCTATGGCCTGGGTCACTTCCTGGCTCGTGCCCATCATAATTGGCTTCTCGGTGTTCCTTATACTGCTGTTCCCCACTGGAAGGCTACCAAGTAGGCGCTGGCGGTGGGTGACGTGGCTGACGGTGGCCTTTATCTTGGTGGGAGCTATATCGGATGCGTTCTCTCCTGGACCGGTGGATGGTCTTGGCCCGATCCGAAACCCGCTCGGTATAGCGGGCTTCTCCAACGTCTACACAGCGATTCTCTTCAACATGTTGCCTCTAGTTCTGCTCGTTGCGGCAGCTTCATCGGTTTTCGTGCGTTTACGTCGGGCCATAGGAGTAGAGCGTCAGCAGATCAAATGGTTCGCTTACGCTGCTGCGGCGACAATTATAGGCCTCGTACTTGCCGAAGTCATCCCCGACGTGATAGCCGTGCCCCTCTGGTTTGAGCGGATCGGGTACGCGATTTTGCTAGTATTGATACCGGCCATTCCTATCTCCATAGGGATAGCCATCCTGAAGTATCGCCTCTACGACATAGACGTGATCGTCAACCGCGCCCTCGTCTACTTTCCCCTGACGGCCGCACTGGTGGGGGTCTACTTCGGGGGTATCGTGGTGCTGCAAAGGGTGTTCGTAGCCCTCACGGGAGAGCAGTCTACCCTTGCAGTGGTGGCCTCTACCCTCGCCATCGCCGCCCTGTTCAATCCTTTGCGGCGGCGTATCCAGGGTTTCGTCGATCGGCGCTTCTACAGGAGAAAGTACGACGCCAGGAAGACCCTGGAAGCCTTCTCCGCCAAGCTCAGGGACGAGACAGACATTGAGACGCTGAATAACGAACTGGTGGGTGTGGTAAGGGAGACGATGCAGCCAGGCCACGTTTCGTTGTGGTTACGTCCCGAGGCGGCTCCGGATGGGGAGCATCCACGCTAGCTGCTGGAGGCTTACTGACTCCAAGCATGGCGTTGTTCCTAGTACAGGGTAGATGACCCACCTCCATGCTTGGTTTGGCCTACATCTTTCGGGCCATTTTGTCCCGATTACCGCTGAGAGTCTTCACTGGTACGCCTATCTACGGTATGAATTGAGAGGTAACCGGTGCCCATATCCTCCTTTCCCTTTCGCACCTATTACCCCGATACGGGCACCGGCTCTGGCTACCCAAACCGTACCTGTGCTGGAGCCTGCCTACAACCCCCTCTTAAACACGCTTCGCGACGCTTAACGTCGCTTTACACCTGCGACCTCGACAGATATGGGAGCTAGGCTGCTGCTCCGATTCATGCAAACACACTTCTACCTCACACAACCAGTAGGCTTTACTCCCCCTGATTCGTGCGCTGGTCTTCCCGCGCCGCCTGCTCGATTGCCTCGCTGGTTGCATCCCTTACCCTGAACCTGCTGACCTCGGTGCCGTCTTCCCTACGCAGCACTATCGCACCAGGGACACTCACCAAATCCAAGCGGTAGCCTTTGCCGAGCAACGACCGTACCTCGGTGTGCTCCATACCCGACGCCTCGTTTCTCAGGATGGTCGTGACGGTGATCTCCTCTCCCCCCACGAACCCCCGGATCTCCTCGCTCATAATCGCACCTCCTCCCCTTGCTACTCGGGGATCTCAGCGCGGTAGCCGGTTGCACCACTGGCTTCCCAGGCCCTCATTAGTGCCCAACTTCCCTAGGACCGGGGTCGAAGCCTCTACCTCGTGCCCGATGTACCTTCGGCCCCTATCTAACCACAAGGAATGGTATTGTGCATCACCCAATCGCAGTATATTTTGGGAGTACGTATCATCTTGGCTCTCAGGACGAGTAAGGGAAGTAGTTCGTTCTTAGTACGAGTCGGGCCGCGCCTACCTTAAGAGAAAATGAGTTGGGCGACTTTGCACCACGCTAAAAGCGAACTGCTCGGCCTGCCCGATGTCCTCGGTAATAGGCGAGCCTGTCGTTGGTATCTTCCCACCTGGCAAGCCCCTCGTTGTGGGCGAAAGGTTCCGTGCTTCCGAACAGTCCATCAGCCCAACCGCACCGGTATGGCTCGCTTACTGACTCCGGTTCTGAGCGCATCTCAGAATCCGAAATGGGAAGAACCTCCGATCCACACCCAGGACACCACATAATGCCGTCGGCCAGACGCCGCATCTCGGGATGGCCACAATCACATGCGTGGCTCCCGAAAACGTCCGGCAAGGAGACTATCTGCTCAAAGGTCTTGAGCACCCGCGTGCTTATGGAACGGTCGCACCTTCTGCAGCGAGCCACACCCTCGGCGCTGCGCTCGAGCTCATCGATTCCGCAACAAGGACAGATTATGGAGTTGGCGGTGGACGATATATAGGCTAGCTTCTTCACTGTTTTCCCCCTGGCTGGACTTACTCCTAGTTATCTAACCTAGTTTTGTTTGAACCTCTTCGCTTCGTCCATCTACATCTCCCCATTACTCCACCTTGCGCCCGGTGGGCGACTATGTATCCGAAGACTAAAGCGCGGCGGGTGTTGACACATCTGCCACATGGATATGTTTCATATGCCACATGGTCAATGTATTGGATATCTCTCTACCCAAGCCGCATGACTGGTTGGTGACACACTGAGACTCAGAACGCCCGGATGTAGACTTCCGTGTCCGACTTGCTACAAGGCTCGGACAAAGCAGTTCGCGAATCGAGAGGCGGGGGTGGGTCGCAGAGATGGGCGGCTGCATTGCTGGGTGCGCAAACCCCCGCGAAAAATCCGCGCCCGATTTCGAGGACACAAGCATACATCGCTTAGTTGCTTGGTAGCTGAATCTCCGGAGATTCGGCCCCCGTCGGCTCACTCTGGCTGAGAACGACCTTCGCAACGGTAGTCGTAACGCTTGGGAGACGATGGTGCTGTAGAGTAGGGTTGTGGCAGAAGGGGCAAAGGAACAGGATCAAGGGGTCGGTGGAATGAGCGCCCGTGCCGCCTCCTGGCTGGCTTGGTCGCTGGCCGGGCTCTCTGTGACCATGTTCGTCGCGACCGTAGTTTTGTTCTTTCTCACCCGATCCGTGCAGCCTCCCTCCAGCTGGGGCACCGGAGGCCTCAGCCTCGTGTTGATCTTCCTGGTGCCCTTCCTCGCTTTTCCTTTGGTGGGTGCCCTGATCGCTTCGAGGCGTCCCCGTAACCCCATAGGCTGGATATGTCTGGTTGCCGGCGTCTACTGGATGCTAGCCAACCTAACCAGCGGCTACGGAACCTATGGCCTGATTGCGAAACCCGGATCGGTTCCATTCTCGGCAGCGATCGGTTCTGTGGGCGAGTGGATGTGGGCACCAGCCCTGGGACTGCTGGGGATCTACCTCCTCCTGCTATTCCCCGACGGGAGGCTACCGTCGAGGAGGTGGCGCCCCCTGGCTTGGTTGGCCGGGGCGGTGATCGTCTCGGTAAGCCTGGGCATCGCACTCTCTCCTGGGCGACTGACGGACCTCGGGGGCGTACGCAACCCCTTTGGGCTAGAGCAGATCCCCTGGATAGCGAGCGCGGCACAAAGCGTTACCCTGCTGCTCCCGGTGTGCATGCTAGCCGCAGCTACAAGCTTGGTGTTGCGCTACCGGCGATCCAGCGGGGAGGAGCGAGAGCAAATCAAGTGGCTAGCCCTCGCAGCTATGATCTTGGGATTGGGGTTCTCCTCCTTCGTAATCCCTAGCCTCCTTTTGTCGTCCGACGATGCCGGAGGCGATAACCCATTGTGGGAGAACCTCGCGGAGGACGCCGTGGTGTTGAGCTTCGTCGGTGTCCCCGTAGCGGTGGGCATAGCGATCTTGCGCTACAGGCTCTACGAGATAGACATCCTCATAAACCGCGCCCTCGTCTACGGATCTCTTACCGCCACATTGGTCGCGCTCTACTTCGGCGGCATCGTCGTGTCGCAGAGGTTCTTCGTCTTACTCACCGGCCAGCAGGCCACCCTCGCGGTCGTCGCTTCGACGCTCCTTATCGCTGCCCTGTTCAACCCTTTGCGTCGTCGCATCCAGTCCTTCATCGACCGCCGCTTCTACCGGAGAAAGTACGATGCAGCAAAGACCCTTGAAGACTTCTCCGCCAAGCTCAGGGATGAGACGGACCTCGATGCGTTGAGTGGAGATCTGGTACGTGTGGTAGGGGAGACGATGCAGCCAGCCCACGTCTCGCTGTGGTTGCGTCCCGAAACGTCCTCCAAGGGCGAGCAGTAAGCCTAGCAACCCTCTAATCACCGGAGTGCGTGGAAGGTGCGTTCTGCGACCTACTCCGCCCCAACGGAGTTCAAAGAAATTCGCCTGCAGAATTGCCACCTGGCATACAAAGATAGTCCTATTAGGGGATGTTACGTTCCTCACAAACCTGCTACGCTGCAATCACCACCGCGCGTCTGCTCTACGAGCTTACACAAGGAGGTGTGTAGCGTGGCTTCCACTGATCTTTCATCCAGCCTGCGCACGAGGAGACAGCAGACGGCTAGGGCGGCAACGATCGCCCTAGTAACCGTAGCCTATTTCGCTGTCATCATCGTCGTGTTGCATTTTCTGCGTGCCGACCTCAACCCTATAAGTACTCCAACGAGCGAGTACGCTGTCGGGCGATACGGGTTCCTTATGAGCTCGGCCTTTTTCAGTATGAGTCTGGGTTCTTTCGCTCTGGTAATCGGACTCAATCGGGGAGTATCCAAGCGGGCGCGCTCTGGGATCGGTCTTGTGCTATTGGGAATATGGGCAGTAGGTGTCCTGATCGCGATGAGCTTCCCCATCGACCCGGAAGGTGCTCCGCAAACAATCTCCGGCACGATCCATCGGATTAATGGTCCTTTGGCATTCCTTAGCCTGACCGCTGGCACGATCCTAGTGTCACGGCGCTTCAAGCAAGATCGGCTGTGGCGTCCGATACATCGCAGCGCTGTGATTCTGTCGCTGGTCATGCTGACAGCGTTTATTGCGAATTTTGTGAACATCGCCACGGCATCAGGGTTTGGGGGCCTCTGCCAGAGGGTATTCCTAGTTGCGTTTGTGACATGGTTCGTTCTAACAGCGGCGCGCCTGCGCTCCATATCTAGTAGGTCTGTTCGATCTCGGTAATAGCGGCACTCTCAGGCTGCCCTTTGTGTGCACCCCCTCGAAAAATCCACGCCCGATTTCGTAGTGTAAGCATACATAACTTGTGTAGGCGGAGCGTATTTCGAGGGTTCGGTTCTGCTCTGCACACAAAACGACCGTCGTAACGCTTGCCGTAACGCTTGGCAGACGGTGCTGCTGTAGAGTAGGGTTGTGACAGAAGGGGCAAGGGAACAGGGTCGAGGAGTAGGCGGGATGAACCGCCGCACCGCCTCCTGGCTGGCGTGGTCGCTCGGCGCTCTCTCGGGGGCCATGTTCGTAGGTAGCGTGGCATTGTGGGTACTCGCCCGTTCAACTCACGTTCCCAGTAGCTGGGGCGCCAACCTCACCGTAGCTGGCCTGTTAGGAGAAGTGCTCTTCTTGGCCTTCCCCTTGGTGGGCGCCCTGATCGCCTCCAAGCATCCCCACAACCCTATAGGCTGGATCATGCTGGCCGACGGCTTGTTGTGGATGCTCAGAGACATGTTCACCTACTACAGCGTCTATGGTGTGGCCAAGCCCGGCTCGGTTCCTTTCCCGGTAGGACTCGCCGGAGTAAACCATTGGTTGTGGGTACCAGCTGGGGGGCTGCTAGGTACCTATCTGCTCCTGCTGTTCCCAGATGGGAAGCTCCCCTCAAGGCGATGGCGCTCACTGGCATGGCTCTCTGGGGCGGTAATCGTCTTGCTTAGCATCGGCGTCATACTCACCCCCGAGCCGCTAGAGAACCTTGGGGAGATACGCAACCCGTTTGGGCTAGGCGCAGTTCCTTGGCTGACTACTGCAGGGTATGTTGTTCGCCCGCTGCTCCCCCTATGCATACTAGCCTCGGCTCTGAGCCTGGTGATGCGCTACCGGCGTTCTGGGGGTGAGGAGCGAGAGCAGATAAAGTGGATAGCCTTCGCCGCCTCGGTGGTTGGCTTGCTGTACATGATCGCCCTGGTTAGCTCGTTTATCGTCCCATCGGAGATCTGGTTTGCTGCGGGCTTACCGTTGTGGTTGGACTTCCTAGAGTATGCGGCACTGCTGAGCTTCACGACAGTTCCTATCGCCATGGGCTTTGCCGTCCTACGCCACCGTCTCTACGACATTAATATCCTCATCAACCGCACCCTCGTCTACGGTTCCCTAACAGCTGCGCTAGTCACACTGTACTTCGGCGGCATAGTGGTTTTGCAGAGGCTCTTCGTACTACTCACAGGCCAGCAATCTACCCTCGCTGTCGTTGCCTCGACTCTCCTAATAGCGGCGCTGTTCAACCCGCTGAGAAGACGTATCCAGTCGTTCATAGATCGTCGCTTCTACAGAGCGAAGTACGACGCGAGAAAGACGCTTGAGGTCTTCTCCTCGAAGCTCCGCGACGAGACGGACCTGGAGGCATTGAGCGGCGACCTAGTGGGAGTGGTTCGGGAGACGATGCAACCGGCTCACGTCTCTTTGTGGCTGCGCCCCGATACGAAACCACAGCGCCGGCAGCTAGGTTAGCCGCACCTCCCGCAGCCAGCTCCAGGGGCTGCTGAGCGGTCGCGCCGCACGGTGGACTGTGAGGACCGAAACGGGCCGCGCGCGTAATACAATCCGCCCCCAGGGCCGCCGGCTTAGATCCCCTCCGGCGGTCCTTCACTACGCAAGATGGCGCATCTTTATACGGCACCACGACATGTGGGCACCGGCGCTCGGCCCCCGGGGCTGGGGCGTCGGGCGTTTTCGGCTCCGTAGGACCGAGGATATGCAGGATGCTGCATATGGAGTTCGGAGAACACCCCTTCCACGCACTCCGGTGAATAGGGCATAAAGAAGGGTCGAATTCCCTTAGGATTCGACTCTTCCCGCACACTCCACCTTCGTTTACGGGGTTAGTTTCCTTAGAACGAAGGTGGCAGACCTTCAAAGAAGCTTTCCGGGATGGAGTTGCCCAATCGCTCAAACTCAGATGGTGTGTCGGCCACCCTCTCGCAATCGGACGCTACCAAGTCTTTCTTGTCGGCGAACACCCGGTCGAAACCGCCGCCGCCGCCGGCGAAGAACTCGAAGAACTCCATGTGCTCCCTGTTGGCCTCCCGCCAGGCGGCGAAGCCCTCGAGCAGGGTAGGAAACACCTCCGGCGGGGTGAAGAACTTCGGTTCGACCATGACGAACGCACGCATAGCCCTATTGCTCCTTTCCTCGTTGCCTTTTCCCACAAGGCATGATGCCACCGGCCAGTGCTCCGTGCGAACTTCGCAGAATTAGCCTTCCACGCACTCCGGTGAATAGGAGATAAATAGAGGATAATAGAACGGCACCGAGGGAGTCATGCGACTACGAGCGTGGGAGGGCGCGGATTGGAGAAGTAGCGTATCTTGGTGGTCGAAGACGACATCAGGTTCAGGGAGGTGTTCGAGCGGGCAATTGGGCATGCGCTGGCCACCGAGCTGCTCGACGTCGTGTTCGTGGGGGCTGGCTCGCTCTCTGAGGCGCGTGCCCTGCTGCGGGAAGGCGGACTGGATGCCGCGCTGATCGACGTGAAGCTGCCCGATGGGGATGGGCTGGACCTCGTTCAAGAGATCAATGACGGCGGCGTAGGCAGCCCGATGCCGACTCTTGTGTTGACGGCGTACCTAGACCACAAAGTGGCCGCCAGAGCCATGGATGCAGGTGCGCAGGGTGCTTTCTCCAAGGTGGCCTCGGTGCCCGAGACGGCAGAGGCAATAAGAAGGCTGATTGAAAGCGGAAGCTCGGAGGCTTGAAGCACCGGACCGGGCTTATGCGAACTTCCGAGAGTACCCCTTCCACGCACTCGGATGAGTAGGGGTTGCGAGCCTTCGGGCGAACGGCGAGGATGTACGCAATGGCGCGTCTGCGCAAGACCACGCGGTTATTGCTTGTCTGGCCGGTAGACAAGAGCAAGGGAGCCAAAACTGAGAGCTGTGCTTTCGACAAGCCTCAGCTTCGTCGGAGGCGTCCCGTCCGG
>Ga0126308_10000152_pt1 | contig 18542 bp, 21 predicted proteins | sample Plot55_FD_92533 | JGI IMG/M metagenome (GOLD analysis project Ga0126308, IMG submission 92533) | Serpentine soil microbial communities from UC McLaughlin Reserve, CA, USA - Plot55 | ecosystem: Environmental > Terrestrial > Soil > Grasslands | place: USA: UC McLaughlin Reserve, Lake County... | reverse complement strand
TGCACATCGACGGCGGGCGTGCACCGGGAGCGGCAGAGCGCCGCCGGGGGTACCGCCAGTCGTTGGTAGCCGCTGGGCTAGACCCCATGCCATTTATCAGCGGTGGCCTGACCGAGATGGACGGCGCCCGAGCCGGCAATACAGTCGCGGCTATGCTCCACAGGCGGCGAGGCAAGCCCAGCGCAGTCTTCGCCTTCAACGACCAGTGCGCCCTTGGGCTACTACAGTCCGTACGCGCTGCCGGTTTCACCGTCCCAGACGATCTGGCCGTGGTGGGCTACGACGACAGTCGAGTAGCCCGGTTACCGTGGGTCGAGCTAACAACCATCGGTCAGGACGTCCGGGAGCTAGCCAGAAAGGCCGTTGATCAGGCCGTTGCTCGCACCCATCACCCAGCAGATCGACTCGAGACCATCGTTTCCCCTGAACTGGTGGTCAGGAGTACCTCACGCGCCACGAAATCGCGTAGGCGCTGACTTAATCGGTGGCTGTACCCGCTCACGCCACCCGCTCGGTAGCAAGCTCCTCGGCAAGCATGTGTGCGAAAACGGCAGTCGTGGACGTGTGATTGCCGACGAAATCCGGTGGCCGTCCCATCGAGTCGCGGCTGGCGCGGATGTAGTCCTCGCTCTCGGGCCGAGGCTTGATGTGCAGAAACATCGGCAACCCGTAGCGCAGACAGATGAAGGCGACCATCAGTCTGGCGATCCGGCCGTTCCCATTGGCGAAGGGGTGAACGCGCAAGCACTCGCCGTGAGTGAGCGCGGCAAAGCTGATCAGTGCGAGTATCTCGTCTGGGGTGGTCGGTGACTTACCGATCGGCAGCCGAGCGTCCAGTTCGACGAAGACTGCGCGTAGCCCGGCGAGGACCGCCTCAATCTCATCACCCACCTGGCGCGCCCAGAGACCCATCTTTTCTGGATTACCGTCCTTCAACCGCGCACCCAGTCCGACTTCGTAGTCGATCAGCTCTGGGACGGCAGGGTCGCCGCGAAGATGCCCGACATAGCCGGCGACCGGCACGTCACATCCGGCATAGAGCCGCGCATGCCAGCGGCAGAGTTCCTCGCGAGTCGGCAGCACGCGATCAGTGGCAGTCGCGCGCAGCTCGGTGATCAGCTTCGCGACATTTCCCTGGATCAGGGAGAGATTCTTCGGGTCGTCTTCCTGCCACCACGGAGGTGTCATGCAAGCCCGGTACGTGCCGATCTGTAGATCGTCGAAACGTCCCGGGCGTGGTGGGAACGGTCGACGACGACTCCATCGACTGCGGCGGCAGGCTGCATGTATCGGCTATGCAGCGGCTCTGACAGGCCTTCTCCGGCGACGAAACGCTCCAGACCGCGGGCCTGGATCCGCTCGTACTGCTCCTGGGTTAACTCGGCCAACCGATCTGCGGCAGCCCGCAGATCTTCGCTCAGCATCCCGCCGCGAGCGACGACCTCATGTTCGATTGCCTGCTCGATCAGCTCGTTCTGACTGATGCCCAATCGGGCGGCAACCTCAGCGGTCAGGGTCCGAAGCTTCTCGTTACGCCAGCGCAGTGGGAATACAGCTCGTGGGGCCATGACTCCAGCATGATGCGAATCGTCGTGATGTCAAGACGAGCGTATGACATCATGCTAATGCTTCGCTCCTGACAACACTTCAACTGCACACATGACCTGCGGCGCCCTGGAAAGACGTGCATCAGCGGTAATCAGCGTTGTCCCGAGCAGCTCAGCCAGTGCGACACAAGCCGCGTGATAGGCCGTCAGGTTGTCGCGCAGGTCTCAGCAACGTGTCAGAAGTTCGCGATGTGATGCCCGGCGAAGCGAGAGATCACGGAGGTCCGCAAGCGCCTCGCGCGCACGACGTTCATCGACCTTTCCGATGCGGAGCAGACCGCGCAACGCGGATGTGACCTCAAGATCGACAAATTCAGGCGCGGCCAGCTCTTCCCCTCCCAGGCGAGCTCGCCCCAAATCCCGTCATCGACGAAGACAGCGACAAGAACACCCGCGTCAGTGACTATCACGATCCGCCCGGATGATGGCATTGATGTCGTCGAAACTTACCGATCCCCCAGATCTGCTAGCTGCGCGTTCAAGAACCTCATCAAGCGTTGGTCGATCAGCCTCTTCGATGAGGTGCTGCAAGAGGTATTCCTGCAGCGACTGATGCGCGGCCGCGGCCCGTTTCCGCAACACCGCATGGGCGCGTTCGGGCACACCCTTGATCTGGATGCTTGTCATGGCCATTTTGGCGCCACTGGCGCCAAATGCAAGCAGTCATGAGTGCGGCAGTCCAGCCAACAGTTGCCGAGCCATCACGATTCGCTGGATCTGATTAGTGCCCTCATAAATCTGGGTGATCTTTGCGTCCCGCATCATCCGCTCTACAGGGAAGTCCTTGGTATAGCCATAGCCGCCGAGCAGCTGAACGGCATCGGTGGTGATCTCCATTGCCACATCGGAGGCGAAGCACTTCGCGGCAGCTCCGAAATAGGTCAGATCGGCATCCCCGCGCTGAGATTTCGCGGCTGCGACGTAGCTGAGTTGGCGGGCAGCTTCCAACTTCATGCCCATGTCCGCGAGCATGAACTGCAGACCCTGGAATTCGGCAAGCGCCTTGCCGAACTGCTTGCGCTCCGTGACATAGCCGAGCGCATAATCGAGAGCACCTTGGGCAATGCCCACCGCCTGCGCCGCGATGGTGACACGCGTGTGGTCGAGGGTGTGCATCGCCGTCTCAAAGCCGGTGCCTTCAGCGCCGATCATCCTGGACTCCGGGATGCGTACGCCGTCCAGGTACACCTCGCAGGTCGGAGAACCCTTGATGCCCAGTTTCTTCTCCGGCGCGCCGAAGGAGACTCCCCCGTCGGATTTCTCAACCACGAAGGCGCTGATGCCTTTGGAGCGGGCGTCTGGATCGGTCACCACAAACACGGTGTAGAAGTCCGACAGCCCGGCATTGGTGATCCAGCGCTTGACGCCGTTCAGAATGAAGTGGTCGCCATCGCGTACGGCGCGGGTCCGCATGCTTACCGCGTCTGAGCCTGACTCCGGCTCCGACAGGCAGTAGGACGCCATCGCCTCGCCCCGTGCGATCGGCGGTAGGTAGGTCTGCTTGATCTCTTCCGTTCCGGCGAGCAGCCAGGGCAACGTGGCCAGCTTGTTGACGGCCGGAATCAGCGAGCTAGCTGCGCAGACACGGGCAATCTCCTCGATCACGATGACGGTCGCCAAGGCGTCGGCCCCGACCCCCGAGTAGGCCTCGGGAATGTGGGGCGCATGAAAGTCCGCTGCCACCAGCGCTTCGAGTGATGCCTTGGGAAACTCCGCCAACTCATCAGCCTCGGCAGCGTTCGGAGCGACCTTCTCCTCGCACAGCTCGCGGACCGCAGCGCGGAACGCCTCATGCTCCTCACTCGGGCGATACATGTCGCCGAAGTCGGTCACGTATTCATTGTGCCTGCTCGTGCATCGCGCTGGATGCCGCTTCTTTCGTCGTCGCTCGCAGACGAAAAGCGCGCCCGCTCGCTCCTCCTCACCACGGCGGCGCGCGATTACCGACGCTCGCAGGCAGTGAGCCTATTCGGCTCCGCTCAGATTGTGGGAGCTAAGGGATCCCACTCATCAGGTAGCAGTGGCGGCTTGTCGACTGAACTCGCTACGTCGACAAAAGCACGTGATTCGACCGACTCCGCGATCGCGGTCATGGTGTCCAGAACGTGATAGCCCATCGCCCCCTGCGCGCGATGGGGTCGACCCTCCCGCAGAGCGCGAGCCATGTCCAAGACTCCGGTACCACGGGAGGACACGGCCGTGGTGGTGGCTACCGTCTCCCAGTCCTCGTTACCACGCCGCCTGATGGCGATCGCGCCGTCAAAAAAGTTGGGATCAGGAAACAGCATCGTGGCCTCGGTGCCGTTGACTTCCAGCAGCATCCGAGGAAGCGCCGAGTCGAAAGAGAAGATGGCCTGTGCGGACTGGCCGGATTCGAACTGGGCTAGGGCGCTCACGTGGCTGGGTACTGTGACGTCAAACTCCTCCCCCGCCTTGGGCCCAGAGCCGATCACCCGCCGTTCTCGGGCCTTCGACCCAAGCGCAGCCACCGAGGAGACTGATCCGAAGACCTGGACGAGCACGGTGAGGTAATAAGGACCAAGGTCGAACAGCGGGCCGGCACCAGGCGCGTACAGGAACGCTGGGTTGGGATGCCACGACTCCGGCCCAGGCAATTGCAGCAGCACCAGAGCCGTGAGCGGCGTCCCGATCAAGCCCTGCTCGATAAGCCGGCAGGCCGTCTGCAACCCCGCACCTAGAAAGGTGTCCGGAGCGCAGCCAACGAGTAGCCCGGCCGCCTCAGCGTCTCGGAGCAGCCTCTCTCCGCTGGCGCGGTCGAGAGCTAAGGGCTTTTCGTTCCAGACGTGTTTGCCAACCCCGATTGCCTGAGTCGCGACCTCGGCATGAGCCGCCGGGATGGTGAGGTTGACGACGATCTCCACGCCCGGGTGGTCGAGGACGGTAGCCACATCTCCCGCGGCTGGAACGTCATACTTGGCGGCCTTTTCCCGAGCAGCCCCGGGGACGATATCGCCGATCGCAAGCACCTCGGTGTCGGGAAAACTGGTGAGGTTCTCCAAATACGTGTCGCTGATCGTGCCGGCACCGATCAAACCAACGCCCACCGGACTAGCCATGATCAAGCTCGATCGGCGAGCAGGAACTCGCGGCTGGCCCGTACGGCTTGGAGAAGATCGGTTTCAGAGTCATCCAGCTCCACGACCCGGAGCGCCTCCGGAGCCGCATCGATGATGTCCCAGACCGGCACCACACCCGATCCCACCGGGACTTGTTTGCTCGTATCAAGGGTCCCGTCGCCATCCTTGATGTGCAGGGCGACGACCCGCTCACCCAGGCGGGTGAGGAGGGCGGGCACGTCGGCGCCGCCCGCGTACGCCCAGTAGGTGTCCACCTCGAGCACTACCTCCGGGGCCACCCGATCTGCCAGCACTTCCAGCGCATGGACTCCGCTGATCTTGGACTCCAGCTCGAAGTGATGATTGTGGTAACCGACCCGGAGGCCGTAGCCGGCAGCCTTCGCCGCCACGGCATTGAGCTCGCTTGCAATCTCGCTGACATCAGGCTCTGACTGCCAGCGAGTCGAGTCGACGTACGGCTCGATGATCGTCTGGATGCCGAGCTCCGCTGCCAGCTCACAAATCGGGTCGTGGTCCTCACCTAGCAGGTGGATGTGCGCTGTCGGAGCAGTCAGGCCGTTCGTAGCCAACCCGGAGCGCAGTTCGTCGGCAAAATTGACGAAGGCGAACGGCTCGACCTGGGTGAATCCGAACGCCGCGAGCTTGGAGAGTGTGCCGTCGAAATCTTGGGCTAGGGCATCGCGCACGGTGTACAGCTGAACGGACAGCTCCGACATTGACAACCTCCTGGTGCGGTGGGCCCTACCTTGCCTGCAAGTGGTCACAAACAACAAGAGAATCGCCGAATTCGTTGTGGCAAGTGACCACTTTCGGGACGAGACCGAGCTGCTACGTCGGCTCGTCCAGGAGTTGACGGGCAAGCAAAGTACCGCCGGCGGTGGCAATCGGAAACACGACGACGCCTGCGAAGGGAATGGCGAGCAGCAGGAACGTAGGCACGGCGAAGCCAAGCACCCGAAACCGCCGTGCCCGCATCGCAGCGCGGCGATCCGAAAGCCGGAGCAGGCCGCGTCGTTCAAAGGGAGCCCCAACCAGCTCGATCGCTAGGATCCAGCCGCCAAAGGTCGCAGAGAGCACCGGCACGAAGGTCTGCCCCACGACGGGCACGAATCCGATCGCAAAGAGCATCAGCGCGCCGAGCATGGCGACCGCTATGAGCGTGACGGCCTGCCGCAAGGCCCGGAACAGACCGCGTGCCGCGCTCTCCTTGAGCTCGGGCACCTCACCGAAACCTTGCTCGACAGATTCGGACAATTTGTCATAGAGCGGCGATCCGAGGGCAAGGGTCAATGCCGTGAACGAGATCACCATCAACAACACAGCACCCCCGACGAGCGCGGCGCCGACCAGCACCCGGATCGTGGTGGCCAGGCCGCGAGCCCAACCCTCGGTGAACGGTGTGAGCCAAGCAACAGCCGGCTCGAGCTGGGTGATCAGCGCAATCAGCAGCCCGGTGAAGATCACCGAAGTGATGGCCGGCGGGATGGCACCCAGCAGGAACAGCCGGGGCTGGCGAATGATCAGGCGCATCCCTTTGGTCAGCAACCCGGCACCGATCGCCAGCTCACCTACAGCAGGCCGCCGCATGTCGGTGTGACTAGCGGAGCCCACTGCGCTTGTCCTGGGCGTTGGCCCGCACGGTGGCGCCCTTGGCCTCCGCGGTCTGTCGAAGTTGATCTTGGAACTCGAGCATCCGTTGCCGCAGACCAGGATCAGCGGCCGCCAGGATGCGTACGGCCAGAAGCCCTGCGTTGCGAGCGTTGCCGATGGCAACCGCTGCCACTGGAACACCGGCCGGCATCTGGACGATCGACAGCAGGGAATCCATCCCGTCGAGGTACTTCAGTGCTACCGGCACCCCGATCACCGGCAGCGGCGTGACCGCTGCCAGCATGCCGGGTAGGTGCGCTGCGCCGCCGGCTCCGGCAATGATCACCTCCAGCCCGCGGCCGTGAGCCGTACGCCCGTAGGAGATCATGGCGTCGGTCATTCGGTGCGCTGAGACCACATCGGCCTCATAGGCCACGTCGAACTCCTGCAGCGCCACCCCTGCAGCGCTCATCACCGGCCAGTCCGAATCCGAACCCATCGCAATGCCGACCCGCGGCCGAGGAACCTCATCAGGCACTGAGATCTCCCATCAGGTACGCCGCGGCATGCCGGGCCCGCTTCCGTGTCTCAGCAAGATCATCTCCGAAGGTAGTGACATGGCCCACTTTGCGACCCGGGCGTACCTGCTTGCCGTACAGCTGCACCCGCAACCGCCGGTCACGAGCAAAACAATGCAGCAACGCTGACGGAAGATCTTCCAGCCGCCCGCCGAACACATTGGCCATCACAATCCAGCTCTCCTTGCTGCTCGGGTCCCCCAGCGGTAGATCCAGCACCGCACGGAGATGATTTTCAAACTGGGAGGTATGGGCCCCATCTATGGTCCAATGGCCGGTGTTGTGCGGTCGCATGGCCAACTCGTTGACCACCACCGATCCATCGGCGCGCTGCATCAACTCCACTGCAAGCACCCCCACCACCCCGAGCTCATGAGCGATCATCAGGGCCAGTTGCTGGGCCGCGACGGCCTGCTCATCAGCCAGGTCTGGTGCAGGTGTGATCGTCTCCACACAGATGCCGTTTTGCTGTACTGATTCCGAGATCGGGTACGCCGCCGCCTGCCCAGAAGGCGAGCGTACGACCAGCGCGCTCAGCTCGCGAGCAAAATCCACGAACTCCTCGCCGATGATCTGTACACCGTCGGTCACCCCCGCGAAAGGCTTGCCCGCTTCCAGAGCCGAGTCGAGCCGCCACACCCCCTTGCCGTCGTATCCGCCGCGTGAGGTTTTCGCCACGATCGGCCAACCCAACTCCTCGCCGAACGCAGCCAAGGCGGCCTCATCGCTCACCACCCGACTGATCGGACAGGGAGCCCCCAACGCTGTCAGTCGATCACGCATGATCGCCTTGTCCTGAGCGTGGATCAGCGACGCCGGTCCCGGCCGAACCACTACCCCTGCCGACTCAAGATCTCGCAGCAGGCCGGTAGGCACATGCTCATGGTCGAAGGTCACCACATCGCAACCGGCAGCAAAGCTCCGCACCGTGTCCGGGTCTGTGTAGTCGCCGACTGTGACGTCGTGCACGACGGTCGCTGCAGAGGTCTGACGCCCCTCCGCGAGCAATCGCACATTGATCCCGAGACCGATAGAGGCGGCGTGCATCATCCGAGCAAGTTGGCCACCGCCGATGATGCCAACGGTGAAGGTCCGCCCACGTCTCACGCGCGGAAGCGTACCCTCACTGCAGCCTGAAGATCACCGAACGCTGCACGATGAAATTGACGGTGGTGGCGACGCCTTGGGCGATGACGAAGGCGATGACTTGTACGGTGAGCCGGTTCAGGCCCTGCGAGGTGAGCACAGTGAACAGCACGCTGAACAGGCCAACTTGCAAGGCGAACGTCACTGCGTACAAGACCACCACCGCGATGAATCGGCGCGTCGAGGGCGAGGCCCGGAAGGTCCAGCGCCGGTTGATCAGGTACGCGGTTGTCGTGCCGGCGATGAAGGAGATCGCCTTGGCCGCTGTGTGCCCCAAGCCCAAGGCCATCAAGATCACCAGCAGTCCGAAGTCGACGACCGCTGACAAACCGCCGGTGATGATGAATCGGGTGAGCTGAGCCGGCAGAGGCAGGGTACTTTCGCGCTCGTCGACCGGCAGCTCGACCGGCTGCGGGAACTGGTGGGGATGTTCGGTCATGGACCGCCGTCCCGCCAGCTCGGCCAGCGCGGGGCCCGACGCTGGTTGAATGCCTCGATGCCCTCCACCCGGTCGGCTGAGAATGCTACCGCTTCCCAGGCTCGGCTCTCGATCTCCAGGCCGCGGGTCAGGTCGACGTCGAGGCCCTGCTGAAGCGAGTGCTTGGCAGCACGCAAGCTGATCGGGGACTTGGCGGCAATCTCCTCGGCAAGCTGCAGTGCGCTGGCACGAGCTGCACCCTCGGGAACGAGCCGGTCGGCAAGGCCCATCCGCAGCGCCTCCTGGGCATCCACGCGGCGGCCGGTAAACAGCAGATCAGCGGCCCTGCCGAACCCGATCCGACGCGGCAGCAGCTGAGTGCCACCCTCACCTGGAATCAGCCCAATTCCCACCTCGGGCAAGCCGAACACTGCGCTTGCCGATGCAACGATCAGATCAGCTGACAACGCCAGCTCGCAGCCACCGCCTAGCGCGAATCCCTCCACCGCAGCAATCACCGGAACAGGCAACTCCCGCAGCGCCGCAAAGGCTTCCTGAAACACCGGTCGCTGTCGGCGAAGATCATCATTGTCAAAGCCACGGCGTTCCTTGAGGTCAGCCCCGACGCAGAAGGCCTTCTCCAAGGCGCTGGAGATGATCACCACGCTTACCTGATCTTCGTCAGCAAGCTGACTCGCCGCCTGCCCCAGTCGAAGCACCTGGTCGGTGGACAATGCATTCATGGCCTCCGGGCGGTTCATGATCACCTCGGCCACATGGCCTGAGGGTCGCCCGATCTGGACGGTCATGAGCGAGCAGCAGGCGGGTGCTGACTGCCCTGTGGACCAAAGAGCAGCTGGGTGACCTCACGGCTCACGTGCTCAACATCGGGCACGTCCCGCAACACGATCGTGCCGTCCTCGGCGGCGGTCTGGACGTTGAGGGAGCCACACCCGAGCATTCGATCCAGCAAGCTGCGCTCGTAGGAGACCTCATTGATCCGGTTCAGCGGCAGGTCCTTGCCGATCTTGTTGAGGATGCCGCTGCGCGTGATCAGTCGTCGGCTGGTAATGGTGTAGGTGGTGGTCCGCCAGCGCAGGAACGGCAAAAGCACCAACCAGATGGCCAGCACGACACCGAGCAGGGCGATGGCGAGCTGTCCGATGGGGCGAGCCTCACGTGGGATCACAGCGGCTCCGGCTCCGACGGCGGCAGCGATCAGGACGAAAGCAAGCGCTGGCAAAATCATCGCCTTGACGTGAGTCCTGGTATGGATGACCAGATGCTCGTCGGCGCCGAGCAGTTTCGCCGGAAGAACCACGCCCTCCATGCTGACACACGCACTCACTTAGGACTGGAGATGAACGACGTCGCCGGCGCCGTACACGGCCGATCCTGAAGTAGTCCGAATGACAAGTCGGCCGTCGGCATCGATGCGGTCGGCGATTCCCTCCACGCTCCGCTGCCCGCTCAGCTCCACCCGAACCTGACGACCGATCGTGTCGCAACGCTCTACGTAGGATGCCGCCAACGAGGCGTCATCACCGGCCTGCGACTCCCAGCGGCCGTAGAGGAGTTCGAATGCGGCAAGCACAGTGGCGATGACGGCTGTGCGCGATGGCAGCACCCCGGAGTGCTCGCGAGCGGCGATGGCAAGGGAGGTGGCACTCGGCACCGGCAATTGGTGGTCATCCAGGTTGACATTGATGCCGATGCCGACCACACAGGCCGGGCCCCGTGAGGTGTCGACTCGTTCGGAGAGAATGCCGCAGAGCTTCCGGCCGGCAACCAGGACATCGTTCGGCCACTTGAGAACCGTGGGCAGGTTGGCCACCCGACGCACACCGTCGGCGACCGCAAGGCCAGCCAATAATGACAACCAGGTCCAGCGGCGCGGGTCGATCCCATCCGGTCGCAGGAGGATGGACATCGCAATCCCCGACCTCGGTGGAGCTGTCCAGGTTCGACCCTGCCTACCGCGACCCGCCGATTGGTAGTCGGTGATCAGCACGGTGCCCGGCGCTCCGCCATCCCGGGCCCGGGCCGCCAGATCAGCGTTCGTGGAACCGGTCTCCGCTACCAGATCGACCTTCTGCCAGAGACCGCCCGGCCTTACCAGCTCCTGTCGGAGCTCGGCAACGTCGATGGCGTCGTTCGGCGGCATGTTTGGACCCTAGCGCCCTGGAACGGATGTAGTTGTCGGCGTTTCAGCAGGACCCACGTGGATCTTGGTAACTGGTTAGAGTCCCAGTCATGGATCGCACGATGCCAGCGCCGGACATCCACACCACCGCCGGCAAGCTGGCCGATTTGGACCGCCGGATAGAGGAGGCTGTCCATGCAGGGTCAGCAGCCGCCGTCGAGAAGCAACACGCCAGGGGTAAGAAGACAGCTCGGGAGCGGGTCCTGCTGTTGCTGGACCCGGATTCATTCACGGAGCTGGACGAGTTTGCGCGGCATCGCTCGACCTCGTTCGGTATGGAGGACCGGCGACCCTACGGTGACGGTGTTATCACGGGCTTCGGCACGATCGACGGACGGCCGGTCTGCGTGTTCAGCCAGGATGTGACCGTCTTCGGGGGCAGCTTGGGCCAGGTGTATGGGGAAAAGATCGTCAAGATCATCGACTTGGCGCTGAAGACCGGCTGTCCGATCATCGGCCTCAACGAGGGCGGTGGTGCCCGGATCCAAGAAGGTGTTGTCTCACTTGGCCTGTATGGGGAGATCTTCAAGCGCAACACGCATGCCTCTGGTGTCATTCCGCAGATCTCATTGATCATGGGCGCTGCCGCGGGTGGCCACGTGTACTCTCCTGCCCTTACCGACTTCGTCGTCATGGTCGACCAGACCTCCCAGATGTTCATCACCGGTCCGGACGTGATCAAGACTGTGACTGGTGAGAACGTATCCATGGAGGAACTGGGCGGTGGGCGTACCCACAACACCAAGTCGGGGAACGCGCACTACCTAGCCGCGGATGAGGAAGACGCGATCTCGTATGTGCGGACCTTGATCGGCTTCCTGCCGCAGAACAACCTCGAGGACGCTCCGGCCTTCGAGGTCGAGAACGCACGAGAGCCTGACGATATCGACCGGGATCTCGACAGCCTGATCCCTGACTCGCCTAACCAGCCATACGACATGCACGAGGTCATCTCACGGGTACTTGACGACGCCGACTTCCTCGAGGTGCAGACCCTCTTCGCCCCCAACGTGATCGTCGGCTTTGGCCGGATTGACGGGCACAGCGTCGGTGTCGTCGCCAATCAGCCACTTCACTTCGCCGGATGTTTGGATATCGACGCTTCGGAGAAAGCGGCGCGGTTCGTCCGGACATGCGATGCGTTCAACATTCCGGTGATCACTTTCGTCGACGTGCCGGGCTTCCTCCCTGGTACTGATCAAGAATGGAATGGCATCATCCGGCGCGGCGCGAAGCTGATTTATGCCTACGCCGAGGCAACGGTACCGTTGGTCACGGTGATCACCCGCAAGGCTTACGGGGGCGCCTACGACGTCATGGGATCGAAGCATCTGGGCGCGGATTTCAACCTAGCCTGGCCCACCGCGCAAATCGCGGTCATGGGAGCACAGGGAGCGGTGAACATCTTGTATCGCAAGGAGCTCGCGGCTAGTGAGGATGCCGAGACGATGCGTGCCAACCTGATCACCGAGTACGAAGACGAACTGGCGAATCCGTACCTTGCGGCCGAACGCGGCTATGTCGACGCGGTGATCAGCCCGCACGAAACCCGCCTAGAGATCGCCCGAGCATTGCGGCTGCTGCGCACCAAACGCCAGACGCTACCTCCGAAGAAGCATGGCAACATCCCACTATGAGCGGTGATCAGGAGGTGGCGTTCACCGTCGTCAAAGGCTCACCGACCGAAGACGAGCTGGCAGCAGTGGTGACCGTACTGACGACGCAATTCACCGCGCAGCGTGGAGGCGAACCGAGGCCCGCCCGGTCAGGCTGGTCGGCGTACTGGCGATCACTGCGCAGCCCCATCCAACCGGGTCCTCGCGCCTGGCGTATGTCTGGACGGCCGCAATAGTCCCGTGCCGGGCCATCGCTACAGTGTTGCTACCAAATCTCCCGTCTGTCTTGACCCCGGGCGCTGCTTCTCGGCAGCTGGCAGAAAGGCCCAATGGTGAGTGCTGTAGATGACATATTGGCCGAAATTCCGATGGATCAGCTTGCCGCGCAACTCGGAATTGATCAGGCCACCGCTGAACAGATGACGCGCCAGGCAATCCCCGCGCTGTTGGGCGGAATGCAGGCCAACGCCGAAGATCCCAGCGGTGCCAGGTCGTTGGCCGGAGCCCTCGACCAACACCCGAGCGACCTGATCGATGGCGGAGTCGATCTCAACCAAGTGGATGCCGATGACGGTGAGAAGATCGTCGGCAACATCTTCGGCCCCAATCAAGATCAAGTGGCGCAGACTCTCGGCGGCGGCCTCGGTGGTGGTCAGACGGGCGATCTGATCAAGAAGCTGCTGCCGATACTGGCACCTATCGTGCTCTCCTACCTATCCAAGCGCTTCCTGGGTCAGAACCAATCCAGGGGCGGCCAGAATCCGCTTGACTCGATCTTGAGTGGCGGCGCCAGCGGGTCAAGCAACCCGCTCAATGACATGCTGAACTCAATGCTCGGAGGTGGCGCAGCCGGCAGAGCTTCCGGACAACCGGCTGGCGGCTCAATCCTCGACATGCTGGGTGGCCTCCTCGGGGCCGGTCGCCACTGAATCTCTGACCGTGGCTAGATGTCGCGCCATATTGCAGACTTGCGGATCTCGAACTCAGCGGCACTGATCATGCCGCTGTCACGCAGCGCGCGAAGTTCGGCCAGCACCTGCAGTGGATCGCGGTTTGGCCGCACCTCGCCGCGGATAGCCTCCTGGGCATCATCGGCGAGCATTTCACCCTGAGTGCCGAGGATCTGGTCGATGGTGAGGGTGCCGTCTGCGGTTATGACGCGGACAGTGCCGGAGACCCTGCGCGTGGAGCCCTCGATGGTCAGGACCTCGTGTAGCGGCACGCTGAAGGCCGCAGGACCGGTGCTGCGGCGGGAGCGGAAGAGGACGCGTTCGCTGGTCAACACCAGCAAACCCATATCCCCGGCGTAGCGGCCGTCCATCATCCTCAGCACTGTCTCGGAGTCAGTGAGCGAGGACTCCAGCCGCGCCACGTGGACATCGGAGCGCTGGTCTGAGGCCATTGCAGCCGCCGCGGCCAGCACGTCAGCGCGCAGGTTGTACCGGGCTAGGCGCTCGTGCACGCTAGGGGGCCGTAACCACCGGAACCATGACATCGCCGCACCCTCGCCGTCGGATGATCATCGATGATGACATCCGAGCCGCCACGACACCAAGTGGCAACAGCATAGGCGGTGCAAAACCCGCTGCTTGATGGTTGCCCTCGGCTCCCGAGGCACGGTTGCTGATCCCCGGTCACAGGTGGCGCCGACGGAGCAGGATCAGCACCTTCTACGCTGTGCCCATGTCTCTGCGCTCTGGGGTTGGACCAGTTCCCGACGAGCAGTCCAGATCGAGCATCCGCGAGGTCGATGCCATCGCGGATCGCTACGTCGATGAGTGCGTCACCCGCTATCCCGAGATCGCAACATTCCTTGGGATTCCCGATCATGACGACTCCTGGGGTGACTACTCGCCCGGCGGTCTTGCTGACCGTGTCGCGCACATCCGCAGCACCATCGCAGCGCTGCACGCCGCCCCGCCCTGCGACGAGCGTGAGAACACCGCGAAGGAAGCCATGCTGGAGCGGCTTGGCCTAGAGGTGGAGTTGTACGACGCCCACATCACGGCCTCCCGGGTGAGCGTGATCGGCGGCCAAGCACAAGAAATCCGGTCCATCTTCGACTTGATGCCGACCGACTCCGAGGATGCCTGGCGCAACATAGCCGCCCGGCTTCGCTCAGTCCATCAGCCGCTCGATCAGGTCCGCGAAACCTTGAGCGCTGAGGCTCGCGAGGGAAACATCTCCGCGGTCCGGCAGATCAACGCGACGATTGAGCAGATCCGGTCCTGGACCGGTGAGACGGGCGATGACGATTTCTTTGCGGGATTGATCGCCCGGGCTCCGGAGCACGATGCACAGTTGCTATCCGATCTCAGCGGTGCCGCCGACGAGGCGCGACAAGCGTTTTCCGCCTTCGCAGACTGGCTCGGCACCTCATTGGCACCCCTTGCACCGAGTCTGGATGCGGTCGGCGAGGAGAGGTACGCGCTGGACTCACGTTATTTCCTCGGGGCGGTCATCGACCTCGAAGAGGCGTATCAGTGGGGATTCGAGGAATTGCATCGAATCCAGGAAGCCCAACGCGCCATCGCGAGAGACCTGGTGGCTGAGCCAGACATCAAGGCGGCGTACGCGGCGCTTGATGCGGACCCGGCCCGCCGTATCGAGGGTGCCGAGGCATTCCGCACCTGGATGCAAAACCTTGCTGACCAAGCCGTGGCCAACCTGGCGGGCAAGCACTTCGACATCCCGGATCCCATCAAGAGAATCGAATGTTGCATCGCTCCGACTCACGACGGTTCCATCTACTACACCGACCCAGCCGAGGACTTCTCCCGACCAGGGCAGATGTGGTGGGCGGTGCCGGAGGGGATCGACACCTTCTCCACCTGGAAGGAAGTCACGACCGTCTACCACGAGGGCGTACCCGGTCATCACCTGCAGGTCGCGCAGAATGCGTACCGGTCGGAGCTGCTGAATCGGTGGCAGCGCAAGCTCTTCTTCTGCTCCGGCCATGGCGAGGGCTGGGCCCTTTACGCCGAACGGCTGATGGATGACCTTGGATACCTGGAGTCCGGCGACCGGATGGGAATGCTGGATGCCCAAGCCTTCCGTACCATCCGGGTGATCATCGACATCGGCATGCATCTGCAGCTGCAGATTCCCAAGATCAATGCGTGGCGCTTCAGGCCTGGCGAACGTTGGACTCCAGCCGCCGGGTTCGAGTTCATGAAGGACAACTGCTCGGCCGACGAGCCGACACTGCGGTTCGAACTCAACCGGTATCTCGGCTGGCCGGGCCAGGCGCCGTCCTACAAGGTCGGTGAGCGGATCTGGTTGGAGGCTCGCGAGGACGCCCGCAGGCGCAGCGGCGCCGACTTCGACCTCAGCAAGTTCCACTCCGATGCCTTGAATCTTGGGCCGATGGGACTAGACCCGCTCCGTGCCGCCCTTGCTCGGATTTGACCACTGATGGCTTCGCCGGTCCGGCTCGTTCTGGCGTCGGCATCCGATGCCCGGCTCAGGACGCTGCGCAATGCAGGGTTGGATCCTGAGGTCATCGTCTCGGGGGTTGACGAAGACACAGAGCCTGTCGACGGAGTGCCCGAGCTCGCCATGCGACTCGCCCGGCTCAAGGCGGAGGCCGTCAGTGCCCGAATTGATCATGGATCCCACGCGACGTTGGTGATCGGCTGCGATTCGCTTCTGGAGCTCGACGGTGTGCCCTACGGCAAGCCCAGAACGCCGACTGAGGCCGTGCAACGCTGGCAACGGCTGCGCGGGCGCGCCGGCCAGTTGCACACCGGTCACCACGTGATCATGCAGCGCGGTCCTGAAACCACCCTTCGCACCGCTGTGGCGTCCACACTGGTGTACTTCGCCGAGATCACCGATCACGAGATCGAGGCCTATGTCGCCAGCCTGGAGCCTCTGCAGGTCGCAGGCGGCTTCACCATCGACGGTCTGGGCGGGCCGTTTGTCACCGGAATCGAGGGTGATCACCACAACGTAGTTGGGCTCAGCCTGCCGCTGCTTCGCACCATGCTGAACGAGCTCGGCATCTCGTGGCCGAGCCTGTGGCAAATTTGATTGTTCCGCTCGCTTCGGCTCGCTCCGCGCGGAGCGTGCTTTGCAGCCGCCCATCCGCACAGTCATTGCTGAAGGGTCGCTGAAGGACCGGCACCGTTTCGCCTGGGCCAACACGGAGTCGGTAACCGTGAAGAGCAACGACGGCTTCGTCGAGACCTACCTGCTGAGCGACGACACGACGGTGCGCGAGGACAGGGATGACGCAGCGCTGTCTGACATCGACGCCTCGGACCGGATCCTGGTGGTTGCCACGAAAGACGGCTCGACTCTGAACGCTCGCCGGGTTGTCGTAGCCAACAACTGATCCGGGCTTCAGTTACAGACCCGCCACGGTAAGCACGATCAAGATCAAATTCAGTACCGTGACAATGCCGATCACCAACCAGGCGACACCAATGGTGGCTCGTCTGGTGGGCATCAGGTGCATCAGATCCGGATCCGAGGCGATCCGAACCAGCGGAACCAGCGCAAAGGGAATCCCGAACGACAAGATCACCTGCGACAAGATCAGCAACCGGGTCGGCTCCAGACCCATCCCGAGCAAGATCAACGCAGGTACCGCAGTCAGCACTCGGCGCCAGAGAATCGGTATTCGCCGGTGCAACAGGCCGTCCATGATCACAGCGCCGGCGTAGCCGCCTACCGAGGTGGAAGCCAGGCCCGAGGCGAGCAGGGCCAACGCAAACAGCCCGGCAATCAGGGGGCCCAACTCAGCTCCGAGGGCGCTATGGGCGGCCTGCAATCCCTCCACATTCAGACCGCTCAGCGTGCTGGCAGCGAGCAACAGCATGCCAACGTTGACGGTGCCCGCGACCAGCATCGCCAGACCGACGTCCAGCCGGATGGTCTTGAGCATCGGTACGGCGCAGTCGGGGTCGGCACGTCCGTGCCGGTCACGGATCAAGGCGGAATGCAGGTAGATGGCGTGCGGCATGACCGTTGCGCCGAGCATGCCGACTGCGAGCACTGCACTCTCGGTGCCGCTGAGTGCCGGCACCAGCCCAGCAAGAGCCTGGCCGGGGTCCGGGGGTGAGGCGACCAAGCCCGCGAGAAAGCCGACGGTAACCACGGCCAGCATGCCGGTGATGACTCGCTCGAAGGTCTGCTGGCTCCTGGTGTTCTGCAAGAACAGCAATCCGGTCGACACCACGGTGGTGATGAGCGCCCCGGTCACCAGCGGCAGCCCGAAGAGCAAGTTGAGCGCGACCGCGCCACCCACAATCTCTGCCAGATCGGTTGCCATGGCAACCAGCTCAGCCTGGATCCAGTAACAGATCCGCGGCAACGTGGAATTGCGGCGAGCCACGAGCGCCGGCAATGTCTCCCCGGTCAGCCAACCCACCTTGGCCGACAGATACTGCACCAGACCAGCCATCAGAGTTGCCCCGACCAGCACCCAAAGCAGGAGATAGCCGAAGGCGGCTCCCGCCTGGGTGTTGGTTGCAACATTGCCGGGATCGACGTAGGCAACGGCTGCGACGAAGGCCGGACCCAGCAGCCGGGTGCGCTGCAGCAGCGCCTCTCTCTGCAACAACGTCAACTCATATGTCCTGACCTGATTACCGACTCTGCCCCGAGGAGGCTACCGGCGACACCCTCAGGGCTGGAACCCAACGGTGTCACAAGGGCCGCAGCAAGACCGCGGACGCCCGGTCGTCGCCGGTAAAGCTGCCGCTCCATCCGTGACCGGTGAAGGTCATCGTGTTCGCCCCCGGACTGTCGGCGGTGATCATGAAACCGGCCTCCGGCAGCGCGCGGCGGAGGTAGGAACTCAGCTCCACCGGCGACGGAGACGAAACGACAGCCGTGACATTGTTGGGCTGATCGACCTTCGCCCTGAGCGCGGCGGTACGCGGCAATGAGAACTGTCGAACCGGTCCGTTGAGGTAGCCAAGTGCGGCGAGGGTGATTCCGTCGGGGGGTATCGATGGCGGTCGAGCAGCTGAGACAGCCGGCGATGGCAGGTTGGAATCGCTCGAACTGCTGTTACTGCATCCCGCAAGCAGGCAACCAAGAAGCGCCACGACAACCGTCAGCATGTGGCACCAGGTCTGCTGCTCGCGCATCGCGCATGGGATCCGCCGCTGTCGTTGTCTCTCGCAGAGGAGAGAACGGCTCGCCCACTGTCCATGGCTCGCTCCGCTCGCAGTGGTTGCCGCTCCGGCGCCAGCCTGCCTCCGCGCGGCGGCGTGCGATTCCCCACGCTCGCAGCAAGTCTTGATCCGCACGCGCTCCAAGGTAATGTGCTCCGGCT
>Ga0126308_10000151_pt1 | contig 18546 bp, 17 predicted proteins | sample Plot55_FD_92533 | JGI IMG/M metagenome (GOLD analysis project Ga0126308, IMG submission 92533) | Serpentine soil microbial communities from UC McLaughlin Reserve, CA, USA - Plot55 | ecosystem: Environmental > Terrestrial > Soil > Grasslands | place: USA: UC McLaughlin Reserve, Lake County... | reverse complement strand
GAGGTCGCGACCGAGCTCGAGCGGCTCGGGCACTCCGGATCCGGCTCCGTCGTGCTCGATCTCCGCGGCACGACGTTCATCGACTCGACCGGGCTCCGCCTGGTGGTGGAGGCGTTCTGCGCCTCGACGAATGGCACCGTTTTCTCGATCATCGCGGGGCCGCCGGCCGTGCAGCGGGCGTTCGACGTGGCCGGCCTCACCCCCCGGCTGCCGTTCGTGACGCCTGGCGCGCCCGGCTAGGTTCGCCCCGGCCCTACGGTCAGATCTCTGTGCCGGGAGGTGAAGGCCTCGCCGCGGCGGGGCACTGAGCCGCAATGAGCGACGGACGGTCGTCGGTCGCCCTCGGCCTCGGCAGCGCGGTCTGGAGGGCGGCCAGCATCGGCGTGACCCCCGCCAGGCGGGCGCTGGCCCTCCTCGGCCGCTCGTCGGGCGTGGACTGGGAAGACGAGGGGCTGCTGGACGGCGTCGATGGCCCGGAGCGCGAGCAGCGCTGCGAGCTGCTGGAGCGGCTCGCGCGCGAGGGCGTGCCGCTCGACGAGCTCCGGAGCGCGGTCGCCGAGGACCGCCTGGCGGCCCTGCCGGTCCAGCGAGTGCTCGCCGGGGACGACTGCTACACGCTCCCCGAGCTGGCGAGCAAGGCCGGGATCGAGCCCGAGATGCTGCGACGCGACCTCGTCAACCTCGGCCTGGCCGCGCCCGACGACGACACGAAGGCGTTCGACGACGACGACCTCGAGGCCGCCGGCGCGATCGCCGCCTTCCGCGAGGCGGGCCTCGACGAGCAGGGCCTGCAGAGCGTCGGGCGGGTGCTGGGCCAGAGCATGCGCACCGTGACGGCGGCGATCCGCGAGCTGCTCGCCGACAGCGTGCAGCCCGTCGACGGCGAGCGCGATCTGGGGCTGCGCTACGCGGAGCTCGCCGGCGCCCTCGGGCGCGAGCTGGAGATCGTCGTCGCGCACGCCATCCGCGCGCACATGCGCGAGGGCGTCCGCTACGAGGTCATCGGCGGCGTGGAGCGGGCCACGGGCCAGCTGCCCGACACGGTGCCGATGACGGTCGCGTTCGCGGACCTCGCCGGCTTCACCGCCCTGGGCGAGCGGCTGCCGCCCGCGAGCGTCGCGTCGATCGGCGACCGCTTCGCGGCGCTGGCGACCTCCGTCGCCCGGCCGCCGGTGCGCCTGATGAAGCTGCTCGGCGACGGCGCGATCCTCGCGTCCTCCGACACGGAGGCCCTGCTGGACGCCGTGCAGGAGCTCTCGCGGTGCCTCGCCGACGACGAGCTGGAGATGCCGGCGATGCACGGCGGCGTGGCCACCGGCGAGGTCGTCCTGCGGCGCGGGGAGCTCTACGGCCGGACGCCCAACCTGGCCTCGCGCCTGTGCTCCCTCGCCGACCCGGAGTACGTCCTGGCCGACCCGGCCACCCGTCGGACCCGCCCAGACCTGGCATGGGAGCCGAGCGGGAGCTGCCGCCCCAAGGGCTTCGACCAGGACATCGAGCTCTACGCGCTGCCGCTGTAGCCGCTCCTCAGTGGATTCTCAGCCTCCTCCCGGCTGATTCCCGTGGGCCGGGCCGAGCATGGCCGCACTCGAGAAGGTCCCGGGCGCCACCGTGCTGCGCACGGAGGCCGGCGACCCCTACGCCACGGCGTACCACGCCCACATCAAGACCTCGGCCGGCGCGCAGCGCGTCGTGCTCGTCAACGCCTCCTTCGAGGCGACGGCGGTCCAGGCCGAGGCGGCCCGCGGCGGCCGCGGCAAGGGCGATCACGGCGGCGGCCGCGGCGGTCCCGGCGCGGGCGAGACCGCGCTGACCGGTGACACGAAGGAGAAGGTCGAGGCCGCGGTGCTGGCCAAGTACGCCGGCGCCAAGATCCTGCGCACGGAGACCAACGGCGACTCCGGCGCTCCCTACGAGTCCCACATCACCACGAGCGCCGGCAAGGAGCTCGAGGTCCTGGTCAGCAAGGACTTCGAGGTCGTCGACGCCCGCGAGCACCCCGCTCGCCCCTAGCCGACTGACGTCACGGAGGGTCCGCCGGCGCATGCCGGCGGACCCGGACGGCTATCCGATCACGCAGATGCGGGGCTTGCCGGCGGCGAAGGCGAAGCGGGACGCGCGGCCGCGGTCTCCCGGCTTGACGTCGGCCCGCCGGACGCCCGAGACGCTCCCGCCGCTGAGCAGCTCGGCCCGCAGGTCCTGCATCCGGCTGATCTCGATGCCCTGGTCGGCCTCGACATGCCTGGTGAACGCACTCACCTCGGCTTCGGCGCCGCCGTCCTGGGCGAGCAGTCGACGAACCATCGTGAGCGCTCCCCGATGGTGGCGTTGCATGTACCGCAGGAACAGCAGGTCGAAGCGGCGGCCCTTGGCGTCCGCCAGCCGCTCCAGCCGCGCGGCGCTGACCATGCCGGGCATCAGGCCTCCCTCGGCGCCGTGGTCGTGCCGGTGCTCCTCGGCGGTCGGGACCGGCTCGCCGCGTTCCTTCAGCCAACGCTCCATCTGGCGCATCTCGGCCTCTTGGGAGATCTCCATCCGGCGTGCGAGCAGCGGGATGTCAGCGCTCGTACTCCTCGAGGGGACCATCGTCGTCATCACGAGCGCCTGCGCGTGGTGATGGATCATCCCGCGCATGAAGCGCACGTCGGCGGCCGTGTGCTCCGTCTGCTCGAGCGCTCTCGCCTCGACCGGCGAGAGCTCGCGCGAGGGCTCGCCCGGCGCCCCGGGCTGCACGATCGCCACATCCGCCTCGCCGTCCTTCGGCGCTTCCCTGCCCGACCCTCCGCATCCCGCGATCGCCAGTGCCATCGCGAGGGCGCAGGTAACAGATGAGAAACCCGTGTGAATTCGCATCGAAGATGTGTAGGGTCGCAGAAGGGGCAGGTTTCTACCGGAGGGGGATGGGAATGGGGAAGGGTCTGGCAACGCTCGCCGCGACGCTGCTGCTGTCGGGGGCGATGAGCTCGGCTGCGGCTGCGCAGCTTCCGAGCACGACCGATCCACGGGCGGGCCTCGCCCCCGGGCTCGAGAGCCCGGGCGTCGCGAAGCAGGGCATTGACCTGACGGCGCACGCCAACAAGGCGCCCGGGTTCTTCGACCCGGCCGCGCCGGGGTCGTTCTCGTTCGTCAACAGCGACCTCGCCTTCCAGGGCGACCACGCCTTCGTCGGAAACTTCAACGGCTGGCAGGTCTACGACGTGTCCAACCCGGCCGCGCCGACCCTCCGGACCTCCGTGGTGTGCCCGGGCGGACAGGGCGACGTGTCCGTCGTCGGGAACCTCCTGTTCATGTCCGTCGAGGAGACACGGGCGAAGGTCGACTGCACGCTCACGCCCGCGGCGACGGCCGCCACGCGCTTCCGCGGCGTGCGGGTCTTCGACATCAGCAATCTCGACAACCCGGTCCAGGTCGCCGCCGTGCAGACCTGCCGCGGGTCGCACACGCACACCGTGGTCACCGATGACGACGATCCGTCCAACGTCTACGTCTACGTCCAGGGCACTGCGGGCGTGCGCTCCGCCGCAGAGCTCGCGGGCTGCTCGAACACGAACGCCTCGAACCCCAACTCGTCGCTGTGGCGGATCGAGGTCATCAAGGTCCCCGTCGCCGCGCCGCAGACGGCCGCCGTCGTCACCGAGTCGCGGCTGTTCCAGGATCCCGCCACGGGGCGCATCGACGGCCTGCAGAACACGCTTCCCGCGCCGCGCCACCCATCGGGGGCGAACTGGTCGCCGCAGCCGATCACCGACGCCTGCCACGACATCACGGTGTATCCCGAGATCGAGCTCGCGGCCGGAGCCTGTGAGGGCAACGGCCTCCTGATCGACATCAGCGACCCGGCGAACCCGAAGCGGCTCGACGCGGTCGCCGATCCGCTGTTCGCCTACTGGCACGGTGCGACGTTCTCGAACGACGGCACGAAGGTCGTCTTCACCGACGAGTGGGGCGGCGGCACCGCTCCGCGCTGCCGCGCGACCGACCAGCTCAGCTGGGGCGCCGACGCGATCTACGAGATCGTCGACGGCAAGCTCGAGCCGCGCAGCTACTACAAGCTGCCCGTCGCGCAGACCGACCAGGAGAACTGCGTCTCGCACCTCCCGTCGCTCGTGCCGGTGCCGGGCCGCGACATCATGGTGCAGGCGTGGTACCAGGGCGGGGCGTCGCTGGTCGACTTCACCGACCCGAGCAACCCGAAGGAGATCGGCTACTACGACCGCGGGCCGATCACGTCCAACGTGCTGACGCTCGGTGGGCTGTGGTCGGCCTACTGGTACAACGGCGCCGCCTTCGGCTCCGAGATCGCGCGTGGCTTCGACGTCTTCGGGCTCACGCCGACCGACCAGCTCTCGAGCAACGAGATCGCCGCCGCCCGCGAGATCCAGGTGGACCGGCTCAACGTGCAGCACCAGGACCGCATCACCTGGCAGCCGAGCTTCGCCGTGACGCGCTCCTATCGCGATCAGCTCGTGCGCGCCGAAGACATCGACGCGAAGACGCTGGCGCAGGTCGACAAGTTCGTCGACCGGGCGGAGCGGTTCAGCACCGGCCCGCAGGCGAACGCCGCCAAGGCGAACCTCCGTGCGCTCGCCGGGCAGCTCGACGGCGAGCAGTACGACGCGCTGCGCGAGTCGCTGGTCGCACTCGCCGACGCATAGGACACCGTGAGCGGACGCATCGCCGCCTCGCCGCGGCGGTGCGTCCGTGTCAGACGCTCTGGGGGAGCAGCGCCCGCTGGCTGTCACCGCGCCACTCGACCAGCAACGCGGTGGCGTCGTCCCGCAGCGAGCCTTCACCGCGTCCGATGATCGCCTGGCGCAGCCCGCGGAGCGTCTCAGGGGCGGGCAGCCCGTCCGCGGCTTGGCGCTCGATGAACTCGGCGAGGCGCTCGACGGTGAACAGCTCGCCGTCCGGCCGGCGCGCCTCCGTCAGCCCGTCCGTGTAGAGCAGGATCATGTCACCGGGCTGCAGGGACTCCTCGCCGTCGACGGGCGGCCCGGGGGCGAGCCGCATCCCCATCGGCGGCGAGGGCGCCGCCTCGAGGGTCTTGACGAGGTTCCCGTCGCGCAGCAGCAGCGGCGGCGGATGCCCGGCGCTGATCCAGCAGAACCGCCCCGACGACACGTCCAGCTCGGCGATCAGGCCGGTCACGAACCGGCTCGTCGGGTACTGCTCGGCGATCGCGTGGTCGATCGCCCGGTACGTCGCCGCGAGCGTCTCCTCGCGCCGCCGGCTGTGCCGGTACACCGACAAGGCGAACGCCGCCACGCCGGCGGCCGCCAGCCCGTGCCCCATGGCGTCGAACACCGCGAGGTGCAGGAGGCCGTTCTCGTTGAGGGCGTAGTCGTAGGCGTCGCCGCCGATGTCGTAGCAAGGCTCGAGCAGCGCGCCCAGCACGAACGCGTCCGTGGCGAGGACCTGCGGCGGGACGAGCTCCCACAGGAGCTCGCTGGCCATGGTCATCGACTCCCTCCGGCGCAGGCCCTCGCAGAAGTCGCTGTAGAGGTCCTTGTTGGAGATCAGCGTCGCGGCCAGATGGGCCAACCGCTCGCACAGCGCCACGAGCTCGTCGGCCAGCGGCGCCCCGTGGCCGGCGAACGTCATCTCCACCACACCGAGGCGCTCCGTGCCGTCGAGCAAGGGCAGCCACAGGCGCCGGTCGCCGCCGTCGCCGTCCAGTGGCACGATCGCGTTCGTGATGAACGCCCGGCCCGCGACGGTGCCCTGGACCGGTATCGGCTCGCGGTCCTGCGCGCCGGGCCCCGGGACGGGCAGCAGGCAGCGCTGCTCCAGGTCCAGGATGAACAGCACCAGTGGATCGACGCCGATGGTCCGTGCCTCCTCGGCGAGGATCGTGGCGACGTCCGCCGCGGAGCTCAGATGCGTCCGGCGCAACACCTCTTGGAGCAGCTCGCCCGCGAGCCGCTGGATCTCAGCGGGCTCGCTCGGCGCCGACCTGTCGTCGAGCACCACCCCAGTATCACAGCCCCGTGCCGTCGCCCCCGGCGGGCTAGTGGTTGCGCAGCGCGTCGGCCAGCTCGCCCTTGTCCATCTTCGAGCGGCCCTCGATGCCGACGTCGGCCGCCTTCTTCTGCAGCTGCTCCTTGCTCTGGTCCTCGTACTTGGAGGACTTGCCGCCCTTCTGGGACGGCTTGCCCCCGCCCGCCTTGGCGTTCGCGATCCGCGCCGCCTTCTCCTTGCTGGCGCCGTCGTCGCGCAGGGCCTCATAGGTCTTGTCGTCCTTCACGGACGAGCCGTGGTTCTTCGCCATGCCGATCACCTCCAGGTGGGTTGAGAAAGGTCTACCCCGGAGACCGCACCGGCCTACCGCTCACTCACACGGCGCCTGCTGAACCGAACATGACGCGGCCGGGACTACGATCGGCCGCGATGCGCGTGCTCGTGACGGAAGACGACGCGAGGATGGCCAGCCTGCTCGGGCAGGCGCTGTTGGAGGCCGACCACGAGGTCCGCGTCGTCGGCAGCGGAGAGCGTGCGATCGACGCGCTCGACGACGACGCGTACGACCTCGTGCTGCTCGACGTCATGCTGCCGCGTCTCGACGGGTTCGCGACCTGCCGGCGGATGCGCGAGCGCGGGGAGACGATGGGGATCCTCATGTTGACGGCGCGCGACGACGTCGAGGACCGGGTGCGCGGACTCGACGCGGGCGCGGACGACTACCTGTGCAAGCCCTTCTCACTCCAGGAGCTGCTCGCGCGGGTGCGCGCGTTCGAACGCCGCGGACCGGGAGGGTTCGGCCCGCGGATCGTCGTCGGCGAGCTGGTGCTCGACGCGGACGCGCTGATCCTGTGGAGGGACGGAACGAAGATCGAGCTGACGCGCCGCGAATGCGCCGTGCTCGACGCCCTGATGCGCGACGCGGGCCGGATCGTCCGGCGCGAGCGCATCATCGCCCACGCCTGGCCCGACGGCGCCGACCACCGCTCGAACGTCCTCGAGGTGCTGATCCGGCGCATCCGCGACAAGATCGACCGGCCGTTCGGCACGGAGACGATCCAGACGGTCCGAGGGCTCGGCTACCGCATCAACCCACCATGAGACGGCGGCTCCGCAACCAGCCGATCACGGTCCGCATCACCGCCGGCTTCCTCTGCGCGATGGCGGTGTTGTTCGCGTTCACCGGCGCCTTCATCTACGAGCGGATGCACTTCGCGCTCGACCGCAGCATCAACGACGTGCCGAGCACGGACCGCTCCGAGATACGGGCACGCGTGCGGCATCGCGACGAGGCGCTGAGCGAGCTCCTGGTGCAGCTCGCGGTCGCCTTCTCGGCCACCTTGCTGGTCTCGGGGATCGTCGGCCATCGCGTCGCCCGCGTCGCCCTGGACCCGGTCGAGCGGATGCGCCGCCGTGCGAGCGGGGAATCGGCCGACGCGACGTTCCGTCTGCCAGTCCCGGAGACGCGCGACGAGCTCTCGCGCCTCGCGGAGACGCTCAACGACCTGTTCGCGCGCGTGCAGACCGGCGTCGACCGCGAGCGCCGGCTGATCGCCGACGCCAGCCATGAGCTCCGCACGCCGCTCAGCCAACTGCTGCTCCGCGTGGACCTGGCCCTCAGCCGGGAGCGGACGCCCGAAGAGCTGCGCGCCGCGCTCGTCGACCTTCGACAGGACACCACGCGCCTCGTCCGCCTGGCCAACGATCTCCTGCTCATCGCGCGCGCCGACGACGGACGGCTGCCGATCCGCCCGGAGCCCGTCGCGGTGCTCTCGCTCGCAGCGGAGTCCGCGAGCCGCTTCGAGGAGGCGGCACGGCGCCAGGGACGCGCGATAGACCTCGCTGTCGACCGCTCACTCGTGCTCCGAGCCGACCGCGACCGTCTCGCGCAGGCCCTGGACAACCTGATCGACAACGCCCTCTCCCACGGGCTGGGCACCGTGACCGTCTCCGCCGCGGCCGGCGCGACCGAGGTCGCGATACAGGTCCACGACGAGGGCCCGGGCTTCGGCGGCGACTTCGCCGAGCACGCCTTCGACCGGTTCACGACCGCCGATCGCGGGCGGTCGGGCGGCGGCAGCGGCCTCGGGCTCGCGATCGTCGCCGCCATCGCCCGGGCGCACGGGGGCCGCGCGAACGCGCTCGACGGCCCCGGCGGCACGGTGCAGATCGTGCTCCCCGGAGCGGAGGACGGGAGCGTTGCCGCGGCGACACCGGCGGTGGGCTCGACGGCGTGAATCCTCCGGCCGGTCGGGGCGGCCCGGGAATGTAAGTTTCAGGTCAGGTTCAGGGCCTACGGTCCCGGTCGTGAGTCGATCCGACTGGGCCAACCTGCTCCTGCGGCTGTTCGCCGATCTGGTCGCCATCGGGCTGCTCTCGCTGATGGTCGCGCGCCGGCGGCCGCGGCGCGGGCTGTTGATGGTCTATGCGAGCTTCAACCTGGGGCTCTTCGCCGTGCTGACCGTCATCACGCACGAGCACCTGGGCGCGGCCGTCGGGTTCGGGCTGTTCGCGATGTTGTCGGTCGTGCGCCTGCGCTCCGAGCCCTTCGGCAACGCGGACCTCGCCTACTTCTTCTGCGCGCTCGCGCTCGCGCTGGTCAACGGCCTGCGGCTCGACGATCCCGTCCTCAGCATCGCGCTCGACGGGCTCATCCTGGTCGCGCTGTTCCTCGTCGACCACCCGACGCTGTACCGCCGGACCGCCAGGCAGCGCGTGACGCTCGACGAGGTCGTGACGGAAGAGGCCGCGCTGCGTGCCGCCATCGAGCGCCGCCTCGGGGTCGAGGTCGTCGACGTCACGGTCGAGGAGACGGACTACGTCCGTGAGGTCACCCGGGTGAGCGTCCGGTACCTCCAGCCGGCCGGCCGGCCGGAGCCCGAGCCGGCGATCGAGCTCACGCCATGAGCCGGGCCCCGAGAGGCCTCGACGGGCTCGACCTCATCAGCCTCGCCGAGATGGAGCGCACCGTGCCGCTCCGGGTTCGCGCCGACCACAAGCATCTCGTCGACGTCGCTTCGCTCGATGCGCTCCTCCAACGGCTGGCGCCGACGCACCGGGCGCTCGAGATCGATGGGCGGCGCGCCTTCGCCTACGACACCGTGTACTTCGACACGGGTGATCTGCTGACCGCCCGCGCGCACGTCCAGCGGCGCCGCCGCCGGTTCAAGTGCCGCTCGCGCCTCTACGTCGACACGGACACCTGCGCGTTCGAGGTCAAGGTCAAGGGCCCTCGCGGGGAGACGATCAAGCACCGGCTCCCCTACGAGCCCTCCGACCACGGGATCGTCACGAGAGCCGCCCGCGCGTTCCTCGCGGAGCACCTCGACGAGGTGCCCGGCCTGCGCCCCGTCCTGCGGACCACGTACACGCGCATCACCCTCGCCGGGCCCGGCGAGCGGACGACCGTCGACCTCGGCCTGTCCTACGGCGACGCGTGGCTGCGACCCGGATGGGCGATCGTCGAGACCAAGTCCGCCCGCGGCGCCGGCATCGCCGACCGCGAGCTGCGACGCCTCGGCAGCCGGCCCCTGCCCCTGTCCAAGTACATCCTCGGAACCGGATTGATCCACATGGCGAGCCCGCCCAACGACACGCGCCGGATCGCTCGGCGCTACTTCGCACATGCGTAAGGGGCGCGTGATCAAGATCGCGATCGTCGCGCTGATCCTCGCCACCGGCGCCGGTGCGCTCGCGCTGGCCAGGTTCACGCCTTCGGGAGGCGACTTCCACGGCTCCCCCGTCCCCCCGCTCTTCGGCGACGCACAGCTCGCCGCCGTGCACGACCCGCTCAAGGCCGCCGAGGCACGAGGGCACAAGGTGGCGAAGTCGTGGCTGGACGCGCACCCCGTCACCTCGGACGAGGAGTTCGCCGCCTGGGCCGTCCAGGCGCTCGGCGCCCCCGCCGGCGGCAAGGCGCCCGAGAAGGAGCTGGCGCAGCTGAAGGCGCTCTCCGCACACCGGGACGCGGCGGGCGTCACGGCCGCGACCTGGCTCGAAGCCCACGGCAAGAAGCAGCCGTGGAAGATCTTCCGCAAGGAGACCGAGCCGTTCATCACGGCGACGACGTACGACGCCACCAAGCAGGCACTCAAGGACGCCCTCGACCTCGGCGCGACGCTGCAGGCCGCTGCGAAGACGCGCTACGCGCGTCCGTCCCCCTACCAGGCGGACCCGTCCGTCAACGCCCTCAACCAGGCGAAGTTCGCCGGGCAGACCCGGCAGTCGTATCCCTCGAAGCACACGGTCCTCGCCGGCGCCGCGCTCGCCCTGCTGACCCCGCTGCAGCCGCATCGGACCGAGGAGTACGACTGGATGGCGGACGAGATCGCGTTCTCGCGCTTGTACGCCGGCGGTCACTACCTCTCGGATCTGACCGCCGGCGCCTTCCTCGGCACCCTCGTCGGCGATTACGAGCGCCGCAAGGCCGGCCTCGCCGGCTAGCCGCTGGGAACCTCGGCTGGCTGGCGGAGCGGACCGCGGCGCTCTTGGCGGAGCACGACCACGTCGCCCGCCCCGATGGTCGCCTGCGCGTCGATCGCCCGCCCGGTGAGCAGGTCGGTCCCGGCCTCGCCGACCTGCACGGGCCGGTCGCCGTGGTTGAGCAGGAAGAGGTAGTCGGCTTCCGAGCCGCGACGGCGGACCGCCTCGAGGCCGGAGGGGGCGCCCTCGACCGCCGGGCGGACGCCGGCTCCTTCGCACAGCCGCGCGACCAGCCCGTGCGTCGCGCTCTCATCCAGCCGGGTGGCGGCGTACCAGGCGACGCCCTTCCCGTGTGCCTTCCGGGTGATCGCCGGGACGCCCGCGAGCGGACCATCCGCGTAGGTGGCGACGGCGCTCGCACCGGCGAGCCGGAGGTCCTCGATCCAGAGGTCGGCCCGGCTGCCGTCGTCGAGGGTGACCGCGTCGCCGGCCGGCAGCGGATGGAACTCCTCGACGTGGACCCCCAGCAGCTCGCGGAACGCTCCGGGGTAGCCGCCGAGGCGGACGGCGTCGTCGGGGTCCACGATCCCGCTGAAGTACGAGACGAGCGCGTGGCCGCCGGCGTCGACCCAGCGGGCGAGCGCCTCGGCGCCGGCGTCGGTGACCAGGTAGAGGCTCGGCACGATGACGAGCCTGTAGCCGGCGAGGTCCCGGCCGGGCGGCGCCACGTCGGCCGTCACGCCGTGCGCGTGCAGCGCCGTGTGGAACGCTCGCACGCGCTCGAGGAACCGCACGTCGGCCGACGGGTGCGCGTCCAGCTCGACCGCCCACCACGCCTCCCAGTCCCACATGAGCGCGACGTCCGCCACCACGCGGCTGCCCTGTACCTCGCCGATGGCGCGGAGGTCCGCGCCCAGCTCGCGGACCTCCCGCCAGATCCGCGTGTCCGTGCCGGCGTGCGGCACCATGCCCGAGTGGTACTTCTCGGCGCCCGCGCGCGATGCCCGCCACTGGAAGAACATCGCGCCGTCGGACCCGCGCGCCACGTGGGCGAGCGCGTCGCGGCGCATCTGCCCGGGCCGCTTGGGCAGGTTCCGGGGCTGCCAGTTGACCGCGCTCGTCGAGTGCTCCATGAGCAGCCACGGCGCGCCGCCGGCGAGGCCCCGCGTGAGGTCGCCGGAGAGCGCGAGGTCGAGCGTCGGCGGGCCTTCGGCGGGGCGAAGGTAGTGGTCGGTCGAGACGAGGTCCATCTCGGGCGCCCACTTGAAGTAGTCGAGCGGCTTGAACGACGGGGTCATGAAGTTCGTCGTGACCGGGACGTCCGGCGTGATCCGGCGGAGGACGTCGCGCTCGGCCCGGAAGCAGTCGAGCAGCTCGTCCGACGAGAAGCGCCAGAAGTCCAGCTGCTGGGTCGGGTTGACGAACGTCGGCGCCGCCCGCGGCGGGTGGATCTCCTCCCAGTCGCCGTAGCGCTGGCTCCAGAACGTCGTGCCCCACGCGTCGTTGAGGCGCTCGAGGTCGCCGTAGCGCTGCCGCAGCCAGCGGCGGAAGGCGGCGGCGCTCGTGTCGCAGTAGCAGTGGGCGACGTGGCAGCCGTACTCGTTGTTGACGTGCCAGAGGGCCAGAGCGGGATGGTCGGCGTAGCGCGTCGCGATCGCCTCGACCAGGCGCACCGCCGCGTCGCGGTAGGCCGGTGAGCTCGGGCAGTAGGCCTGGCGTCCGCCCGGCCACAGCGTGCGGCCGTCGAACGTCACGGGCAGGACGTCAGGGTGCCGGTGCGCCAGCCAGGGCGGCGGCGAGGCGGTCGCCGTCGCGAGGTCGGCGCGGATCCCGGCGCCGTGCAGGAGGTCGAGCACGCGGTCCAGCCACCCGAAGTCGAAGCGGCCCGGAGCCGGCTCGAGCAGCGACCACGAGAAGATGCCGACGCTCACGAGGTTGACCTGCGCCTCGGCCATGAGCCGGACGTCCTCCAGCCACACCTCCTCCGGCCACTGCTCGGGGTTGTAGTCCCCGCCGAAGCACAATCGCCCTTCACCGGTCGGCCAGTCCATGGTCACGCGTTCTAGCGGGCGCGAAGCCTTCGCGCGTTGCAGCTAGGGTGCCGCGGCGTGCCGGCGCCCGATCGACAGACGGTCGACGTGCCCTTCGGCGCCGGAACGGTCCGCTTGTGTCGCGACGACGGCGCCGTGGTCGCCGTGGAGCACCCGAGGCGTCCCGGCATGACCTACCTGCTCGACGAGACGACCGAGCCGTGGCACACCGCGGAGCGGCGGTGGGGAAAGGGCTTCGTGATCACGGATCGCGGCGGCGCACGCTGGGACGCCGCAGCGCGACCGGAGATCGAGACGCTGCCGGATGGCGCGCGAGTGTCGGTGACGCACCGCCTGGGTGACGGCCTGGTCCTCGACGTGGAGCGCCGCTTCGGAGGCACGTGGGTCGAGCGCTACGCGATGCGCTGCACAGGCACGGACGCCGTGACGGTGCGGACGCTCGGCATCTACGCCCCCTGGCGCGACGTCTACGCGTCCGCCGCCGACGCGCTCGCGCGCGCGGTCCACGCCCATGTCTCGACGTGCGGCGGCCACGCGTTCGCGCTGGCGCAGCCGATGGACGGCGGCGGACCGGTCCTGGGCCTGTGGGTGCGCGCGGGCGAGCTGTGGGCGTACTCGATCGAATCGCGCGAGCCGCAGGTCACCGGGTCCAACGCGCGCGGGCACGTCGTGCTGCACGTCACGGACGCCGCCCGCGCGCCGCGCGCCTTCGGCGGCCAGCCGGAGATCGTCCTGCGCCCGGGTGACGCCTACGCCCTCGAATGGGAGCTCGACTGGTACGAGTCGACGGCGGCGTTCGACCGCCGCCACCCGCCTCCCGTCGTGCTGGGGTCGCTCGCCGCCGTCACGGGCGAGCGAATCCCGCTCCGGCGCCGCGATGCCGGCGTCCGCATCCGTGCCGCAGCGCCGGTGGCGGTCGTGGAGGACGGGCTGCGCTGCGCCCACGAGGGCGAGTCGTACGTCGAGGTGGAAGCGGACGGCCGGCGCTCGCGCATCGCGGTGGCGTGGCACGCGCCGCTCGAGGAGGTCGTCCGGCGCCGCGTGGCCTTCGTCCTCGCACATCAGCGGGCCCGCCATCGGGCGGGCGTGGCCGCCGGGGCGTTCCTCCCGTTCGACACGGAGCACGGGCTGCCCGTGCTCGCCGGCGGCTGGACGGACTTCTCGGATGCCCGCGAGCGGATCGGCATGGGCCTGGTGCTGCAGGAGGCGCTGGCGCGCGGGTGGGTCGACGATGCGGACGAGGCTCGCGAGGCCGCGGCCGCGTACCGGCGCTTCGTCGTCGACCTCGTCGTCACCCCCGACGGAGGCCTGCGAGCGGACTCGCACCACCCGGCCGCCTCCGAGCGCCTCTATGACCTCCCCTGGGTGGTGCTCCTGCTCGCGGCCCACGACACGGATCTGGCGCTCCAGCTCTTCCGCGCCTACCACGCCCGCGGGGGAGTGGACTTCCTCGCCATCGGCATCGGGGTGGCGGCGCAGGCGCTCGTCTGCGAGCTGCGGGCGGCCGGCCGCGACGGCGACGCCGCCGAGGTCGTGGAGCTCGTCCGCTCACACGCCGCGCGGTGCCTCGAGTCCCGCACGGAGCTGCCCGCGCACGAGGTGAACTACGAGCAGTCGATGGTCGCCCCCCTGCTCGAGGTGCTCTGCACCGCAGCCCGCCTGACCGGCGACCCGGCGGAGGCTCGGACGCTCGACGCCGCGGTCGCCGACCGGCTCCCGTGGCTGCTCGCCTTCGGCGGCCCGCAACCGCACGTGCGGATGCGCGACATCGCGATCCGCCACTGGGACGGCTACTGGTTCGGGCGCGAGCAGCTGTGGGGCGACGTCTTCCCCCATCACTGGAGCGCCCTCACCGCCAACGTGCTCCTCCTGCTGCCGCCGGGCGCCGCCGCCACGATCGAGCGCGACCGCGGAGTGCCCGCACGGCAGCTCGCGGAGCGGATCTACGCGGCCAACCTGATCGACTTCCGGCCCGACGGCACGGCGACCGCCGGATTCGTTATGCCGAGCTGCGTGTCCGGCCGGCCCGCGCACCGGCCCGATCCGGTCGCCAATGACCAGGACTGGGCGCTGTTCTGGCCGATGCACCTGGGGTGCGGCTAACCCGCGGATTTCAGCGGTGAGGGATGAACGAGGGGTGTCGTGGCGTCTCCCTTTCCATGACCGACCGGCCCGCTCGCCTCGATGCTTGGCGCCACGCTCCGTACGACGCCGTGATCGTCGGCGGCGGGCCCGCGGGGCTGAGCGCGGCGCTCGTGCTGGGCCGGGCGAACAAGCGGGTGCTCGTGGTCGACGACGACCGGCCGGCGAACGCAATCTCCCAGGGCGTCGGCGGCCTGCTCGGGCATGGCCGGGCGAAGCCGGAGGACCTGCGGCGCAGCGGGCGCCGGCAGCTCGAGGAACATGCGAACGTCGAGCTCCGCCATGGCGCCGTCGAGGACGTCGAGCCCAGTGCGGATGGGTTCGTGCTGACGCCGGCGGACACAGGGCCGGTCCGCGCCAGCGCGATCGTGCTGGCGCACGGGCTGCGCTATGACCCGCCGCCGCTGCCCGGGATCGAGGGTCTGTGGGCTCGGTCGGTGTTCCACTGCGCGTTCTGCGACGGCTGGGAGGTGCGCGACCGGCCCTTGGCGCTGCACGGCAGCGGCCCCGGCGCGGTGCGCTCGGCGCTCCTGCTCGCCGGTTGGAGCGACGACGTCCTGCTGTGCACGGACGGCGCGCCGGACCCCGGCGGCGCGCTGCTGGTGGACGCGGGCGTGCAGGTCCGGACGGAGGCGATCGCCCGGCTCGCCGGGAACGATGGCCGCCTCACGCAGATCGAGTTCTCGGACGGTCCGGCCGAGCGCCGCGAAGCGCTGTTCGTGAACACGCGGCGCGACCAGCCCAACGGGCTCGCCGCCGCGCTCGGGTGCGAGCTGACCGAGGCCGGGACAATCGACACCGACGCCGACGGGCGGACGAGCGTCACCGGCGTCTACGCGGCAGGCGATGCGGCGACCGCGCACTCGCGGTCGGTGGCCAACGCGATCGGCACGGGGTCGCGCGTCGCGTACGCGGTCGCGCTGGACCGCGTCGCGCCGGCCGTCGCCGCGGCCGCCTGAGGGCTGGATCACCGCCAGCCCGAGTACAGCGCGCCGCGGTGCGCGTCGAGGATCGCCGTCCCGGCGGCCGCGGAGAATGGCCGCAGCTCCTCGTCCACGCGTTTCGCCCGCGCTGTGTCGAGGGTGACCGCGGATGGCTGCGGCGGGCGTTGCTCGAGCAGCTCGATCCGCTTGCAGGTCGGTGGGTGCGTACCTTCGAGCCGCGCCTGCTCGAGGCGGGCGACGCGCCGGCGCCGCTCGCGTTCGCGGCTGGGCACGCCGTGGACGGCTTCGCGTACCCGGTCCATGACGTCCATCCCGTTCTCGTCGTGCGCCGCGCGCTGGACGGCGAGCGCAAACGCCGACTGGAGCATCAGCGTCTCGAGCGCCTCGACCATCGCCTGCGAGCCGGCCACGCGCGCGCCGAGGGCGTCGGCGAGGTATTCCGCGCGCTGCATGTCGCGCCACAGCAGTCGCGCCAGAAGCCACAGCGCGCCGTCGACCGGTAGTGCGAGGACACGCATCAAGCCGGCGGTGAGCAGCTCGAAGCCCCCGAACCCGGCCTCCGCCATTCGACGATCATCGTCGGGAAGGAGAAGCTGCGAGACGGCGTCGAGGGCCCCGACCGCGGAGCCGACGACGAGCCCCCGGCGCGCGTCGCCGTTGCGGTCGTGGGCCACCTCGTGGCCGAGGATCGCGACGAGCTCCTGCGGACGCAAGGCCGACGCGATCGGAAGGCCGAGGACGAGCACACGCCGGCGCCGCGGACCGGCCACGATCCAGCCCGCGTTCCAGTCGGCGTCCAGGGCTATGACGTCGGGCGGCGGGCGCTCGAGCGCCCCGGCCACCTCGTCGACGAGCTGATGCAGGACCGGCGCCTCCGCACGCTGCAGGCTCCGTACGTCGTCAGGAAGCGACGGCAGCCGGGGGCGCATCACGAGACCGAGCCCGGCCAGCGCCAGGCCGAGCAGGAGGGCGATCGGGTTCGGGAACGTCGCCAAGATCAGCGCGAGTCCACCTACGAGCAGCACGAGCACGAGGACGTGAACGCCGAGTGCGATGGCGTAAGCGCCGAGCTTGCCCGGGCTCACCCGCGGTGCGAGCCGGCCGGCGGAGGCGAGCTCGCTCGCCATGCGATCACCGGCCCGCCGACCGGCGAGCTCCGCGATCTTCGCGAAGCGCCCGGTGCCGACCCAAGGGTCGTGGGGTGCCTCGAGGTTCCATCCACAGCGGTCACACCAGTCCGGAAAGCCGGACAACACCGCCACTTGCCAACCGCACTCAGGGCATGTTCGCTCCCCGCTCACCGAGAGCGATCCTAAGGTGCTGCCGGCGCGGGTCGCCGCCCGGAGACGGCCGGCTCAGCGCTGAGGCGAATCAGTGGGCGCAGCAGTCGTCGGCACAGTCCGCGTCGTCGAAGCCGGCGCCGTCGAGTGGCGAGCTGACACAGCAGCCCTCGCCGCGCCACGCCTCGCGGCCCTCCTTCACCGCGACTCCAGCGATCAAGAGCCCGACTCCGGGATCGAGCCACCACGCTCCCACCAGCGCGTTGCCGGCGAGGCCGACGAGCAGCGCCGCGGCCAGGTACGCGCACAGCATGTTCTGGCGGCCCTCGCCCTTCGTCGCCGCGGAGCCGATCTGGTCGGCGATCCGCTGCTTGGCGATGCCGAGCAGCGGCATCAGCACCACGCTGCTCGCCGCGAGCGCCATCCCGACCCACGTCTCGTCGGGCCGCTCGCCGCCGATCAGCGCGCGCACCGACTCCACCGCGACGTACGGGGCGAGCAGGAAGAACTGGATCGCGACGAGCTTCTGCGCGCGTGTCTCGGCCACGGCCGAGAACATCCGCGAGCCCGTGAAGCGCCACACGATCACCAGCGACGCGAACCCCTCGATCGCGCTGTCGAGCCCGAAGCCGACCAGCGCGATCGACGACGCCACCAGCCCGGCCGTGATCGCGACCGCACCCTCGACCGTCATCCACGCCAAGCTCAGCCACGACAGCAGCCGCGCCCGCCGAGCGAGCCGCTCGTAGGTCGCCCGAGAGATTCGAGGTGCTGCGACCGCCGGAAGCGCCGTCATCGAGCCGCCCTCGCAGGCTGGTGCACCGCATCGATCAGCGCCCGCCCCGCCTCCGTGACCGAGTACATGACCATCTTGCCGTCACGGCGGCTGCGAACGAGCCCGGCGCCGCGCAACACGCGCAGATGGTGGGACACCAGGTTCTCCGAGCGCTCGGCGACCCAGGCCAAGTCGCAGACGCACAGCTCCTCGCCGTCGGCGAGCGCAACCGCGAGCGTGAGGCGCGTCGGATCGCCGAGTGCCCTGGCGCGCTCCGCAAGGTCCGCCGAGGTCTCCGCCGGCAGCCGCGCGGCACGCAACCGCTCGGCCTTGGGGAGGTCGAGGCACAGCAGGTCACATCGATCGTCAGCCATCCCGGCGATCGTACCAACGCCTCAACGAGCATTGAGATGTCCCGCTGCGGGGCCGGCTCCGAAGCCGCCGAGCAGCGGCCACGCCGCCACCGCGCCCGCGGCCGCGATCAGCGCGGCGACGAGGAAGACGGCGTCCAGACCCTCGACGAGCCCGGGGAGCCCGCCGCCGCCGGCGTGGTGCGTGAAGACGGCGCCGAGCACCGCGATGCCGACCGCGATGCCGAGCTGACGGAAGGTGTTGTTGATGCCCGACGCCAACCCGACCTGGTCGGCCGAGAGCACGCCGACCATCGCGGCGGCGAGTGCGGGGCTGATGACCCCGATCGCCAGTCCGCCGACGACGAAGCCGGGGAGTAGATGCGTCCAGTCGGATGCCTCCGTCAAGCCCCGCATCAGGAGCAGCCCGACCGCGATCAGCACCAGCCCCGTCACGAGCGGCACGCGGAACGGCACCCGGCCGGTGAGGCGGCCGGAGATCGGGGCGACCGCGAACAGCACGAGCGTGAGCGGCAGCAGCCGCAGGCCGGTCTCGGTCGCGGAGTAGCCGAGGCCCTGCTGGAGGTAGACGGCGAGGAAGAGGAACAGCGGATACAGCGCAAT
>Ga0126308_10000149_pt1 | contig 18559 bp, 18 predicted proteins | sample Plot55_FD_92533 | JGI IMG/M metagenome (GOLD analysis project Ga0126308, IMG submission 92533) | Serpentine soil microbial communities from UC McLaughlin Reserve, CA, USA - Plot55 | ecosystem: Environmental > Terrestrial > Soil > Grasslands | place: USA: UC McLaughlin Reserve, Lake County... | reverse complement strand
GTTAGACTTCGGGGGTCGCGATCCCCGGGGGCCAACGCCCCGCTCTTCGTATATGAGCATGTCGCAGGTCGGCTCCGGTCTGCCCCGTCTGCTCGCCGAGCGTTACGAGCTCAGCGAGCAGATCGCATCGGGCGGCATGACAAGCGTCTGGCGCGGGCACGACCGTGTCCTCGGACGGGACGTTGTCGTCAAGGTGCTGCACCCCGAGCTGGCCGCCGACCCGAGCTTCCGGGCCCGCTTCCACGAGGAGGCGGTCAACGCCGCCCGGCTGACCCACCCGAACATCGTCGCCCTCTACGACACCGGCGAGCAGGAGGGCGTCGCCTACATCGTCATGGAGCTGGTCAACGGGCCGACCCTCGGCGAGGCCCTCGGCCGCCACGGCCCGCTGCCGCCGTCGCGGGCGGCCCGCCTCTCCATGGAGGTGTCCGCGGCCCTTGACTACGCCCACCAGGCCGGGGTCTGCCACGGCAGCCTCAAGCCGGGCAACATCCTGCTGGCCGACGACGGCACCGTGAAGGTGGCCGACTTCTCGATCGCCAGGGCGGCCACCGAGGACGACCCCGGCCGCACCGGGGAGGTCCTCAGAGTCGACGGCTACCTGGCCCCCGAGGTGGTCAGGGGCGACGACGCCGACGGCCGCGCCGACGTCTACGGGCTCGGGGCCTGCCTGTACGAGATGCTCACCGGCCGGGCCCCGGGGGCCGACCCGTCGACCACCATCCCGCCCCGGGCCCTGCGGGCCGGGGTGCCGCGCGACCTGGACACGATCGTCCGCCAGGCGATGGCGGTCGACCCCGACGACCGCTTCCAGACCGTCCAGGCAATGGCCGCGGCCCTCTCCCGCTCGGCCTCGGGGGCCGACAGCGTCCCCCCGAGCGAGTTCCTCCCGGCCTCCCCGTCCCCGACCGGCCCCGAGGCCGCCCCCTCACGCGGCTTCCTCCGCCACGAGGGCCGCCTCCTCGGCTGGGTCCTCGCCCTCGTCGCCATGGCCGCCATCCTGGTCGCCGTCGGCCTCACCCTGGCCAAGAACGACCTCGGCAACCTGTTCGGCGAAGACACCCCTGGGAGCACGCGGGGTGGGAGCACCGAGACCACCGCAACCGCGCCGCGGATCGACGTGGCCAGCGCCATCTCCTTTGACCCCTTCACCGACGATCCCGACAAGCAGGAGAACCAGGGCCAGGCCGAGCGGGCCATCGACAGCGACCGGAGCAGCTTCTGGCAGACCGAGGGCTACAACCAGAACTTCGGCGCCGGAGGCTACAAGCAGGGCGTCGGCCTGGTTCTCGACCTCGGCCGTTCCCGGGAGGTCGGCCAGCTCTCGCTCACGTTGGCCCCGTCGGGTGGCAGCGCGCTCACCATCTACGGCGCCAACGACCCCCGTCCCCCGACGCTCGACGGCTGGACCAAGCTCAGCGGGCCCGCAACCGCTCAGGCGACAGCGCGATTCGAGCTCCAGGGCAGCTATCAGTACGTGCTGGTCTGGTTCACCAGCCTGCCCCAGGATGATGGGGGCAAGTTCCGGGGCGGGATCGCGAACGTCGTCCTGCGATCGTGAGCATCCCGAGCGACGAGGCTCTCCTCGCGGCCCACCTGCGAGGCGACCCGCGGGCCTTCGGCGAGCTGGTCGCGCGCCACGAACGCCGCATCTACGGGCTCTGCCTGCGGATCCTCGGCAACCGGGAGGACGCCGAGGACGCCGCCCAGGAGGCGTTCCTGGCCGCCCTCCGCAAAGCCTCCAGCTTCCGGCGGGCGGCCGCCTTCTCGACCTGGCTGTACCGGATCGCGGTGAACGCCGCCACCGACCAGGCCCGCCGCCGTGGCCGGGCCCGCCTGGCCGCCCTCGATCCGGAGGACGCCGGCCTTGCCGTCGCCCCCGGCAGCGAGCTCGGCGAGGCGGTCGCCACCGCCGTCGCCGTCCAGGCCGCCCTCACCCAGGTGCCCGAGGAGTTCCGGGTCGCGGTCGTCCTCTGCGACCTGTACCGGGTCCCCTACGCCGACGCCGCCCAGATCCTCGAGGTTCCCGTCGGCACCGTGAAGAGCCGCGTGTTCCGCGGCCGCCTCGCCCTGGCCGAGCAGCTCGCCGACCCCCCAGACACCGAACCAGCCCGCCCCTCACTCCGGGTGGCCGGTCCGCCGGGAACCGGCACCAGATCGCCAGCGTCCGAATCTACAGAGACCGACCTCCCCCGCCAGGAGTAGCCACTGCCACCGGCCCACACCGGCCTCGACCGGCCCCACCCAGGAGCAGCAAGTCGTGCCTGACCATCCCGACCACGAGCAGCTCGCCGCCTTCCAGGCCGGCGACGTCGACCGCCGCGAGCGGCTCGACGTCGAGGCCCACCTGGCGGGCTGCGCGTCATGCGCCGAGCTGGTCGCGTCGGTCGGGCACGCCCGGGCCAGCCTGGCCCTCCTCGAGGAGCCCGACCTCCCGCCCGGCCTCCACGACCGCCTGGCCGTCGCCGTGGCCGCCGAGCCCACCCCGGCCGCGGCCGGGCAGGCAGGCACTCCGGCGCGGCGGGCCCGCCGCCCGGCCACCCCCTGGTACCGCCGCCCCGTCGCCTGGGGCGCGGCCGCCGCCCTGCTCGTGGCCGCCCTGGTCATCCCGTTCCTCAGCCAGTCCGGCCCACACGTCACCACCGCCGGCAGCGACACCGACGCCGCCGGCAGGGCCAGGGAGGCCGCCACCCCGGCCCCCTCGGCCGCCGCCAACCTGCCGGTGTTCCGTGTCCAGGGCGAGGTCACGGCGGCCACGGTCCGTGACCGGCTCAACAGCGACTCCCGGGCCAAGGCCGCCCTCGACAGCGCCGCCTCCAGCACCCCCCAGGCCGCGAGAGACCAGGGCGAAGGCAGCTTCAGCCCCGATGCCGGAGGCAGATCGGCCGGCGCCCCGCAGTCCCAGTCCTGCCTCCCGGCGGCAACCGCCGCCGCCGAACCGGCCATCCGGCCCCTCGCCCCCGCCTTCTTCATCGAAGGCACCTACCAGGGTCGCGCGGCCACCATCCTGGTGACCACCAGCACCCCCCAGCCCAACCGGGTCGACCTCTGGGTGTTCCCCCGAAACAGCTGCACCTCGCCCCTTCTCGCCACCGCACGGGTCCGCTAGCGACCAGCGGACGGGTCAGGGCGGGGGCGTTCGCGCCCGGCCACCTGGGGGGCTACCAGACGCCGCTGGCTCGGGCGAACGCGACCCCGCCGCTGATGGCGTAGGTGAGGAGGAGCCTGGTCGCGAACGGGTTGCCGCCCAGCACCAGGACCAGGCCGCCCAGGCCGACCAGGACCGCGGCCGCGGCCACCAGCCCGAGCCAGGTGTGGGTCCGGCGGCGCGCCGCCCAGCGCACGGTCGCGCCGACCACGAACCCGTGAGCGAGCGCCAGCAGCAGCCCGGCGAACGGCACCGCCACCAGCAGCACCCCGCCAAGGGCCGCCACCGCCACCCCGGCTCCGAACGCCCGGCCAAGCAGCTGCGGCTCCGGGTTGCCCTTGGCCCGGCCGGACTGCTTCGCACAGCTCGGGCACTTCTGCCCGACCGCGGTCGTCACCATGCACCGCGTGCAGATCGGATCGCCGCAGTTGGAGCACGTCAGCCGAGTCTCGACCTTGGGATGGTTCACACAGGTCGGCGCCAAGTTCGTCTGGTCGGCCGTCATGAACTAAGCGTACGAGAACCACGCCCGCAACGTGGCCCCCTGCCCTGGTCGGACCCCTCCCTCCCCCGGCCGGTCCCGGAATAGTCATGTGGGACAATCCGTTGGAGAACATGGCTCCCGAAATCGCCGACGTCCGAGGAGGCGCGCGCACCCTGATGGCCACATCCCGCACCAGCGCTCCGGTGCTGATCGTCGGCTCCGGCCCGGCCGGACTGACCGCGGCCCTCTACACCGCCCGCGCCAACCTCCAGCCGATCGTCCTGGAAGGGGCGGAGGCGGGCGGGCAGCTCATGCTGACCACCGAGGTCGAGAACTACCCCGGATTCCCGACCGGGATCCTCGGACCTGAGCTGATGGGCAAGATGCGCGAGCAGGCCGAGCGCTTCGGCGCCGAGTTCATCCGCGCCGACGCCACTAAGGTCGAGCTGGCTGGCCCGCCGTTCCGCGCCTGGGTCGAAGACGTCGAGTACACCGGCAAGGCCCTCATCATCTCCACCGGCGCCAAGGCCAAGATGCTCGGCCTGCCCGGCGAGCGCCAGTACCTCGGCCGCGGGGTCTCGACCTGCGCCACCTGTGACGGGTTCTTCTACCGCAACCGCGAGCTGGTGGTGGTCGGCGGCGGCGACTCCGCTCTCGAGGAGGCCACGTTCCTGACCAGGTTCGCGACCAAGGTCACCGTCGTCCATCGGCGTGACCGGCTCCGCGCCTCCAAGGTCATGCAGGACCGGGCCTTCGCCAACCCCAAGATCGGGTTCGAGTGGAACTCGACCGTTGCCGACGTGCTCGGCGAGCAGACGGTCACCGGGGTCCGGCTGCGCAACGTCGAGGACGGCACCGAGAAGGTCCTTCCTGTGGCCGGGGTCTTCGTGGCCATCGGCCACACCCCCAACACCGACCTGTTCGGGGGCCAGGTCGAGCTCGACCAGGCCGGCTACATCGTGACCCCCGACCCGCCATCGACCGCGACCAGCGTCGACGGCGTGTTCGCGGCGGGCGACGTCGTCGACCACACCTACCGGCAGGCGGTCACGGCCGCCGGCACCGGCTGCGCGGCCGCCATCGACGCCGAGCGCTGGCTGGAGGCCCACGGTCACGACTCCGGGGCCACCACCGACAACTGGGACTGAGCCGGATTGCCGACCGCTCCCAGCGGGCAGGAATACGTACGAGCCAGCGGTCGTTGGACCCTGGTCGGGGGATCATCCGTTCGAGGAGGTGGAGGTGCAGAGGGGCCGAGGCCCCGACCGCACCGAGTACATGACGAAATCCGAAGCCGTGACCGACGCCACGTTCGACAGCGACGTGCTCAAGTCGAGCGAGCCCGTGCTGGTCGACTTCTGGGCCGAGTGGTGCGGCCCCTGCAAGATGATCAGTCCCCTGCTCGAGGAGATCGCCGACGAGCACAAGGGCAAGGTGACCGTCGTCAAGCTCAACGTCGACGAGAACCCCGAGGTCGCCATGCGCTACGGAGTCATGAGCATCCCGACCCTGGCGCTGTTCATCGGTGGCGTGGAGAAGAAGCGGCTGATCGGCGCCATGCCCAAGCGCAACATCGTCAACGAGCTCTCCGAGTTCATCGGCTGATCGACCCAGCTCAGCGTCCCTAGTCAGCGAGCCCGACCCACTGGGTCGGGCTCGTTCCATATCCGGGGACTCAGGCCGGGGGGCGGGAGGACGGGACGGGCCGCAGGGCTGGCTGCGCCGGGGCCGGGACCCGGAGGGCCTCCCGGGCCGCCTCGCGAGCGTCCTTCCAGGTGAGGGCGGTGCGCAGGTCCATACGCATGAGGGGATAGCGAGGGTGGTCTCGGACGACCTGGAACCCGCTCGCCTCCAGGAACCCGGCCGGGACACGGCAGTCGCGCCGGGTCGAGGCCCGGTCGGCGAACGCCTCCACCGCCCGGACCTTGCGCTTGGTGAGGTCACGGGCCATGGTCTGGAGCAGGACCCGCCCGATTCCCTGGCCCTCGAACCCGGGTAGCACGGCCAGGGTGGCGAGCAGGACGGCGTCCCGGCTCACCGGCCGAGCGGCCTGGAACCCGACCTGCTCCAGCAGATGGGTGGGAGCGAACAGCGAGTAGCCGGCCACCTCCCCGTCCACCGAGACGACATGCCCGGCCGGCCCCCACTCCAGCACGACCGAGGACAGCCAGGCCTCCTTCTGGAGCGCCGCGTCCTCCGACCCACGCGGCCGTGCCTTGGCACCCAGCTCCCAGAAGACACAGCGACGGCACGGCTCCGGTACCAGGTCGAGGGTCTCGGCCCCGAGCGGGACCAGCTTGCGTCCCAAGTCAGGAAGCCCCTGAGGAGCGCGGCGGGCGGCGATGGACGATCAGCAACGCCCACAGGAGACCGAAGAAGAGGCCCACGAAGAAACTCCCCCCAACACGGCGGAGCACTGGCAGCAAGGCTCGTAGCACAGGACGTATTCGCAGGCCGGACAGCGGCTCGATGCTAGCAGCCGCTCAATGGGCTTGCCAGGTGGCGCTATCCTTCAAGGTCATGCGCGCCGATGACCCATTTCGGGACCGCTACGCTCGCGGCACCCGCTCGATGACCGCCTCCGAGATCCGGGCGCTGTTCGCCGTCGCCGCCCGGCCCGAGATCGTCAGCCTGGCCGGCGGCATGCCCTTCACGGCGGCCCTGCCCTTCGACGTCGTCGGGGACGTGCTCGAGGAGGTCCTCGCCGACGAGGGCCCGGCCGCCCTCCAGTACGCCGGCGGCCAGGGCGACCCGCGCCTGCGCGAGGTCCTCACCGAGCTGATGCGGCACGAGGGCATCCGCGGGTCCGGCGGCGACGTGGTCATCACCGAGGGCTCCCAGCAGGCGCTGGACCTCATCTCCCGCATGTTCTGCGATCCGGGCGACGTGATCGTGGCCGAGGGTCCCTCCTACGTCGGTGCGCTGTCCGCGTTCTCGCAGTACCAGGTCGACGTCTGCCACGTGCCGCTCGACGACGATGGTCTCGATCCTGACGCCCTCGCAGTAACCCTTGAACATCTCGAGCGTGACGGTCGCCGGGTCAAGTTCCTCTACACGGTCCCCAACTTCCACAACCCCGCCGGGGTGACGCTGGCCGCCGGCCGCCGGGAGCGGGTCCTCGAGATCGCCCGGCGGCACAACGTCCTGGTCCTGGAGGACAACCCGTACGGGATGCTCGGGTTCGAGAGCGACCCGCCGGACGCCCTGCGCGCCTTGGACCCCGACAACGTCGTCTATCTCGGGAGCCTCTCCAAGGTCTTCTGCCCCGGCCTGCGCATCGGCTGGGCGCTGGTGCCCCCGGCCCTGCGGGAGCGGATGGTCCTGGTCAAGGAGGCGGCCGACCTCTGCTCCTCGAGCTTCACCCAGGCGGTCGCCTACCGCTGGTTCGCGAACTACCCCTGGCGGGAGACGCTCAAGGATCTCCGGGAGATCTACCGCGAGCGGCGCGACGTGATGCTCGACGCCCTCGGCGAGGATGTGCCCGCCGGGGTGACCTGGACCAAGCCGACCGGCGGCTTCTACGTCTGGGTCCGCCTGCCCGACCATCTGGACGCCCGGGCCATGCTGGCCAAGGCGATCACCGCGCGTGTGGCCTACGTTCCCGGCGGCGCCTTCTACGCCGACGGCCAAGGCGTCTCCTGCCTCCGCCTGTCCTACTGCTTCCCACCCCCCGACCGGATCCGCGAGGGCGTCCGCCGCTTCGCCGGAGTCGTCGACGAGGAGCTCGCCCTCGCCCGCGCCCTCGGCGGCCTCCCCCCCGGAGACCCTGAGTCCGACCAGGGCCGCCCCGCCGGCTGGGGCGGAGTGCAATGAGCCGCACAGAGGGTCAGGTCCCCTCCGACAGTTGGGGTGGAGCTCCGTGACCTTCGACTGCTCGGTGGCGGTGATCGCCGGCGGCCTTTCGTTCGAGCGTGAAGTCTCACTCCGCTCGGGCCAGCGGGTCGCCGAGGCCCTACGCGAACGCGGCTACCGGGTCGGCGAGCTCGACGCCGACCACCGGCTGGTCGAGACCCTCAACACCGGCGAGTTCGACGTCGCGTTCCTCGCGCTTCATGGCCGGTTTGGGGAAGACGGGACGGTCGCGTCGATTCTCGAGCTTCTCGGGATTCCCTACACCGGGTCGAGCTTCGACGCCAGCCGCCTCGCCTTCGACAAGCTGGCCGCCAAGTCCGTCCTCCGCCGAGCCGGCCTCTCGGTCCCGACGGCCATCCCCTTGACCGAGGGCGCCCTCCGGGAGCTCGGAGTTGGCTCCCTGCTCGACCGGGCCATGGACGAGCTCGGCCTTCCCCTCGTCGTGAAACCCAATCGCGGCGGCTCAGCTCTGGGTATCCGCCTGGTCGAGCGGCCCGATCAACTCCCAGCCGCCCTCATGGCCGCGTTCGGGTACGACGACACCGTTCTGCTCGAGCAGCGAATGGATGGGACCGAGCTCGCCCTCTCGGTCGTCGACGGCCTCCCCACCCTCCCCCCTGTCGAGATCCATCCCAAGGAAGGCTGGTACGACTTCTCCGCTCGCTACACCCACGGCGCCGCCGAGTTCCGGGTCCCCGCCAACCTCGATCCAGCGACGACCACCCGTTGCCTCGAAGCCGCCCAGGCCGCCCACCTTGCCCTCGGCTGCCGCGACATCTCCCGCGTCGACGCCATCCTCGATCCGACCGGCACCTGCCAGATCCTCGAGGTCAACACCGGCCCCGGCCTCACCACCACCAGCCTGGTCCCCATGGCCGCCGACGCCGCGAACCTCACCTTCGCCGACCTGGCCGCCCACCTCACCGACCGCGCCACCGCCCGCCGCCCCCGCAAAACGTAGCCCAGGGTCGAGTCTGCCGGGGAATGCCGCTCCCACGATCAAGGGCGTACTCGGGTCAGTTCCCACCCCGCCCTCGCCAGGCCGCGCCAAGGCCAGTTCCCTCCAGCTGGGCCGCACCCTGTCCCAGCCAAGCCACGCCGGCTCGTGATCGGTGGCGAGAAGCCCGCCCAGGGAACGTCAGGCTGATGCCGACGTTGCCGTCCGCTCCTCATGGATCACTTGCCGATCGTCTCCAGACGGCTCCACACCATGAGGCAGTTGGACGGTGCGCTGTTCGAGCCCGATAGCATCGCAGATGCGCTGCAGGTCATCGAGGGTGGCGAACTCGATCAGCACCTTGCCCTTGCGCTTCCCGAGCTGGACCCGGACCCGGGTCTCGAGGCGATCAGAGAGCCGCTCGGCCAGGTCCACCATGCCCGGTGCCTGCATGGCCGGTCGCACCCGGACACGGGCCCGCTCATCGGGTCCGAGCAGTGGTTCCCCGTTCTTGATTCGCTGGGCAAGCTCCTCGGCCATCCGAACCGTCAGCCCTTCGGCCACGATCCGGTCGGCCAGTCGTTCCTGCTGTACGGGATCCTCCAACGACGCCACAGCACGAGCGTGACCGGCCGACAGCGTCCTGGCCGCGATCCGGCGCTGAACGCTCCCCGGCAGCCGCAGAAGCCGCATCGCGTTGGCGATCACGGGCCGACTCCGGCCCAGACGAGCTGCCAGCTCCTCTTGGGTAATCCCAAAGTCGACCAAGAGCTGCTCGTACGCGGCCGCTTCCTCGAGCGGGTTCAGGTCCTCTCGGTGGATATTCTCGAGCAGCGCGTCCCGAAGGAGCTGATCGTCCTCGGTGGTTCGGATGATCGCGGGGATCCGCTCGAGCCCTGCGGTCCTGGCAGCGCGAACCCGGCGCTCCCCCATCACGATCTGATAGCGCTCTCCATTGGGACGGACCACGATCGGCTGCAGCACGCCGACCGCCTCGATGCTCGCGGTGAGCTCCTGCAACGGCTCCTCGTCGAAGGCCCCACGAGGCTGACGCGGGTTGGGGTCGATGCGATCGATGGGAAGCTGCTCGAAGGTTGGGCCAGAGGAGTCTTCAGCGTCCTCTGCCGTTACCGGCTCTTGGTCAGCTGGCTGAGCCGCCGGCTCGCGGTCTTCCTGAGGGCTGCTTGGGATCAGCGCATCCAGTCCACGACCAAGGCCACCACGGCGTCGCATCAGCTGGCTCCTTCTCCGGTCGGCGCGAGCAAGCCGCTCCGCTCCGCGAGTTCAAAGGTCAGGTCGCGGTAGGCAATGCCACCACGCGAAAGAGGATCGTACAGAGCGATTGGAACACCGTAGCCCGGTGCTTCCGAGAGCCGGACGCTTCGAGGCACGACCGTTTGATAGACCACGTCCGTGAAGTGCCTCCGAACCTCGTCCACAACCTGCAGCGCGAGGCGAGTCCGGCCGTCGTACATGGTCAGCACGATGCCGCCGATTCGAAGCTCCGGGTTCAGATTGGCCCGAACCAGCTCGACGTTACGGAGCAACTGACCGAGTCCTTCGAGAGCGTAGTACTCGCACTGGATCGGGATCAGAAGCTCATCCGCTGCGGCCAAGGCGTTCACGGTGAGCAGCCCGAGTGACGGTGGGCAGTCGATCAGGATCGTGTCGTACTGGTGATCGATGGACTCAAGGGCCCGGCGAAGTCGAGTCTCCCTCGACATCGCACTGACCAACTCCACCTCCGCACCGGCCAAGTCAATGGTGCTGGGCAGAACGTGGAGGTTCGCCACCCCGGTGGCCCGAATCGCCTCGGCCGGTGGTGTGTCCGCGGTGAGCACGTCATAGATCGACGGTTCGATCTCGCGATGGTCGAGGCCCAACCCGGTCGACGCGTTTCCCTGCGGGTCAAGGTCGACCACCAGAACTCGCGCTCCCGCCAGAGCCAGGTAGGCACCGATGTTGACCGCCGTCGTGGACTTTCCGACTCCGCCCTTCTGATTTGCGACAGCCATGACACGGCGGGTTCCGTTCGCAGCGTCGTGATGGATACGGAAGGTGACCCGTGCGTTCCTGGCGGCGGCCTCAGTGTCCACGCTCGGTTCCTGGTCCAATTCAACGACCGGGACATCAGGGACCACCTGGGTTGTTTCACGTGAAACATCGACGCCGGCTTCTACTGCTGCCCTCGTCGCGGCCTCACGAACCGCTGCGGCCGCCTCGTCCTCGACGGCTTCGTCCTCGTGTTCCTGCATCCCTTCACCACCGCCTGCAGATGTTTCACGTGAAACATCGCCGCTCGTGAGAGACGTCGATGGATCCCGCACGTCCACTTCCCCGGTCTGCGCTCGCGTAGCCGTCGAGATACTCGCTTGGCTGGTCGCATCGGGGCTACCCGGAGCAGTTCGTCCGGTTGACACTCCGGAGCCCGGACTCCCCATGCTGGCGGCTCGCCCACCTGGCTCGGGAGACTCCTGAGCCCGACGAGCACGCGCTTGCTCCTCCGTCGCGAGGTCCACGATCGACACTCCGTCGACCGTCGGACTCTCGGTCTCCTCTAAGGCGCCAGCAGCCTCATGCGCGTCATCAGAACTCGACGGCGCCACCTCCGATCGCTCAGGGACCTCGCGGCGTGCCGCGGCCTGTCCTTCCTCGGCCGGTACAGCCGTCAGGTCGTTGCTGGGTCCGTCTCCCGAGGCCCGGGCGGCGGGCGTCGAAGGAGCTGGTCGCGACAGCGACTGCGACGGCTCCGATGATTCCCGCTGCCGAGGGAACTCCACGATGGCTTCCGGTGGTGCCTGGTCGCTGCTCGACTCCGCCGCCTCACCAGCGTCCTGGCTCTCGGGCGTTCGGGCGAAGAGGCGTGGCCAGGATGGGTGTGGCTGCGGCCTGAGCTCGTCTTCCGGAGATCTTTCGTAAGGCGAAGCACGGCGCACCGCCTGGTCCGCTGGCATTCCCGCCGGCCAAGCCATCGGGAGCGCTGGTTCGTTCCAAGGGACCTGCACGCCGTTCGGGTCGAGCGACGATCCAGCCGTATCACCCGGCCGGAGCATCTGGACCGGCTCGGCGATCCCTGCGGCAGGCTCTGTGCCGCGAGGATGCGCGTCCAGCGAATCGCCAGCGCTGCGACCCTCGTGCACGCTGTCCACAGCCGGTTCCTCGACCAGAGGCGTTTGGTCGACGGATCCTTGGTCAATCGAGGAGGCATGGTTGACGATGGACCCTTGGTCAACCGCGGGCCCCTCAGCACCGATGGACCCCGGCACCTGGTCCACGACAGATTCCGCGCCGCCGCGTGCGGCTTGCGACCCTGTGCCTGTCGGGCCGTGGTCGACCGTCGTGCCAGGGTCAGCGCTGGGAGCGTTGATGCGCTCCTGCTCCTGGGAGATCGCCGGAACGACCGCGCCAGGCCCATCCGTCGCTTCCGAACGGCCGGTCGTCGTTTCCGGGTCAACTTGGCCGGCCGGGTGTTCGACCCATCCGGCCGAAGGAGCCGGTGACCCGATCTCGGGATCGGGGTCAACGTGGACCATCCCGTTCTGGATCAGCTCTGGTCCCCGGTGTTCCTCGGAATTTGGCCTGAGCCCGATCCCGGAATGCGCTCTGCCGCCGCCGGCTGATTCCTCAGGCCCAAGGCGTCCACTCGGCTCTTCGCTCGGGCGTTCGGCGCTCAGCCGCTCAGCGAGCGCACCGGCGTGCCGGCTTGCGCCCGGCTCTGGCGAGAACCATCCGATCTCGGTGCCGTCGCGGTGCGGAGGTCGCGGGTCCTCACCGACCGACCCCTCAGCCGTCGTTGGCGATGCTGTTCGCGGCGAACTCGACGCCCCTGCGTCTCCAGGGCCGCGATCGGCTGTCGAACTCTGCTCCGGAGGACCAGACGCCTCTTGGCCACGGTCACCGAGGTCAACCTGGAAAGCAGCTTGCGCAGAAGGATCGGTGACCTGCGAGCCGCTGCGGCCTCGTGTCGCCATTTCCCGTGGGTCGGGCAGACTGTCGGCAGGGGTGTCCGAAGCACCAACCGAGTCACTGCTCCATGGGCTTGGAACTGCCGTCCGCCCGACAGTGGACTCTGACTCGCCGGAGTCTGGGGAGGCTCCGGTCGAGGGCACGGTCGATGCGGGCCAATCGGTTGCAGGGGATGGGGGCGCGAAGGCGCTTGGTGGTGATGAAGGCGAACTGCGCCCGTCGGCGGCTGGGTCGGGAGGCGGCTCCGGCTGTCTGGTTGGCGACCCGGAGGCGTCGGCCTCCTGGTCGGTGTTCATATCCATGTGCCACCGAACGGCGTCCGGTGGGTCGGTTCCCCAGATTGGGTCAAGTCGAGCTTCGGCTGGGTCCTGCCTGGGTGCGGTATCGCGAAACGGCCACTCCCGAGACTGGTTCACCGTCGGTGTTTCACCGTCCTGTGATGGTCCCGTGTCGGCACCGCGCCCGCTCTTCTCGCCTACGGGTGATGCTTCCGCGATGCCGGCCCCCCCGGCGGTGCCCGTCGGCGGCGATGCCGACCGCACCGATTTACCCTGCTCGCGTACGCCTTCTCTTGCGTTGTCCTCGGTTCTGCGTCGCCGACGCAGTCCCAGTGCGGCCAGCAGCCTGCTCAGGAACCCGCCCGTGCGCTCTTCTTGGACCTGCGGTGCCTCATCGGGTCGCCGACTGATGGCTCCCGCCTCCCTTCCCAACAGCTACGAGGCGGCGTGTGGGACCCGGGAGCGCTGGTCGAGCACGCCCGACGCTTGAGCTGGCTCCTGATGACGCCAACCCGACCCCGGGCCGTACCGTCGCCCTACCGCCACTTCGACCACAGAATGCCGAAAGCCAAGACAGCTCCGGTCAACGACCGGGTACCGCCCTTGCTCGTTTCCTCGATCCCGCAGCAACCTACAACACCATCCTGACGACACCCCGATCGACGCCTGATGTCAGCTAGCGCTTCTGATCGCGCTGCTGGCCGAGCGGAGTTCGCGCCGGCATGCCCGATCGCCGGGGGAAGCGGGGGGAGGTCGCAGCGATCTTTGCCATGATAACGACGAAACCGACCCGGTCAATCGGCGAGCTCGGGTTGGGGACAACATCGTCGACCCGACCGCCGAGCTGCTCGCAGGCCAGAGCGGCCTGTTCGAGCTCCTTGGAGTCTGGTTGCCCCCGGGGGACGAGGAGCTGGCCGCCGACCGCCAGGAGCGGAAGCCCCAGCTCGGCGACAACGGGGAGTGGCCCAAGCGCCCTTGCGGTCGCGACATGGAAGGACTCGCGGGCGGGTCCTCGTCCGTAGTCCTCGAGCCTGGCGTGGACCACCGTGACGTTGGTGAGGCGCAGCTTGGCGGCGGTTGCCTCGACCCAGTCGAGCCGGCGCCGCTGCGCATCGATCATGGTGAAGCACGTGGCCCGGTGCGCAACGGCCAATGGAAGCCCAGGCAATCCAGCACCTGATCCCAGGTCGGCCCAGCGCTCCTCTGGCTCAGGCCGCCGGATCGCCGCAAGGCCCAAGGCGTCGTCCAGGTGTCGTTCCCAGAGCCGTTCCTGCTCCCGCGGGCCCAGGAAGCCGCGTTGGACCGCCTCGGCATAGGCCTCTTCCAAGAGCTCGGCCGCATGTGCCGTCAGGGCCGCGCGCCAAGGCCAAGCATCACCACCATCAGACCAATGTTTCACGTGAAACGTTAGGCGGGCCGAATGACCACGCGGCGGTGGGGGTCCTCGCCGAGGCTCTCGGTCCGGGCACCATCAATTGCGGCGACGGCGTCGTGGACGATCTTGCGCTCTGCCGGGGTCATCGGCTGGAACTCGTGGTCCTCGCGGGTTCGGATCACCTGCTCGGCCGTCGCCTTCACGATCGAGACCAGCTGTTCGCGTTGCCGGGCGCGGAAGCCGTTGATGTCGAGAAGCAAGCGGACCCGCCGCTTTGACTGGCGGAGGACGGCGAGACGGGTCAACTCCTGGAGGGCATCGAGCGTCTCGCCGTTGGAGCCGACGAGTACATCAAGCTCTGAGCCTTCGAGGTCGATGTGACCGCCGACCTCGTCGACCCAGGTGGTGATGTCGCCATCGACGTCCAAGGCGTCCAGGAGCCCCTCGAGGAAATCGCCGGCCCGCTCCGTATCCGCCTCGACCATCGCCGGTTCGATTGGCTCATCGCGATAGGTACGGCGCGGCGGTCTGGTCGCGCTCGACGATTCGGTACTGGGCGGCTCTGGGGCGGCGGACGATCCGGGGATGGTCGAGGTTGCCAGGGCTGCCTCGCCGTCGGAAGCTCGATCACCGTTGCCGCCCGTCCCGAACGTCGAGGGGGGCTGTCCGGTGGGAGTGCCCGGGGTACTGAGGGCCACGGCGGCCTCTGGAGTGCCGATGGGCGGGGTGGGCTCGTCGAGCTCTCCATCCGCGACCGAACTCGCCTGCGCGACCGAACCGCCGTCAGCTCCAAGGATCGATAAGGAGCCAGGACGGTCCGAGGATTCTGAGGTGATGGTTAGGCTTGCGTCGCCTGGGTCGTTCTTCGTGGTTGCGCTAGTGTTCGCTAGGCCGCCGGAAGTCGAATCCGCGTCCGGTTCGGGGGTTGCGCTGGGGGCCCGGTCCGAACCCAGGCTGGGAGGTGAGCTGAGGACCGGATCCGGGCTCGGCGCTGAATCCGAACCCGCAGCCGGGGTCGTGGGAGAGGCGGGGATCGCGGTCGGGGTCGCGACCTGGGCGGGAGGTTGGGGGGTCGCCGAGGCGGCAGCCGCGGTGGCGGCCGGAGCATCGGTGGCATCGGTGGCCGCACCGACCGCCGGACCCAGCTCGACGCCTGGTGCGACCTCGGCCGTGGATGGCGGACCAGGGGATGCGGACCTGCCCGACTCCGCCGCGTCCGTGGACGGCGAACCCGGGGAACCGGCCTCGCCTCGGGGGGTCACGCGCACTCGGGCGGGGGTGCCGATGTAGCCGAAGGTCGAGGGGACGGGGTCCTCGAGGACCTCGATGTCGACCTGGTCTGGACGGAGACCGAGCTGGGCGGCCGCGGCGGTGACCGCCGCGTCGACTGTCCTAGCGCTTGCCTCGGCGTGGGCCACTCGACTTGCCCTTTCCGGACGAGCGGCTGCCAGACCTCCGGTTGCCGCTGGTGCCCTGGCGGCCACTCTGGCCCTGGCTCTGTTTCGCCTGGGCTCCCTTGGCCGTCGGTCCACCCTGCTTGGGAGATGCCTTGCCGTTCCCCGTCCTGGCGTTGGGGTTGCCGTTCTTGTTGGTCACCGGGGAACGCTCTTCGGTCGCTCGCGACTGCGATGAGCCTCGGAACATGCTCAGCGGGCCGAGGAGGCCCTTGCGGCCCTCACCGTTCTCGACAAGGGCCGGCGCCCCGGCGGTGGCCGCCTGCGCGTCACCCGCCGGGACCGGGGCGGTGCGGAGCAGCATCCACTGCTGGCCGACGCTCCAGAAGTTGGTGGTGACCCAGTAGATGATGACCGCCAGCGGCACGTTGATCGCGAACACGAAGAACATCAGCGGCATGATCTTCATGAGCATCTGCTGCTGCGGGTTGACCTGGGCCGTCTGCTTGTTCATCAGCTGGCGCTGGGAGATGAAGGTGGTGACCGCCATGGCCGTGGTCAGGGTCAGGATCGTCAGCCCGGCCGCCGAGAAGATCTTGTCCCAGCCCTGGAGCTGCAGCCAGTGCTGCTCAAGGGGAACGCCGAAGAAGGTCTTGCCGAGCAGGACGTTCGGCCCGCCGGCGATCACCGGGCGGTAGATGACCTGGTAGAGCGCGAAGAAGAACGGCATCTGGGCGAGGAGGGGCCAGCATCCGGCCATCGGGTTGAAGCCGCGCTCCTTGTAGAGCGCCATCATCTCCTCGTTGAGCTTCGTCTTGTCGTTCTTGTGCTTGGCCTGCAGCTTCTTGATCTCGGGGGCGAGCTCCTGCATGACCCGCGTCGACTTGACCTGCTTGACGGTGAGCGGGATGAGCAGGATCCGCACGGCGATCGTCAGCATGACGATCGAGAACCAGTAGCTCTGGCTGCCCATGATCGGCTCGACCAGGTCCTGGAAGAACGTCAGGACGTGGTAGAGCGCATCGCGGAAGCTGTTGAAGATCTCGATCACGAGGAGCCTCTCTCGGGCGGGCCGACCTGGCCGGCGCTCACCACCTCACCGTACCCCTTGCGGCCGGGCTTCACGCGACCGCTCGCGGGTGGAACGTAGTCGAAGCCCCCCGGATGGAACGGCTGACACTTCAGGAGACGGCGCACGGCCAGCCAGGAGCCCCGCAGGGCCCCATGGGTCTCGACCGCCGTCCTGGCATATGCCGAGCAGGACGGGTGGAACCGGCAGCGGTTCCCTAGGAAGGGGCTGATGAAGCGCTGGTAGCCCCCGATACATGCCATCACCACGGCGGCCGCCCTGCTGGGGGCCGGCGTCCTGTCCTGCCCGTCACTCAAGCGCCGTCGCCTCCGCGTAGGCCGGCCGCACTCAGCAGCTCGCGGATGTCGCCGGCGATCTCCCGGTAGGAGGCACCGGCGACGCTCGGCCGGGCCACGACAACGAGGTCGAGGCCCTCGGGCAGCTCCCTGCCCTCGAGCCGCAGGGCCTCCCGGAGCAGGCGCTTGGCCCGGTTGCGGGCGACCGCGCCGCCGACCTTGCGGCTCACCACCAGGCCGGCCCTGGCCGGGCCGGTTCCCGTCGTCCGCTTGGCCACATACAGCACCACCGCGCCCTGGGCATAGGAACGACCGGTCGAGAACACCGACCGGAAGGCCGCCGGCGAGCTAAGCCGGTTCACCGCGGCCACGGCGCACCCCGATCTCCGGGCGGCGCCGTGCGCCAGGCCGGGCGGCCCGGACCACCGGCTCCCAGCGCGGCGAGGTTGGTCACCGGGCCTCCTCAGGCTCCGAGCCGGATGCGGCCCTTGGCCCGCCGGCGGGCGATGATCGAGCGTCCGGCGCGCGTGCGCATCCGGATCCGGAAGCCATGCGTCTTGGCACGCTTACGATTGTTCGGCTGGAAGGTACGCTTCACGACGACGGCTCCTAACCCGGTCGAGGCGGGGGCAGGCAGAGACAGGGCGCGGAGAACGCGCCGAAAGACGATGGTACGGGCCTCGCGCGACCGCCGTCACCGCGACTCCCTTGGGACTCCTTATCGCTGCTGAGTCCCGAAACGAGCCCTTGAGGGGCCGCGGCCGCCGATGCTATCCTCCGGCCCACCTTCAGTCGGCGGCCCACACGTCTGGCCCGGCTTCCCCGTCACGGCCATCTGCCCTCTCCGTCGAGGGTCTGCCGTCTCTCCCGGTACCGGCCCGGTCGGGCCACCGCGTCCACAGGGACGGGTTCTCCACACCTGTGGATGGGGGTGTGGATATGTAGGTTGCGGCGGGTCCAAGGGTCGCAGAGGGTGTGTCGCATATTGAGCGCACACTGTCGGCATCCGGAGGACTCGATTGCCGGAAAGGGATGAGGCGGCTGTGGTCGAAGGGTTCCATGACGACGCGGCGGCGATCTGGACGGCGTGCCTCGAGTCGCTCGACGGCGCCGGGTCGACCCACAAGGCCTGGCTGGCCCAGATCCGCCCGGTGGCGGTGTCCGGTGACACGCTGGTCCTGGCCGTCCCGGACGAGTTCGTCAAGGAATGGATCGAGCAGCGCTACGCCCCGACCGTGGTCACGGCCCTCGGGCGGGTCGCCAGCCGGCCGCTGGGCATCCGGGTCACCGTCGGACCGCTGGAGGACAACGGCGACGAGGAGCATCTGCGGCCGGTGGCCGCGCCCAGGCCGGCCGCCGAGCGTCCCCAGCTGACGCCCAAGTACACCTTCGAGCGGTTCGTGATCGGCTCCTCCAACCGGTTCGCCCACGCGGCCGCCGTGGCCGTGGCCGAGGCGCCGGCCAAGTCCTACAACCCGCTGTTCATCTACGGCGGGGCCGGGCTGGGCAAGACCCACCTGCTGCACGCGATCGGGCACTACACGGGCAACCTCTACCCGCAGGCCCGCATCAGGTACGTGTCGAGCGAGCAGTTCACCAACGAGTTCATCAACGCCATCCGCGACGACCGCACCGGTGCCTTCCAGCGCCGCTACCGGGACAACGACGTCCTGCTGATCGACGACATCCAGTTCCTGGAAGGCAAGGAGCGCACCCAGGAGGAGTTCTTCCACACCTTCAACGCGCTCCACAACGCCGAC
>Ga0126308_10000147_pt1 | contig 18636 bp, 22 predicted proteins | sample Plot55_FD_92533 | JGI IMG/M metagenome (GOLD analysis project Ga0126308, IMG submission 92533) | Serpentine soil microbial communities from UC McLaughlin Reserve, CA, USA - Plot55 | ecosystem: Environmental > Terrestrial > Soil > Grasslands | place: USA: UC McLaughlin Reserve, Lake County... | reverse complement strand
GTCATACTGCGTTTTATTAATTAAACGGCGTGCCTGCTATTTGCAAAAGATTATCTAGTGCTATATTAGTGTCTATAAGTCATTGGCACATAATCATGCTGCAGCTGAACCTAGTAGGCGTGAAAAAGTCAAACTGTTAGGCTATATGATAGGGACTGCAGTGTTTTTTGGTGTTACCTTGCTCATCTCATTTTTCTTGGTGATAGTGACTATCAATGCGATCAAGATTCCGGCTGATGTGGCATCAAACACACTGATGCTAGGTCTAGTACCGCCTTCAGTAGCAACATTCTTGCTCTTCACAAAGGTATTTGGCCGGTTTCTTTAAATAAAATATTTAAAAAGCGTGGATGGGAGAAACTTGTGCCAAAGTTTATTGTCCAGGTAATAATTGAAAACAAACCTTACATCAATGACCCAGAGGGTGAGACGATCCACAGAGATCTAGTTGTCAAGGGTGGATATTCCAACATACAATCAGTGAGGTCTGCAAAGATGTTAAAAATGGTCGTCAATTCAAAAACGGAAAGTGATGCTGAAGTGACTGTAAAAAAACTGTGCCAAGAATTACGTATCTTCAACCCAGTTGTCAGCAACTGTACTGTCAAGGCAATAGGCAAGAGCTAGAGTATTCTACATAATTCTAGGAATCTTCTTTATGGCAGATGGGATATAATTGTCATGTAGATAGTTGAATAATCAAGCTCCAAAAAATGGCATCTTCGCCTGCGATGAGGGTATAGCCCCTAGTTCTCTCGCTTATGTTTAGATAACGTGTTCTGTCTATGCTATTTCTCAAAAAGTTGTAAGAATTAATACTTGTCGCGATCCATCGTCGCAATCATGCTGTCAAAGCTGTTAGAATCACTGAGTGCACCTTCAAGCAGCAATGTAGTCCTCAAATGCTTTGCCAAGTCAGTAACTGTTATGATGCCTACTAACTTGCCCTTCTCCATTATAGGAAGCCTACGTATCTTGTGGTTTACCATTCTCTGAATTGCAACTTCAATTGGTGTATCTGGATCAGCCGTTGTAAGTATCTTTGACATGATGTCGCTCATTTTTACCTCAGCTACCGGTAGTTCCTTAGCGCATATTTTTTTGATGAAGTCCCGCTCTGTCACGATGCCAATTGGATGATTGTCTTTGACAACAAACAGAGAGCTTATGCCTTTCTCCGTCATGATCTTGGCAGCCTCCAATGCGGTCTTGTCATGGTCTATCATAACCATGTTCTTTGTCATGATGTCGCGAACTACAGTAGCTGCCATGAATAGTTTTTTCAGAATCAACCGATGATAAAAACAATACGTTAGCGGTCTGTGTAGTTATATAGGGTAAAACTGGCCAGTCTGAAGATATTAATACGAGCGCCTGCAAGCTTTTATTGCGAAGTAATGGCAGCAAGAATTGGGATAGCTGTTTTTCCTGGCAGCAACTGCGACCGCGACGTTCATTATATTCTTAACAATATAATAGGCGTCGAGGCGGACTTTATTTGGCACACCCAGGATCGCATCAGCGGTTATGACGCGATGATAATCCCTGGAGGTTTTGCCTTTGGCGACAGGCTTCGCCCTGGAATAATTGCTGCCCATAGCCCCATAATGCAGGAGGTAAAAAGGATGGCAAAGCATGGCGTGCCGGTGCTCGGCATATGTAACGGCTTTCAAATCCTTGTTGAGTCTGGACTATTGCCCGGTGCCCTCATGATGAACGATTCCCTCCGCTTTGTCTGCAGATGGACAAGCGTGCAAGTTACAAACAACAAGACACCCTTTACAAGCCAGTTTGCACTCAAGCAGACATTTGGTATCCCTATTGCCCACGGCGATGGCCGCTATGTCGCTGACAGCAAGATATTGAAGGAGCTGAAAAAAAAGAATCAGATCGTTCTGCGATACGAGAGTGACAACCCTAACGGCTCAACTGACCTCATTGCAGCAATATGCAATGAAGAGGGCAACGTGATGGGCATGATGCCCCACCCGGAGAGGGCGAGCGAAAGAATCCTCAACCTCGACCGCAGCAGAAACAGCAGTAGTGAGGCCATTACGATTTTCTGGTCGCTTGTCTCAAACCTGAAGCAAAAGGCGATAGCATAGAGATGGATGCACTCACAAAGAAGGAGCTTAATTACCTTGAGCAAGAACTAAAGCGAAAGGCAAACGAGGTCGAACAGGACGCGGTGGGCGCTCAATGGTCAGAGCATTGTTCGTACAAGTCATCCAAAAAATATTTGGAGTTGCTGCCCACAAAGGGCAAGCATGTGGTAGTTGGCCCCGGCTATGATGCCGGTGTGCTTGATGTTGGGGATGGCTACATCTTGACAGTCCACATTGAGAGCCACAATCATCCTTCAGCCATAGAGCCATTTGGTGGAGCTGCAACAGGCGTCGGAGGGGTAATACGTGACATCATATCGATGGGAACTCGCCCAATTGCTCTTCTTGATGCCTTGAGGTTTGCACCAATAATAGACGATAATAATAACCATTCTGTTGCGAAATCAAAGTGGCTCTTTAAAAATGTAGTAAAGGGCATTGCAGATTATGGAAACTGCATAGGAATTCCAACAGTCGGGGGTGAAATTGAGTTTGATCCCTCATTCCAGGATTATTGTTTGGTCGACGTCGCAGCTATAGGCTTTGGTAGAAAAGAGGACATTGTTACCAACGAGGCACAAGCAGATGACATAATAATACTTGCCGGCGGCCCGACGGGTCGGGATGGCATACGGGGTGCCTCCTTTGCCTCAAAGACACTTGAAGAGGAGAACAGATCAGCTGTACAGATTCCAGATCCGTTCCTCGAAAAATTGTTGTTGGAGGCAACTATGGACGCGGTCAAACATGGGTGTCTCAAGTGCATCAAAGACTTGGGAGGCGGCGGACTCTCCTGCTGTCTATCGGAGACATCAGACAATCTTGGCAAGGGCTTTGACATAGAGCTGACAAAGATCCATACAAGGGAAAGTCACATGATGCCAAATGAGCTCATGATATCTGAATCACAGGAGCGCATGCTCTACATTACTGACAAACCGAGACTGTCAATGCTGCAGTTGATTCTTAATAAGTACGGAATCAAATATTCTATCATTGGCACAGTCCAAGAACATCAAGACCTCGTAGTCAGGCATTTAGACAAGGTCGTTATGCAGATGCCTTCGCATTTGGTTGCCCACGCACCGCTTGCAGATAGGGCAGCGAAGCGGCCTACTTACATAGACAAGCTGAAAAGAATTAAGCGGCCGGTCCAGCCCTCAAATCCTGCGAAGGTCTTGCTCTCGCTCTTGGCAAACCCTACGATAGCAAGTAAGCGATGGGTCTACCGACAATATGATCACGAAGTGGGAATAAGAACAGTGATCAAGCCGGGGGCAGGTGACGCAGCAGTAATGAGGCTTGACAATGGCAAGTTTGTTGCAGTTAAGCTCGACGGTAACTCAAAGCACTGTTACCTTGACCCCTACCAAGGAACGCTTGGGTGTCTCTCAGAAGGATTTAGAAATATTGTCTGTACAGGCGCTGAACCCATCGGAGTAGTAGACCACTTGCAGTTCGCAAGTCCAGAAGACCCAGAGATTTACTGGACGTTTGTTCAGGCGGTAAATGCCATAGTACGTTATTGCATGTTCATGGAGATTCCCGTAGTCGGGGGCAAGGTAAGCTTTTACAACGAAACTACGAAAGGTCCAATCAAGCCGTCGCCTGTCATAGGTACGCTTGGGCTAGTCGAAAGTGAATCGTTTCTCACGCAAATGGCACTCTCAGCGGACGAGTCAATCTTTATCGTTGGACATACCCAGCCGGAAATGGGCGGTTCCGAATACTATGAATATATTCATAAGATAACAGGCGGGACGGTTCCACAGGTTGATTTGAAGGTGGATAGGCAGAATAGGACTGCCGTACTGGACCTCATAAAAACTGGCCTTGCAAGGTGCGCCCATGATTGTTCAAAGGGTGGCATTGCAGTTGCACTTGCTGAAATGGCGATAGCTGGCTCGATCGGGTTCAAAGTTCAGCTTGACTCTGTTCCAAACTCTTGCAAACAGATAGACGAGCTGCTATTCTCGGAGACACACTCGCGCTATATCATTGCCACAAAGGATCCCGAGACTGTCTACAAAGTACTGTCATCTAAAGGCGTGAGGTTTGCAGAGATCGGCAAAACCATACCTACTAACATTGAGTTTATCATGGGCAAGCGGGACGTGATCAGACTGTCTTTGAAGCAGTTGCAGCCAAATTTTTACTTTCTTGAAAAGACATTGCAGTCATGAAGAAGATATATTTTTAATAGCTTAATGCTCAATCAACTATATCTTAGGGTGGAGGCGTTGGTTCATGAAAACTGTGGCGTAATTGGGATCTTTTCTCTTGATGGGCATAATGTCATACCTTTTGTCATAGACTCGTTACGAGCTCTACAGCACCGCGGACAGGAAGCATGGGGTATTGCAGTTCCCGGCAAGCCGCCATTCAGAAGGCTTGGGCTCGTCTCTTCCGCAGCCTCAGAGTTCCCAATGGTGATTAAAAAATACAAGTCTCATACGGCCATCGGACACGTTCGCTATTCCACCCTTGGCAAGAGCACAATTGAAAACGCCCAGCCTCTCAGAGTAAAAGATCTCTGTGTTGCACATAATGGCACAATTGCCAATGTCGAAGAGTTGTCAGGCATGGTTGGCGGTTGCACCTTTACCCCACAGACAATGAGCGACACTCTTGTGGCAGCTCAGCGCCTTGTCATGCACTTAGCTGACAAAGAGGACATGGCAGAGGCTATGCACATTTTGAAAGGAGAAATGGTCGGCTCCTTCTGCTTTACATTTCTGACAGATGAGGGTTCTGTGTATGCAGCCCGAGATGGACGTGGTTTCCGTCCGCTAGTCCTAGGGTATCATAGAGAAACCAATACCTACATTGTTGCTTCAGAGTCATGTGCGCTTGCAGCAGTCGGAGCGCAGCTAACACGGGATGTAGAGCCCGGCGAGCTCTTGAAGATAAGTAAGGGCGGCTTGACTTCGCAGCATTTTGCCAACGAACGGCCGCATGCTCACTGTGCATTTGAATATACATATTTTGCGCATCCGTCCAGCATAATGGAAGGAATCAACATTTATGCTGCACGGAAGAGGATAGGGCAGTTCCTTGCAAAGAAATTTCCTTTAACAAATGCAGACGTTATAGTCCCAGTCCCTGACTCGGCACGACCAGCGGCTCTGGGGTATGCACAGGAGCTCGGTCTTCCATTTGAAGAAGGATTGCTAAAGGACAGGTACAGCAAGAAAGGCTCTATGCGCAGCTTTATCGAGCCATATCAAAACAACAGACTCGAGATAAACAAGGGTATAATCCCGATCCCGGAAGTAGTTGAATACAAGCACGTTGTTATCGTAGACGACAGCATCGTAAGAGGCACAAGCTCTGCTGAAATAATCAGAACGCTTAGGATGGCAGGGGCAAAAAGGGTAAGCCTTGTAGTTACATATCCCCCTATACGTTACCCATGCTATGCCGGCATCGACTTTCCATCGCAGGATGAATTAATAGCGTTCCAGCATGGCACTACCGAAGATTCAAGCAACAAGATAGGGTCACACGTTGCACAGGTAATAGGGGCGGACTATGTCGGATATAATGACACCGCCAATCTCGCAAAGGCAATAGGGATGCCGGAGGAAGAGCTCTGCTTTACCTGCTCTACAGGTAATTATGCATCGCTTGGAATACGTCCAGTCTTTAAATCAAGGACACAGATGAAAGGTGAATAATAGCTTAAATATTTTCAGACTCAATCTTTTATAATGCGCATAGCGCTTATTGTGATAATAGCGGCTGGTATAATTGCAGTCGCCCTAGTCGCAATGTTTGCTTCTGCCCTCCCAACAAAAGATTACGATCTGAGCGTAGATGCCCTCAAGGACGAGCAGTCACTCTTTACAAATGCGCGGGTGGTCATAAAGAACACTGGTAGGCTGCCTCTTACAAACGTGCTTGTAGATTATGGGAGCAATAGAGAGCCTCCAATAAACGTTCTACAGCCAGGCGAGACGCTAACGCTTTCGCCCCCTGAAGGTGTACAGCTGGACCAGGTGACAGTCACTGCGAAGCCAAACATTCAGATAGTACAGCCCTATCGAACTCCCTGGAAGTTACCTGGCATGATCGGCTCCTAGTCTGTTTAAATAATGTGCAAATGAAATTTATCAGATGGAAAAAGACTCTCACTCGGATGATGAAATAAAGAAATTCTATACGTTAAAAAACATCGCGGTGGTAGGAATGTCAAAAAATGAGGACAAGGCAGCCCATTATGTGCCAAAGTACCTCATCGATCACGGATACAATGTTATTCCCGTTAACCCTACTGCAACAGAAATCTTGGGGCGCAAGTCATATCCTACTGTCAGTAGCATACCAGACAAAATAGACATCGTAGATATTTTCAGACGTTCAGAAGATGTACCCTCCGTGGTTGAAGATACTATAAAGAAGGAGGGCATCAAGGTAATCTGGATGCAGGAGGGTATCTACAGCAAGGAAGCAGAGAAAATGGCCGGAGAAAAGGATATTTCTGCAGTATACAACAGGTGCATGATGGCAGAGCACAGGAGGCTATTCGGTGACTGAGTTAAATTATGCGCTTGATGATACTATATTGTCTGATGTCAAGTATAGATAAGGTTTTAGACGGGCTCAAAGGTGTTCTCGAAGAACTTCAGAAGCAAGATATCTTTTTCAAAGTAAGTGTCGATAGAGAGGGCAGCGTTGTCAGAATCTATGGTGAAGGTTCTCACTATATCAATCGGGCATCTTCCGGTTTAGGAGAGGTGATGGAACTAGCATACACAACTGCAGAGCATCACCCATACTGGGCGGTGCTATATAACGCTGCGGAAATCTGCAAGACTGTCTTGGACAGATGGGAGTCTGACTTTACTGCAGACCAGATAAGTGAGATCTCCTGGCGCTGTGATGAGATCAAGATGGCTCTTGGAAGGCTGGAGAAGTAGAGCTTAATAATAGCAAGAACCTTTCAAAAAGAGTAAGATAGATATCGGCAATACAATCTTTCAAAAAAGAGAGAAGCAACGAAAAATCATAATGCCATAATAATCATTGTTATCCTGCCGATTTTCTATGCACGTTTAGCAGGGAGTAGTTATATGGGCATAATACCGATGGCTGAGAAGCAATAGCAAGCCTTTCATGTAAACTGATAGCAGGCAGGCACTTGAAAATGCCTGGAAAATATAACTTTTCTTTTATAGTTTCAGGCATGAAATATCTAAAAAGAGATTCTAACGTTCAGTATATAGAACCGCTCTGTATACGATAAAAACACAATGAAGCACACACGCTATGCGAATATGGAGTTCAACAGACTGACGACATACAAAATTAGATTCCAAGCAACCAAAAAATTAAGATTAATGAGCAGAAAATTTTGCTTCCTAAATAAGCGAGCAGCAAGTCTTATCCGTTAGCAATACTATAGTAATATGGGATATGCAGGTCTCAGTTCCAGCCTATAAGCAAAGAAAATTTTCACTGGCTGAAAAGAAGGATTTCTTTATCCACCTATCGCTGCTTGGAGGGTTTCTAGGCTTAGTCGGATACCTTGGAATTGTTTGTCACCACGTCCACTGAGCACAGTGTATATATAAATAATAATATAGTGATAAACCATGATCAAGATAGGGCTGATTGGTAAGACAAACACAGGCAAAACGACGTTCTTCAATTCTGCCACACTACTGTCTGCGGAGGTATCCAATTACCCGTTCACCACAAAGAAGCCTGCATTGGGCAACGCTCATGCGATAACACATTGTGTTCACAAGGAGTTCAACCTGCAGGATAATCCCAAGAACTCTGATTGTATAGATGGCTGGCGCTTTATTCCAGTTGAGCTTGTCGACTTGCCCGGCCTGATCAAGGGTGCATGGGAAGGCAAGGGACTTGGCAACCAATTCCTCACAATAGCAGCACAATCAGACGCTTTGCTGCACATAGTTGACGCATCAGGCAGCATTGACGCATCAGGTAAGATCGCGGAGCCTGGCACAGGCGACCCAGTTGCAGATGTTGCAGACATTGAGGAGGAGCTTGTCATGTGGTACCTGAAGCTGCTTGAGGCAAACAGGGACAAGATATCACGCACCATCAGCTCAGGTATGAACACTATTGCTGCCATAACAGAGGTCTTCCGGGGCATTGGGGTAAAAGAAGATCATGTCAGGCTTGCCCTTGCACAGAATAATCTGACTGAGACTATATTTGACAAATTTGGGATACAGGAGAGCAAGGACTTTTGCTGGAGCCTGCGCGAGATATCGAAGCCTACGCTGATAGTTGCAAACAAAGTCGACCTTCCTACAGCGACGGAAAACTTTAAGCGCCTGCACGAAGAATACCGTGACGTTATAATAATACCTGCAAGTGCTGATGCTGAACTTACACTCCGGCGTGCAGAAAGCAAGGGGATCATTCGGTACATTCCCGGCGACGAACGCTTTGAAATAAACGATCAGACAAAGCTCAATGACAAGCAAAAGTGGGCACTTAACTTCATACGCAAGGATATCCTAGGCGAATATATGCGCACCGGCGTACAGTTTGCAATAAATGTAGCCGTATTCAAGTTGCTCAAGATGAACGCTGTCTACCCAGTTGCTGACATCCAAAAACTCTCAGACAAGCATGGGAATGTGCTGCCAGATGTATACCTCATGAGGTCAGGATCTACTGTTGAGGATCTTGCAAAGGAGATCCATACCGAGCTGGCAAAGGGCGTAATATATGCTCTTGACGGCAGGGACGGCATCAGGTTGCCTGTGAACTACCAGTTAAAGGACCGTGATGTATTGTCTATAGTATCGGCAAGGACAAAGAAAAAGTGATTGACTTGGCATCAACAGAGCGGATGCAGGAAATACAAAATATATTGCGTCGGGAGCCTTCAAAGATGTACTCAAGGGAAGAGATCCTGAATTTACTTGCCACAAGAAAGCGGGACTATGAAATTGAACGATTGCTGGCTGAGCTTGAAGTTATTAGTTCACTTAGAGAAGGCAAATCTGATGTCTACTCAACGTGTCGAGGCGGCACTGTCTATTACAAATGGAACAATAACACAACGAGTAGTTAGTCTTCTTACTGTTGGAAGACTGCGATGCTTTTTAGAGTAGAATAGATTGATAGGTATCTTATGCCTTTTTCTGTGGTTCGGTAAGCCAAATGTCTCTTCTCTTCATCAGCCAGTTGCACTACTAGCTTTTTTGTAATAAGAACATCAAGATACTGTCTAAGCTGACCATTGGTAAGATTAGCGCGAGTAAGTAACTTTGTCTTTGTTATCCCACCGTTAGCAGACTCGAGAATAATGGCCATGATATCAGGTCTGCTACGATTTCTCACATAATAAAGAGACATCTAGACGATATAAATTATGATTGAAGCAACTTAGCAGACAAGATGATAGAATAAATTTGATTACTATATTATACCTGCTCATGCGCACTAATGTCAAATGCAGTCAGAAGAGCACCTCCTCTCCTTGCTCAGATTACAAAAAGGGTACATATCAGGGAAAATCCTAGCAAAGGAGACAGGCATTTCAACAAGCGGAATCTCAAAGCGGATAAAGATCCTACGCAAATACGGTTATAATATTGAGTCTAGGCACAGGATAGGTTATAGAATTGCCGGTGAGACGACTCTTCCTCTCCCATGGGAGCTTACAAAGGTGCTCGACACTTTATTTGTAGGTAAGGATAAAATAATCTACCGGCTGACTACGCATTCAACTCAGAACCTTGCAATCTTGCTTGCTGAGAAAAATCCTAGTTCCGATGGTATAGTGATTATTGCAGGGCAGCAAAAGAGCGGACGTGGCAGACAAAACCGGAAGTGGCTATCACCTAAGGGAGGCATATGGCTATCAGTTGTCTTAAGACCAAGAATTTCCAGTTCCAAGATCACGCTCCTTCCATTTGCTGCCGCGCTCGCAGTATGTGATGCGATCAAAAAAACTACACAACTTGATGCCAAATTAAGATGGCCAAATGATATTACGATATCTGGCAAAAAAGTAGCTGGCATTCTCATTGACATAAGCATGGAGGGGGAGCAGATTAACTACGCTGTCATTGGGATTGGAATAAATGCAAATGTTGACTCGTCGACGATCTCTTCACATCTTGAAAAGAGCGTCAATGTCACTTCATTAAGCGATGAACTCGGCCATAAGACTAGCATACTTGGCTTGTCAAAGGTGATACTTGAGAGACTTGAGTATTATTATATGGAGCTGAACCACTGTGCTCCTCACACGATCATAGACAAGTGGAAGAAAAACTCTGACATATTACATCAGAAGGTTGCAGTGATGCAGAACAATAGAATCATTCAAGGCATAGCTGCAGATGTAAAGGATGATGGATCGCTTTTGGTTAGAACTTATGACTGTGAAAATATCAACGTAGTAGCAAGCGACATACATGTCAGATACTAGCGGTGTCTCAAAGAATCCACTTTGCGGTAATCATTGATGTATATACCTCTGCTGCCAACTCTCAAAAACCTAGCTTGGAACAATTCTTTTTCTTGCAGTAATAATATTTTGGAACTATTGTCAGTTGTCCAGCTTGCTGCTGCTTTGAAACTTTTTTTTGCATTTCTTAGACTTTGAAGTTAGTTATTCTTTCTTTTGTGAAGTTCAGAAACGAGCGCTATATGTGGAAGCTTCTCTAGCGTAAGATGAATTGCATGACTGGGATAAAGAGAGGAGTGGCTGCTGCGGCGGCGCTGCATCTGCTGCTATTGCTACTGGTGCTAGAATATGGGAGCGTATCCTACTTTGATTCCGGACATACGACAGCAATATCGTTTACATTGGTGCCAGTAAAACCAGTGAAGATGAGTGAATTCAACTTTTTGAAGGCGTGATAACTGTCGTGCATGTTGACATATTTCTCAAGGTCCATCTTTTTGGCAAGCATTATTGTCTTTGGTGATACGAGCGCGCCAGCTGCATCAGAGTTGCCGTCTATTCCGTCAGTTCCTATGCATCCTATTGCAACATCGTGTCGATCAAGCTCAGCCAAACATGAAAGTGCCGCTTCCTGGTTCCTCCCCCCAAGACCGTTTTTACGTCTGCCTAGCTTAACAGTAGTCTCGCCTCCGGCCACTATTGCAACACGCTTGCATCCAAGGCCTAATGCACGCCGTGCCAGAAATGCTCCAAATTCTTTAGCCTCGCCATCAAATTCTGATCCAAGATTTACTGCTTGCATGCCACGCTTTTTGAGGTAGCCTACTGCTGCTTTGCACGCGATAGCATTGTTTCCAATTAGGACGTTGTGGATACGAGAAAACAGCTCATCTTGTGGCTTGGGTGTTTCCTCGATCTTGCCCTTGGCGCCTTTGGCAATATATTGGATAGCAGCAACGGGACCTTCTATGCGATATTTTCTCAAAATATTCAAGGCATCCATAAAAGTCGAGCTATCAGGACAGGTAGGGCCTGAAGCAATCATTCCGAGGTCATCTCCTATCACGTCAGAGAGGATCAGCGACAGCAGGGCGCATGATTCGTTCACATGTCGCAGGAGCTGGCCTCCCTTGACAGCTGACAGGTGCTTTCGCACCGCATTTATCTCGTGAATCGATGCTCCAGAGCGAAGTAGCGAGCTTGTGATTTTTTGCTTGTCAGCCAAAGAGATGCCTGATGCAGGCAAGGGCATTAGTGCCGAGCCACCACCTGAGATTAGGAAAATTACAAGGTCATTCTGATCAGCCTTTCTCAAAATCGAGAGAATATTTTTTGTGCCCTTTATCCCTGCTTTGTCAGGGATCGGATGCGAGGCCTCAGTCACTAAAACCCTCTTGATCTCCTTGGCTTTGGTCCCATAGGGAACAGTAATCGCGCCAGCAACAACCTTGTTATCTAAGACAGAGCAAACCGAATAGGCCATGCCCAGTGTTGCCTTACCGGCGCCTACAATGTATACGCGGTCAAACTCTCCCAGCTTTGCGACATTTCCGTAAATGTCACGTACTGTCAGTTTGCTATTGCTTAATTTTACAGCATGCTTTATGAGCGGAGCAGGCCTTACACTGTCAATTGCAACCGCAAGTGTAGAAAGAATTAGCCTCGAAGACTTACTCTTATGAAATCTCTCCAATTTGTGACGATTTACAATCAATCAATCAATCATTAGTTACCGGTTACAGCACCTAATAATTTCTTTTCATAATACTGATTTCTTTATTGTATGCAGGCAGAAGTCGCATTCTTCGCAGACATAATACAGGTTGTCAAAGTCAGAACAAAGCATCATGCTGTCGTGACAGCGGGGACATTCTATCTCCTGTTCCAAGAAGGGAACTGGACTTTCTTGCTCTTCATTGGCTTTGATGCTTGCTGTCATTACCTTTTCTGTTTCAAGCGTCGGTTCTACCATGAAAGGAAATAAATAGACAGTTCTTTTTAAGGCCTGTAACACCTTAAAGAGAGGGAGGGGGCGTCCCTATTCATCTAGAATTTGTAAAATGCGTAAAAGCCTTACAAACTCTAAAGCGCTTTGGTCGGCATAGATTAAGGCTTAATTCACCTATCCCTCTATGCTTTGATTTTTGTGGATGCCACTAGTTTCCCTCATCAGGTGCTAAAAGCATAAATTATCTAAAAATAGAACAAAATCTCGTTAATGTTTGCATTGTATACGCCACAGACTGCTGATAAGGCACTGCCGGAGGTCAAGCGGTTATTTGAAAATATCATAATGCAAAAGAATCATGTTGTTGCCTTGCAAGAGGAGATTCAGACAATAATCGACTCGGGCAGTCCTTTTGAAGGTTTTATAAACAAAAAACAAGAGCTTAACACTGCTGTCACCGACCTGTATAGGGCGATAGAGCAGCTTGAGGCGACAGGGGTAATAATAAAAAGCGTAGATGAAGGCTTGCTTGATTTCCCTTCAAGGAGGTTTGACGAAGAGGTCTGGCTATGCTGGAAAGTAGGGGAAAACAAGATCAAGTTCTGGCATGGAAAAGATGAGGGCTTTATGGGCCGTAAGCCCCTTGAAAGCACAGGCGTAATAGAGCCGTAGCTTTATAGAATCTATTGGCGGCAAATAAATATGCCTATTGACGCCGCAGAGTTTGATGCCCACAAAGAGGTTGGATCAATCATTACACAATTTTTATGTAGAAACTCAGACAAAGGCTATTCTGCTAGGGAGATAGCGCAGGCAACCGGTATTGCAGAGGCAAATGTAAATAATGCCATGCTCAAGTTAGGATTATCTGATCTTGCAAGCTCTATATCAGGTAAGAGGAAAAAGTTTCGGATAGAGGATGTAACGATAAATGGTATAACCTATTATCGGTGTGTTTCTCAATGATTTCAAAAACATACTAATAAGCTTCTCTGCATATGGCAGGAGATAAGTGCTATCTATTTGGCTACGAGCTATCCGGATCCGATTCCTGCTAGCGTCAGTAATTGCAGTCAGTAACGGCCTTGCGATTGCTTACTGGAAATATGCTACCATAGATCCACTTTATGCTGTACTTACGTATATTGGTGTGGTTTTTTTGCATGCAAGCGTAGACCTTCTAAATGACTACTGGGATCATAAGCGAGGAATCGATAGCGCAACGAAAAGAACAAAGTTCAGCGGGGGGACAGGAGTTCTTCCTGAAAATCTACTGACACCGCGCACAGTATACATAGCTGGCATAATATTTCTGATCCTTGGCGCGTCCATAGGGGCATATTTTGTCGCAATACGCGGGATAACGATAGCAGTAATACTTAGCTTTGCAGTCGTTGCGATCTACTTTTATTCAACAAGAATTGTAAATGCAGGTTTGGGTGAGCTCTTTGTTGCTATCAAGGGGGCTATGATCGTGCTTGGAACGCTTTACGTCCAAAATGCTGTATTGGAGCCGGCTGCTCTATATGGCGGAGCAATCGTCGGTATCCTGTCTGCAACAGTGCTCTTTATCAATTCATTTCCGGATTATGAAGCAGATAGATCAAAAGGACGTCATACCCTAGTAATAATTCTTGGAAGGAAAACCGCTTCAGCTATCTTTCCGATATTTATCATTGCTGCCTATGCTTTGATCGTCGGAGGTATTTTTCTCGGCTTTACGAAGATCTATTCGCTAATCAGTTTTGCATCGATACCGCTTGCTATAAAATCAATCTTGTCACTGAGAAAAGAACCGCAAAGCATTGAAAAGTTAGTGCCCGCAATGGCTTCAGCTGTGACATACTCTAGGATTACTGGCTTTTTGCTGGCTATCAGCTATATTCTATAGATGAGAAAAAAATATACCCTTCAAAATTTTTTTCTGTTGGTTGCTTTAACAACAGGTTTTATCTTGAAAATATCTTGGCAAAAGGGTAAAGCCTAAAATTTCTAGTTAGTAATAAGATAGATTCGATTCGTTATTATTTTGCATGTTGCTATATGTAAACTATTGTCGTCTACATCGTCGCCGTCATCATCACCATACCAAGCGCTTGAGGGCTATGCTACACCAGAGGGCACAAAGAAATACACGGAGTATGCTATATCCCAGAGAAGACCGAGAAGTCACTTTAAGTCTTTTGACAGCCTGTACCTGTCAAGCATAGGCATGGGGACATACTTGGGTCAGCCAAATGAAGAAGACGATCAGGCTGTTGAAAATGCAGTCTATCAGTCAGTCAAGTCTGGCGCGGTCAATGTCATCGATACTGCGATAAATTACCGTGCCATGAGGTCGGAAAAGAGCATCGGCAGAGCACTTCTGCGTCTAGTAAACAACAGGGTAATTTCACGAGACCAGGTTTTTGTGTCTACCAAGAATGGCTATATCACAAATGACGGTGACTATCCAAACATCGACATAATGGAATACATCCACAGGATGTATATCCAGACTGAAGTAATAGCTGCCGATGACATCAGCTCTGGCTATAATGTCATCAACCCTAACTACCTTGCCAAGTGCATTGACAAGTCACTCATGAACATGCACATTTCTACCATTGATCTCGTTTACATTCACAACGCCTTTGAAAGTTGGTATCAGGATGTAAGCAGAGAGCAGTTTATGGAGATGCTTGTAAAGGCGTTTGAAGTTTATGAAAAATATCGGGCTAAAAACAAGATTCGTTACTATGGCATGGCAACTTGGACCTGCTTCAGAGTTCCCAGAGGTAGTCCGGAATACCTCTCGCTTGAGCAAGCAGTCAAGAGCGCTGAGAGTGTCGGAGGCCAAGGCCACGGCTTTAGATTTATCCAGCTCCCGTACAATCTTGCGTACAGCGAGGCGCTTTTGCTTAGGAACCAGTCAGTAGGTTCTGAGGAAAATCTTACAATTCTGCAAGCGGCAGCAAAACTCAACATTGGCATATTTACTAGCATACCTCTCTTTCAGGGAAGGCTTCTGCGTAGCCAGATCCCTAACTATGGAAATATCACTGATCCTGTAGCCAAACTACTGCAGATAATTCGATCAAGTCCATCAGTCATAGCACCTCTCATTGGACAGAAAAAGGCCGAGCACGTTGAAGAAAACCTAAAGACTGCAAATATGCCGCCGCTTTCAGAGGAAGAATTCGAGCAGGCTGTTCGAATACTCACCAGCCAGCAACTATAAGAAATCTAGAAATTACGGACGTTGTGCGCTGGTCGATGATAGTCACGGATGAAAGAGGTTCTAGTATTGATTGAAGCGATTTGCGTTATATTAACAATAGTAGTAGCAGTAGCAGTACTGATGGCTAACAACTCAACTTTCCTGCAAGCCTATTCCTTATTACCTGCAATTAGTGCTTTTGGTTCAGCTGGCAGCTTGACGGCTGATTCCTTGGCAGGAGTATTGTATGTACAAAACTCAAATTCTAACAGCATCTCGGTGATAGACCTAGCGACAAATGCAATTTTGAGGAATATCACAGTTGATGGGACGCTTCACAATATCAAGCTCTCTGAAGATCAACTGACGCTTTATATAATCACATCAGACAGGGATTCTGGAACCATCTTTATACTGAATACTACAAGCAACGAGCTGATGAAAGAGATATCTACAGAAGTTTCTGTCCAAGATATTGCAATATTTAATGGTACTATGTATGCGAGCGACATACTTGGAGGAAAGATACTAGTGATGAACGTAAACGGAACTCTAATAGATGAAATAGATGTTGGCTCTAGACCTCAATACATGGAAGTGAGACCTGATGGACAAGTGCTATATGTCACCAGGTTAGGAGGTCCTCTCTCTGTAGTTGACTTGGAACAAAAAATAGTGATAAAAGAAATAGATTCTGGGAGTATGCCTCATCGTCTTTTCCTTACTAATGAAGGTGCAATCCTATTCGTTGTAAACACGGGAAGCGATACGCTGTCAGTCATCGACTCACGTAAACTCGGAGTAATCAAAACTATCCCCGTTGGCGATAGTCCAGAATACGTTGCATTAAATCCTGATGAGACGCTTGCTTATGTAACAAATATAGACTCCAACACGGTATCAATAGCGGATGCAGATAAAGTAGTAAATGAAATTCCCGTTGGCAACGGACCTTATGGAATTGCATTTAGTGCAGACGGCGGTGATTTGGCCTATGTTAGCAACATGAGGGGAAATGATGTCTCCGTTATCAATACTACAAGTAGCAACATCACTGCTACAATCTCTGCAGGAGGAACAGGACCACATCAAATGGTTGCAAGAAAACCGGACGTAGAAATAGTACGAATTGAAGACAGTAATAATAATAATAATAATTCGTCTGTTGTTGCCCGTATATTTGTCGAAGTTCCGGATGATCGGGAAGAGTTTGCCAGAGGTCTTATGTTTAGAAAACATCTCCCCTGGAATTCAGGCATGCTGTTTGCATTTGACGACGAGGAGCCTAGAAGATTTTGGATGAAAAATACTTTAATCCCATTAGACATGATATTCGTCGACAGTAGCTCCAAAATTATAGACATCAAAGAAAATGTTCCTCCATGTAAACAAGAAGAATGCCCAACTTATCCCTCAAAGGAACCTGCCCAATACGTTTTGGAAGTTAACGCTGGCTTTGTACAAGAGAATGGGGTTAAGATAGGAGATGGGTTAGCGACATTTAATGAGTTTAAAGCAAATGATACTGACTGAAGGTACTCCGAGATATCATCTATATCAATTTTTCAACACTTGGCTTATTGGAATCATATCTGTCTGTTGCTACTCTTTTGATATACTATGGTATCAAGATATCTCTGAACAGCATAGTTCAGAGATTGCTGTGAAAAAATTTGAGAGCAATGAAAGAATATCACTAATGAAATGTATATCCATCAACTTCATTGACACTGTTCAATCTTAGGGACATTTGGGACGCGTGTTAAATTAGGGTCATGAAATATTCAATGCTTTGATCATGAAATGAAAAATATGATAATTGCCGGAAGTAAGAATAAATAACTTCAACTAGCCTCGATGTGTCGACTAGCCTTTCTCAAACCATTACTTTGCACAATACAATTTCATAAAGATGGAATTTGATCCCGCGTCTTATGATTTGTAAAAATTTTTCTTTCTAGAACCAAATGGTTTCTTCATCAGCTCTTTTTCTTATGGCCAAATGGGAGAAGAGGTCCGATTCATTACTATTGTTCTCTAAAGCGCCATGCCAATGCAATGTGCCGGCAGGGACGCAGACTACATCTCCTTCAGCTAACTCGATTAAGGAAGAAGAAGATCTCTCGGGTAGTGGTTTTATAACGGCGCTCTTGCCATCACTATTGATTTCAATTTTATCTACAAGGACAACAATTCCCCTTCCTTTGACTGCAACCAGTGTCTGGTCTGTTGCATGAATGTGCGGCCTTGTTCTACAGCCCTTCTTAAAAGTAACATAATATACTTCCTGTTCCTGCGATGTGTTTGCATCTATTATCTCGTGTATGTCAAACCCCTCATTTGTAAATTTTCCCTGATACTTTTCTTCCTTCTTTTCAGGCTCTGGAGGATAATAGAGATTTTTCTTTCCCAACAACAACAAACCAGTACCACGAGCCATCATTATATAAAAGGACTGCCTTTGATACGTCAAGAAATAATGATATATTGCCAGAAAATTCATTTTAGTATAATACAATAATAACTAGAAAAATGATATTTGAGTCGTTTGACTTTCTATGTGTTGCGCTGCGCCTGACATTGAATCCTCCAAATTTGATTACATAGAGGTTCTAAGTGGCTGCTTAGTATGGAAAATTACATCCTTTCTATGTCTAAGTAGCATGTTTCATATGTTCTGCTATTCCTTCTGCCCCGCCGTTTGAATGTGCGTTTCTTTGTTATGCTGCTCTACCTCCTGCTGTGAATCAAACGTCTTGTTACATACCTCACACTTGTAAAGTGTACTATCACTAGATGCAGTCGACATACTGCGACAATAGCACACTATCATATGTAAAAGTAGTCATTGAAACTGCGATATCGGTGCAAAACTTATCTATAAAAATCGAAAATAGACGAGTAGTTTACTCTCATTATTTCGTATTCTCTCTTTTACTTGATAATCTCCTATACCATTGGGTCTGCTACTGATTTTCTTTCC
>Ga0126308_10000146_pt1 | contig 18669 bp, 19 predicted proteins | sample Plot55_FD_92533 | JGI IMG/M metagenome (GOLD analysis project Ga0126308, IMG submission 92533) | Serpentine soil microbial communities from UC McLaughlin Reserve, CA, USA - Plot55 | ecosystem: Environmental > Terrestrial > Soil > Grasslands | place: USA: UC McLaughlin Reserve, Lake County... | reverse complement strand
TGAGCTCGGCGTCGAGGAGGTGTTCTGGGGCGTCGCGGTCAAGCCGGGGAAGCCGCTCGCGTTCGGAGTCCGGGAGCAGACGCTCGTGTTCGGGCTACCCGGGAATCCCGTTTCGTCTCTCGTTGGAGTCGAGCTGTTCGTTCGGCCTGCTCTCCTGGCGATGCAGCGCGCGGCCGATCCCGGACCGGCGTTCGAGGTCGGGCAGCTCGGGGCGGTCGTGCGGCAAAACGACGTGCGCGACCAGCTTCTGCGGGCCAACCGCGCGACCGGCGAACACGGCCCCGTGCTCGTGCCCCTCTCGGGTCAGGAATCTCACATGATCGCGCGCGCGGCGACCGCCGACGCGCTCGTGCTCGTCCCTCGCGGAGACGGCGAGTTGTCGCCGGGCGCGGCCATCCGCTTCCTCCGGCTGGATCCGTTCAGCGCCTAGCGCGCGCAGCGCGACGCTCCGCCAGCTCGTCGGACGGCCGACGCGCTCCGGAACCGACGAGGACACGCCTCAGCGCCGACTGAAAGGTCCCGCGTGTCGGTCGCTCCGCTGCTGTCGGGTACGGGGCATACCGCCGTGCTTCGAGCGCGGTGAGTTGGCCGGCGACCCCGAGCCAGGCCAGGAAGATGGCGACCGCGGGGAGCGGCACATAGCGGAGCGCGACCAACTCCGTGACGTACCAAGGGGCGTCGAGCCCCAGCCCGAACCGAACGGCTGTCGACGCGAGCAGAATCACGGGCCCTACGAATCCAACTGCAAGAACGGCCAGGCGCGACCACGCGGGTCGGCCTCGCATGTGCGGCAACCACAGCCACGCGTGAAGCGAGGGAAGGATGAAGATGAGCGCGAACGGGTTCGAGGCGGCGGTCAGGAGGGCGAGGATCCCGAGCGCGAGCATCGCGCCCGTGTAGCCGGCGAGCTGCTCCTCGATCCGCACGGGCCGCCGCGGGATCAGGCGCTCGCGGCTGACGAGCCACCCGATGACGCCGAGCAACAGCAGTCCGAGGAGCCCCAGCACCGGCCAGTCGCCCGCGGCGGCGCTGTCTGGGTTGGGAGGCTGCGCTTCGCCGCGTGGCCATGCACCGACGATCGTCAGAAACGCGAAGCAGCCGCCTATCCAGGCCCAAAAACCGAGTCGTCGCGTGTAGCTCCGGATTGCGCCGATCAGCCGAATCCGGCGGCGACGGCAGTACGCGAACAGGTCGACGACCGCGACCAGGAACGGCACGATCATCGCGATCAGCACGAGTTCGATTGCCCAACCGGGCATGAAACGGGGCCCGAAGAAGAGGTAGCCACCGGTGCCATGCGCGAGCTCGAGACCCTGGTCGAGCGACCCGAGCAGAAGCTGTGCGGCTCGGCCCATCTGCCCAAGACGGCGGATCCTCAACCGGTCGGGTGTGTCGGTGAGCGATGACGGAGGCCGGTCGCCGGTCGTCGTCAGCGTGACCGCCGGAATTCCGCGGCCCACGAATGGAGCGTGCTCGTAGAGGTTGAGCGGGAACGCGAGGTCGAGCAGCTGCGCCAGTGCCCCGGGGTGCCGCGGCGCCGTGCTCGCCTCCTCCCGCAGCCGTGCCGCAGCAGTTTGAACGAGCGATGCGGGCGGCGAGCGAGGCTCGTCCCCCGCGATCTGCAGGCTGGGGGTTCCTGGGCCGGCGACCGAGTCGAGGTTGACGACCGCAAGAACGCGGTCCCGGTAAACCGAGTGGGTGGCGAAGCGCACCGCTCCCAGGCCTCCGAACGAGCCGGCGTCGGTGGAGAGAAAGATGATGTTGTGTGCGGGGCCGCTGCGCCGGGCAGTCGAACCGCCGCCGGCTCCCAGATTGGCGTACGACCGCGCGAGCTCGAGCAACGCACCCGTTCCGGAAGCGTTGTCGTTCGCACCCGGGCCGACGCCTGTGTCATCTCGGTGCGCGAGAACGACGATCGCCGTCGGCGATCTCCCCGGTGCGACGGCGACGATGTTTCGCAAGGCGACCCGCCCGCGACTGGGGATTTTCGCGCTGAAGAGGTCGGTATGGGGCGTGAATCCCTGCAATCGCAGTGTCGACGCAACCCAGCGCGAAGCACGAAGCGCTCCGTCGCTCCCCGGGCGTCGGTCGGGCATCGACCCCGCCAGCTCGTCCGCCAAGTCGAGCGCTGCGAGCGTGTCGAAGGCGGCGGGGAGGCTCGGCGGCGGCAGCGTCGGTGCCTTCCTGACGCTGAAAGCGGCGACCAGGAGAGGAATCGCTACGAGGAGCCACGTGCCGCGGTACGAGCGCGCGTTGATGGGACGCTCGAGCGAGCCGCGCCGCGGGCGTCGCCGCTCGGTTCGGGGCGGAACCGACGCCATGCCGGGGCTATAGTAGGCGGCAAGCGCCGCTCTCGCCCTCAGCAGGCTCCTAGCAACGTCATGCCTGACTCTGCGACCATTCTCCTCGTCGACGACGAGGACTCTGTTCAGAAGCTCCTCACCTATCCGCTCGAGCGGGACGGGTATCGCGTCGTCCCGGCAGTCGACGGTGAGGAGGCTCTCGAGCGGTTCGATCAGGAGCACGTCGATCTGGTCGTGCTCGACCTGATGCTGCCGAAGCTGGACGGGCTGGAGGTCTGCAAGCGCCTCCGCGCGACGAGCCAGGTGCCGATCATCATGCTGACGGCGCGCGACGACGAGTTGGACAAGGTCGTCGGGCTCGAGCTCGGCGCAGACGACTACATCACGAAACCGTTCTCGATCCGCGAGTTCCGGAGTCGTGTCCGCGCGTTGCTCCGCCGGGCGGCCGTGAGCACACAGGCGGCGCAGAACGACGAGCGCCTGACTCTGGACGGGCTCGTCATCGACCTCGGCCGGCGCTCGGTTGAGCTCGACAGGCGGCCGGTACAGCTGACTTACGTCGAGTTCGAGATCCTTCGCATCCTCGCCGCCCGGCCGGGCCACGTCTTCACGCGGCGGCTCCTGCTCGAGCAACTCTGGGGAGACGCGAGCTACCGCGACCCGCGGACGATCGACGTTCATGTTCGCCACCTGCGTGAGAAGCTCGAGCCGAACGCGCGCGAGCCGAAGTTCATCCTCACCGTCCGCGGCGTCGGCTACCGCTTTCGCGAGTCGTGAACCCGTTTCGCAGCGTCGGCGCGCTTCTGTCGATCGCGCTGTCCGTTGTCGTCGTCGCCGCGCTTCTGATCGTGTACTTCATGGTCGTTCCGTCGCTGCAGGATCGCTTGATCGGAGCGAAGTTGACGCAGTTCGAGGGCGCGGCGCCGAGACTGCGCCAGCAGCGCGCGAACTTGAGCCCCGGAACCGCGCTTGACGACTTCGCACAAGCCGCCGCGGCGAGCGCCAACGCCGACCGCGTCCTCATCTTCGACTTCGATGACGTCACCGCGACGCAGCTGCGAATCGCCGCGGACTCGCGTGGAGGTCAGAGCTCGGCGCCGTTCGCCGACGACCCGGTCGCGTTGCGGGCGCAGACGAGAGACGGGGTTCAACGGGGAACGGTCACTCACGCGGGCCACCGATTCGCTGAGGTCGCGTTTCGAGTCAGGCAGGTCACCCAGGTAGTCCTGCTGACGTCGCCGCTGAGCTCGCAGTTCCAGACGATCCACATCGTCAAGAGGCGCCTGTTGCTGGCGGGTTTCATCGCTCTCCTCGTCGCGCTGGCGCTTGGCTACGGAGGTGCGTGGGCGTTTGCCCGACGGATCCGGCGGCTCGAGCGTGCCGCCGATCGAATCGCCGGCGGCAGGTTCGATGAGCCGGTGAGCGATCCGAGCCTGGACGAGCTGGGTGAGCTCGCGCGCGCCTTCGATCGGATGAGGGTTCGCCTGGCGCAACTCGACGATGCGCGGCGCGCGTTCATCGCCAACGCGTCGCACGAGCTCCGGACGCCGCTCTTCTCCCTTGCTGGCTTTCTCGAACTGATGGACGACGAGGATCTGGACGACGAGACGCGGCAGGAGTTTCTCGGTGCGATGCGTGAGCAGGTCGCACGCTTGACGCGCCTGGCCACGGACCTCCTCGATCTGTCCCGGCTGGACGCGGGGCGGATCCACGTCGATCGACAACCGCTTGAGCTCGAGGCTCTCGCGCGGACGGTCGCGGAAGAGTTCTCGGCCGTGGCGCAGGCGAAGGACCACTCGCTGGAGCTCGACGTCAGCACCCGCGTGCGCGCGTTCGGCGACCCCGACCGAGTACTTCAGATCGGACGCGTGCTCGTCGAAAACGCCATCGTCCACACGCCGCCCGGCACGACCATCCGCATCCGGGTCATGGCGGAGAACGCGACGGCGGTGCTCGCCGTCGAGGACGAGGGTCCGGGAATCGCGCCCGAGCACGTCGAGCAGGTGTTCGAGCGCTTCTACCGTGCGGACGGAGCGCGCTCGTCGGGCAGCGGTCTCGGTCTCGCGATCGCCCGCGAGCTGACGAGGCTGATGGGCGCGACGATCGACCTGGAGTCGCGGCCTGGCAAGACCACGTTCTCGTTGAGGCTGCCGGCGCTGGCCGAAGAGCGAGGACTTTCACGGGAAACATCGTTGTCAATATAGACAACCAATCGGACAGCTACAGTCAGCGCGATGTCGAGAACCGTCGGTTATGCGGTCACCGCACTCGTCAGCTCCGTGGCCGGAGCACTGCTCGCGCTCGGGATCGGTCACGGCGCCGGGTGGATCGGCTCGAGCACGAAGACCGTCGTCGTCAGCCCGCCGACCTCCGCAAGTGACGAACCTGCCGCCGTCAGGCCTGCGACGGCCGTTCCGCGGACGTTCGATCCAGAGCGGATCTATGCCGCTCGATCGCCCGGCGTCGTGACGATCTACAGCTCGTTCGCAAGCGGCGAGCAGGGACAGGGCTCGGGCTTCGTCGTCTCGCGGAGGGGTTACGTCCTGACGAACGCCCACGTCGTCACGACTGCGCCTCGCGACCCTGTCCTCCAGCCGGACCAGCTGTACGTCGAGTTCGCGGACGGCGATCGAGTCGACGCCGACATCAAGGGGTACGACCTCTTCAGTGATGTTGCCCTCGTCAAGGTCGACCCGGGGCAGCACGGTCTCTCGCCGCTCCCGCTCGGAGATTCGTCAAAGGTGGTAGTCGGCGAGCCGGTCGCGACGATCGGGAGCCCGTTCGGAAACGAGAACTCGCTGTCCGTCGGGGTCGTCTCCGCCACGCGCCGCTCCATCTCGTCGATCACGTCCGAATACCAGCTGGTCGACGCCATTCAGACGGATGCCGCGATCAATCACGGCACGTCCGGAGGCCCGCTCGTAGACGCGCGCGGGCGCGTCATCGGGATCAGCGCCCAGATCCGCAGCTCGACCGGACAGGGCGAGGGCGTCGGGTTCGCAGTCCCGATCAACACCGCGCGGCGCTCGATGGAGCAGCTGCTCGAGCACGGCCACGTCTCGTACGCCTACGTCGGGATCACGACGGACGACCTGACGCCGGCGCTGGCTCGGTTCCTCCACGCCCGGGCCTCCTACGGTGCGCTGATCACGTGTGTCAAGCACGGGAGCCCGGGGGATTCCGCGGGACTGCACGCGGGGTCCAACCGCACCGTCTTCGAGGGAGCTCAGGTGGTCGGCGGCGGCGACGTCATCGTCGCGATCGACGGCCATCGCGTCCGCAGCGGAAGCGACGTCGTCCGGCTCGTGGGCCAGCGCCTCGACCCCGGCTCGACCGCGACGTTCGCGATCGTTCGCGGCGGCGACCGGAAGAACATCCCCGTGAAGCTCGCCGAGCGCCCGGCCCAGCCGAGCGACGACTGCGCGTAGCGCCCGAGTTCCAGTAGCGTCTGCGTCCGATGAGCGCCGAAGCAAGAACGGTCCGGCTGACGATTCCCGCGAAAGCGGAATACATCACGCTTTGTCGACTCGCGCTCGCCGGGATCTCGCACTACCGCCCACTCGCGGACGAGACGCTGCACGATCTCAAGCTCGCACTCACTGAAGCGTGTACGAACTCCGTCCGCCACGCTTACAACGACGGAGGCGAGGGGCAGGTGCAGGTCCTGTACGAGATCGTCGACGACCGCATCGCGATCGAGGTCGTCGACAAGGGCGAGGGGTTCGAGCTGGACGAGGCGACGGAGGCGGACGAGATGAGCGAGAGCGGCCTCGGGCTCGCGATCATCCGCTCCCTCGCCGACGAGCCGGTCGAGATCGAGCGCCTCGGGGGAACAGGCTCGCGGCTCCGGTTCGTTAAGCATCTCGCCGCGACGGCGTAGCGGGCATGCTCCAACTCGTCAACGTCGGGCACAAGTCGCTCAGGGACTACGCGACGATCGCGACGCGCGGGCTGATGGATCAGATCCGCAGTCTGGCGGAACCTCTCGCCGGCAAGCGCGTTCTGCACCTGTCCGCCACCGCGTTCGGCGGCGGCGTGGCCGAGATCAACTACACGCTGATCCCGTTGATGGTGGATGCGGGGCTTCAGGTCGAGTGGCGGATCATCCACGGTCAGGACGAGTTCTTCGACGTCACGAAGACGATCCACAACGCGCTGCAGGGGAATCCGCAGGGTCTGACACCGGAGCAGGAGGAGGTCTATCGCCGCTACACGGCGGCAAATGCGCGCGAGCTGGAAGACGAATACGACTTCGTCATCGTTCACGACCCGCAGCCGGCGGCGATGCGCGATTACTTCCTGCACTCCGCTGCCCACTGGATCTGGCGCTGCCACATCGATCTGTCGAGCCCGAATGACGAGGTGCTCGGCCTCCTGCTCATGTCCCTGGCGAACTACGACGCCGCTGTGTTCCACCGGCGCGACTACGTTCCCCCGGGCGCCGGCTTTCCGCTTGCGGTGGTCTGGCCGCCCGCGATCGACCCGCTCGCGCCGAAGAACATGGCGCTTTCCGCCGAGGATGCGAGCTACATCGTCGACCAGTTCGGTATCGACGTCACGCGTCCACTGCTCACGCAGGTCTCGCGTTTCGATCCGTGGAAGGACCCGCTCGGCGTGATCGACGCGTACCGGCTGGTCAAAGAGAGGTATCCGGACGTCCAACTCGCGCTCGTTGGATCGATGGCGCACGACGACCCGGAGGGCTGGAACTTCTACAACCAGACGGTGACCTATGCCGGAGGCGACCCCGACGTCTACATCCTCTCGAACCTGAACAACATCGGCGCCGTCGAGGTGAACGCGTTCCAAGTCCATTCCGCCGCCGTCGTGCAGAAGTCGATCCGCGAGGGGTTTGGCCTGACGGTGAGCGAGGCGCTGTGGAAATCGCGGCCGACCGTCGCCGGGAACGTCGGCGGGATCGTCGACCAGATCGAGAACGGCGTCAGCGGCTGGCTGGTCGACTCTTCGACCGCCTGCGCCGACGCGTGCATCGAGATCCTGGCCGATCCAGCGGCCGCGAGAGAGCGTGCGCTTCGCGGGAAGGAGCACGTCCGCCGCAACTTCCTGACGCCACGACTCCTCAGAGACTGGCTCGTCCTGTTCAACCGCTTGCTCGGGAACGATACGGACGGGGCTGAGGTGCAGACGGTCGCGGCCGCGGTCTGATGGCCGATGCCCGGCGGCGGAAGCTGATCGTCGCCTCCAACCGTGCACCTGTCTCGTATCGCCTCGACGAGGACGGGAATCGCGTGGCGCGGCGCGGCGGCGGCGGGCTCGTGACGGCTCTCCGCAGCCTGGTCTCGCACCACGACGTGACCTGGATCGCGAGTGCGATGACCGACGAGGACCGTGCGGTTGCCGCTGAGGCCGGCGGCGAGGCGATCGACGAAACCGCGCGCGACGGCTCGGCGTACCGACTGCGCTTCGTCGACAGCGAGCCGAACGCATACGACTGGCACTACAACGTGATCTCCAACCCGACGCTGTGGTTTCTCCAGCACTACCTTTGGGAGCTCGCGTACATGCCCCAGGTCGACCAGGGCCTGAATCACGCCTGGGAGGAGGGCTACGTGGCCGTCAACGCGGCGTTCGCGGATGCCGTGCTCGCCGAGTTAGGGCGGTGCCCGGAGGCGGTCGTGTGTTTTCACGACTACCACTTGTACCTGGCGCCGCGGCTCGTCCGGGAGCGCCGGCCCGATTCGGTCCTGACGCACTTCGTGCACATTCCGTGGCCGCAGCCGGACTACTGGCACGTGCTGCCCAAGTCGATCAGGCGCGCCATCCACGACGGCCTTCTCGCGAACGACATCGTCGGTTTCCATGGCGCGCGGTGGCGGCGGAACTTCCTGCGCTCGAGCGTGGACATCGTCGAGGCGCAGGCGGACTTCGCGGACAACGTCGTCTCCTACGACGGTCGGCAGGTGCTCGTCACGGCGCACCCGATCTCCGTCGACCCGCTCGAGTTCGACGAGCTCGCGACGGCGGAGAACGTGCTCGCGGAGGAGCGCGCGCTCGTCGAGCGACGGCCGGAGCTCCTGATCGTCCGCGTCGAGCGGACCGATCCGTCGAAGAACATCGTCCGCGGCTTCCGCGCGTTCGAGCTGTTGCTGGACGCCCATCCGGAGCTGCACCGTCGCGTCGGAATGCTCGCCAAGCTGGACCCCTCGCGGCAGGACATTCCCGAATACGCCGAGTACCTGGGCGCGGTTCAGCGGGAGGCACGGCGCGTCAACGACCGCTTCCAGGGAAACGGGTGGGTTCCGATCGATCTCCGGATCGACGACAACTTCGCGCTGGCCGTGGCCGCCTACAAGCAGTTCGACGTCCTGCTCGTGAACGCGATCTTCGACGGCATGAACCTGATCGCTCAGGAGGCATCGCTCGTGAACGAGCGCGACGGTGTCGTGATCCTGTCGGAGAACACGGGCGCCCACGAGCAGATCGGCGAATTCGCGATTACCGTCAACCCCTTCGATGTCTCGGGCCAGGGCGTGGCGCTGTTCGAGGCGTTGGAAATGTCGGCCGCAGAGCGGCGAAGCAGGATCGAGGGGATCCGCGCACACGTGCGTGAGCACGATCTCGTGGCCTGGATCGACGCTCAGCTCGGCGACATCGATCGCTGGTCGACCCGCACGGCCGCCGCGTAGGGTTCGCCTGTGACCGTGACTCTCGACGAGCTGCGCTCGGTCGATCCGGCAACCCTGGAGCCGGTCGGGACGGTGCCTGCGACACTGCCCGAGGCGATTCCTGAGCTCGTTACGGAGGCGAAGCTGGTGCAGCGTCGCTGGGGCGAATCGAGCCACGCGGAGCGGCGCTCGTTGCTCCTCGCCGTCGCGCATCGGTTGCTCGACGAGGCGGATGACCTCGCCGCCACGATTACCGCCGAAACCGGGAAGCCGCTGCTCGAGGCGTACACCGCCGAGCTCTTCCTCGCTCTCGAGCACCTGCGTTGGACGGCACAACACGCGGGGAAGCTCCTCTCGCCGGAGCGGGTTCGCTTCACCCAGCCCTACCTCTTGCAGAAGCAGGGCACGCTCCTCCACGAGCCACTGGGCGCCGTTGCCGTCGTCTCGCCGTGGAACTTCCCGTTTGGGATCCCTTTCACGCAGACCGTGGCGGCGATCGCAGCCGGAAACGCGGTTGTCGTCAAGCCCTCGGAGCTGGCGCCGCTGTCGGGCGCGTGGGTCCAGCGGGCGTTCGACGAGGCGGGGGCCCCCGCGGGTCTCGTTCGAACCGTTCAAGGAGACGGAGAGATCGGCCATGCCCTCGTCCGCTCGCGCGGGATCGCGAAGGTGTTCTTCACGGGCTCCTCGGCGGTCGGGCGGCGCGTCGCGACCGCCGCCGGTGAGCGGCTCTGCCCTGTCTCGCTCGAGCTCGGCGGCAAGGACGCGATGCTCGTCTTCGAGGACGCCGACCTCGATCGAGCGGTGGACGGAGCGTTGTGGGGTGCATTCTCGAATTGCGGCCAGTCGTGTGCGAGCGTCGAGCGGATTTTCGTGAGCACGGCTCTGTACCAGCCATTCGTCGAAGAGCTGACCCGGAGGGCGGAGTCGCTTCGGATCGGGCGCGGGAGCGAGCTTCGGACGGAGCTCGGCCCGCTGGTTTCGGACGACCAGCGCGAGAAGATCGAGCGCCTGGTGGACGAGGCCGCCGAGGCCGGTGCCGTCGTTCGGACCGGCGGGCGCCGGCCAGAGGTCGGTCTCCCGGGCTGGTTCTACTCGCCGACGGTTCTCACCGACGCGCCTGCGTCTGCCCGCCTCACGCGGGAGGAGGTCTTCGGTCCGGTGGTGACGGTGGCCGCCTTCGCGACCGACGAAGACGCGATCGGGCTTGCGAACGATTCGCCCTACGGGTTGAGCGCAAGCTTGTGGACCAGCGATCGCGAACGGGCGACGCGTGTCGCAGCCCGGCTGGAGGCGGGGACGGTCTGGACGAACGACGTGCAGTACTCGTACGTCGTGGGCCAGGCGCCGTGGGGTGGCTACAAGGAGTCCGGCTTCGGTCGGACGCACTCCAAGCACGGTCTGTACGAGTGCTCGCAGGTCAAGTTCACCGATTTCGACCGCGGTCGCGTCTCGCCGCCGTGGTGGTACCCCTACGGCGCAGACGCGTTCGACGGCTTTCGCGGCCTGGCGTCCGTCCTCTACGGCTCCGACGTCGGGCAGCGCGCCGCGGCCGCGTGGCGGCATCGCCGCGGGCTCGTCCACCTCGGCCGCCGGTATCTCTTCGGCCGATGACCGCCTTTCCGGAGGTTCAGGGGGAGGCGCTGGAGCGGATGGAGAGCGCCCGCAACTACAACCTCTGGCTGTTCGAGCGCTGCGAGCCGCACCTCGGCAAGCGCGTCCTCGACGCCGGTGCGGGCATAGGGACGTTCGCCGAGCTCGCTTCCGTCGGACGGGAGGTGGTCGCGCTCGAGCCCGATCCGGAGCTCGCCCCGGCGCTCAGGCATCGCTTCGAAGGCCGCACGAACGTCACCGTCGTCGAAGGCAGGGTCGAAGACATCAGCGGCGAGTTCGACTCGATCATCTGCCTGAACGTGCTGGAGCACATCCCTGACGACGTCGCCACGCTTAGGCGGTTCCACGGCCTGCTCGCCCCCGGCGGCCGGTTGCTACTGCTCGTTCCGGCGCATCCCGCGCTGTACGGAGCGACGGATCGGGCAGTCGCACACGAGCGGCGCTATCGAAAGCGGGACCTTCGAACACGCCTGCAAAGCGCCGCCTTCGAGGTCGAGACGCTCCGGCTCGTCAACCCTCTCGGCGCCGTCGGATGGTTCGTCTCGTCGCGGCTGCGGAAGCGCGAGCAGGTTCCGCCGGGGCCGCTTCTGCTCTACGACCGGCTCGTCCCCGCCCTACGTCTCCTCGACCGGCTCGAGCTCCCGGTCGGCCTGTCCGTCTGGGCGGTCGCACGCCGGGCGTACGATGCCTCGCCGTGAGGGATCTCTCCCACGTGGACGATTCGGGCGCCATTCGCATGGTGGACGTTGGCGCGAAGCCACTCGCAAGACGGCGCGCCGTGGCGCGCGCGACCGTGACCATGGCCGGTGAGACAGCGCGGCGGCTGCGCGAGCTGCCGAAGGGCGACGCGCTGGCGACGGCACAGGTCGCAGGGATCATGGCGGCGAAGCGGACGGCGGAGTTGATTCCGCTCTGCCACCCGCTCCCGCTTTCCGTCGTCGACGTACGGCTCGACGTGGGCGACGCCCGGGTCGACATCAGCGCATCCGTCGAGACGACCGCGCAGACGGGTGTCGAGATGGAGGCGCTCGTTGCCGCCTCGATCGCCGGCCTGACCGTGTACGACATGGCGAAAGCGATCGACAAGGACATGACGATGTCGGAGGTCCGGCTGGTGGAGAAGACCAAGGCCGAGGCGTGAGGGCGGCGGTGCTTACGGTGTCCGACGGCGTCTCCGAGGGTACGCGCGAGGACCGCAGCGGCGATCTCCTCGCCGAGCTGCTGGCGGGAGAGGGGTTCGACGTCGAGCGCCGAGTCGTTCCGGACGAGCTCGACGCGATCGTCGATGCCCTTCACGGCCTCGCGGCCGAGGCTCGGCTCGTCCTGACGACGGGAGGAACCGGCATGGCGCCGCGCGACGTGACGCCGGAGGCGACGCGGGCCGTGCTCGAGCGCGACGCGCCTGGCATCGCGGAGGCGATCCGCGCCGACTCGATCTCGAAAACGCCCCACGCGCTGCTATCGCGCGGCCGCGCGGGCGTCCGCGGCAGTTCGTTGATCGTCAACCTCCCGGGTTCGACCGGCGGCTGCCGCGATGGCTTCGAGGTGCTGCGCCCCGCTCTCGGTCACGCGCTCGAGCTGCTCGCGGGTGAGTCGTCGGCGCACCGCCAGACGTGAGCGTCGGCGCCGTCACGTACCCGCGGCGCTTCGCGTCGCTGGTGAAGATCGAGCACACCGTCTTCGCGCTGCCGTTCGCGTACGTGGGCGCTTTCCTGGCCGTGGACGATGTCCCGAGCGCCCACGACCTCGTATGGATCACGCTCGCCATGGTCGGCGCTCGTTCGCTCGCGATGGGCCTGAACCGGCTGATCGACGCTAGCATCGACGCGCGCAACCCGCGCACCGCCGGCCGCGAGCTTCCGAGCGGCTTGCTGCGCCCCTCGCAGGTCCTCCTGTTCTGCCTCGCAGCGCTCGCGCTCTTCCTCGCGGCCGTTTTCCAGCTCGACCCGATCGTCCGCTGGTTGTGGCCGATCCCCGTCGTCGGCTTCGTCGTCTACCCGTACCTCAAGCGCTGGACGTGGTTGTCACACCTCTGGCTCGGTGCGGTCGACGGCCTTGCGCCGATCGGCGCGTGGGTCGCGATCACCGGGAAGCTGCCGTGGCAGGCGTGGGTGCTCGGGGCGGCGGTCGCGGTGTGGATCGCGGGCTTCGATTTCTTCTACTCGTTGCTTGACCTCGAGGTCGACCGGCGGGAAAGGCTGCACTCGGTCGCGACCCGGTTCGGCGAGCGGGGTGCGTTCTGGGGCGCGCGACTCCTCCACCTCGCGACGGTGGCGTTGCTCGCTGCGGCCGGGCTCGGCCTTTCGGTCGGGCTGTTCTACTGGCTCGGCGTCGGAGTCGTCGCCGCGCTACTGCTCTACGAGCATTCGTTGATCCGGCCCGGCGACCTACGACGCCTCGACGCCGCTTTCTTCACCGTCAACGGCGTGATCAGCGTCGCGTTCTTCGTGTTCGTGCTGGCGGACGTCCTCTAGCGGCGGCTCCACGAAGGCTCGTAGTCCCAGACCCGGTTGTTCGTCAGTTGCCGGAGCCCGCTCCCGTCGGGACGAATGGAGTAGATCTCGTAGTCACCGTTTTCGCTGCGGATTCGCGCGAAGGCAATGCGTTTTCCGTCTGGAGACAGGCTGGATTCACGTCGGTCGCCGGGGAGTGCGTGACGCGCCGGACCTCGCTCCCGTCGGCGCGCATCAGGTAGACCTCTGGGGCGAACCCCTCACAGTCGTGGAAGAGGCACCTGCCGTTGTGGTCGCGGTCGCTGACGAACGCGATCCGCTTGGCATCCGGCGACCAAGCCGGCTCGGCGGCGCGGCCGATGAGCTTCTGATCGCTCGACCCGTCGCTGTTGATCACATAGATGCCATATTCGGTTGCCGCCCTGGTGTACGTCGTTCGGGCATACGCGATGGACCTTCCGTCTGGTGACCATGCCGGGTCGAGGACGAAGGTCGGAATCGAGGCTCGGACAAGCTCTTTCTCCTCGCGCCCGTCCACGCCGATCGTGTAGATCGCGGTCGCAGCATCTTGCGAACCGATGCGAAATCCTCTCGCGAATGCAATCCGCGCGCCATCGGGGGACCAGCTCGGGAGGAGATCCGCCGCCTGGTTGGACGTCACACGGCGCTTGCCGCTGCCGTCCGCACGCATGAGGTAGAGCTCGAGGTCGGACTCGCTCTCGCGTCGTCTCGCAGCCGAGCCGATGTAGGCGATGCGATCTCCCGAGGGCGCCCACGCAGGCTGCTGGTTCCCCGACGCGTCGGTCCCGCGCGGCGCGAGCCTCGTGAGGCGACGGCGGCCTTTGCCGTCCGCCCTCATGGTCCAGATCTCGTTCCAGCCGCCTCGGTTGACCGCGAACGCGATGCGCCCACCCGCCGCATTCGTGAACTGATCGGCCGAGAGTGCACCTCCGCAAGCCGTCAGCGCGACGATGAGGAGCGCGGCATGCGCGAGTCGCATCGAACGCCTAACTCTAGACTGGCCTCGTGATCCGCGCCCGCAGCCTGTCCAAGCGCTTCGGGGACAAGCGGGTGCTCGAGCGCGTCGATCTCGATCTGGACCGAGGCGGCTTCCTCGTCGTTACCGGCCCCAACGGTTCCGGCAAGACGACGCTGCTTCGACTCTGCGCCGGACTGGTCGCACCGACCTCAGGGGACTTGCGCGTGGAGACGGACCGCGGGCGTATCGGCTTCCTCGCGCACGACCCGCTCCTCTACCGCGAGCTCACCGCGCTCGAGAACCTCGACCTGTACGGGCGGCTGTACCGGATCCCGGAGCACCGCGAGCGGAGCGGCATGCTGCTCGAGCGCTTCGGGCTCTGGCGCAACCGGAACGAGCGCGCCGGCTCGTTCTCGCGCGGGATGATGCAGCGGCTCGCGCTCTGCCGCGCCCTGCTTCACGATCCGGAGCTCTTGCTCCTGGACGAGCCGTTCAACGCCCTTGACGCCGACGGCGTACAGCTGCTCCAGCGCGAGCTCGAGGAGTTACGCCCCGGCCGCACTTTCGTGGTGGCTACGCACGACCCCGCACGGCTGGAGCCGCTGGCGAGCGGAAGCCTCGCACTCGCATGAGCTACTTCACAGACGTGGCGACGCTCGCCCGGAAGGACCTACTCCTCGAGCTGCGCGCGCGCGACACCGTTCCGGCGATGCTGCTCTTCGTCGTCGCCGCGCTCGTCGTCTTCCACTTCGCGCTTCCGGAGGCGAGCGCGAGCCTCGCCGCGTACGGCCTGCTCTGGGTGGCGCTCATCTTCACGGCAATTCTCGGCCTCGTGCGGGCGTTCGCGGCGGAGCGCGACCAGGGGCTCCTCGACGCGCTCGTCCTGGCCCCCTGCGACCGCTCCGCGATCTGGCTCGCGAAGGCGCTCGCGATGCTCGCGTTCCTCGTCCTCGCCGAGCTGGTCGCGCTGCCCGCTTTCGCCATCTTCTTCTCGGGAATCGACGGGATGACGATCGCCGGCGTCGCGCTTGCCGACCTCGGCATCTGCGTCGTGGGAACGCTGCTCGCCGCGATGGCGGCGGCCAGCCGCGCGCGCGAGCTGCTACTGCCCCTCCTGTTCCTGCCGCTCGCGGTCCCGATCGTCGTCGGCGGCGTGGGTGCGAGCGTGGTCGAGAACGGCGGCCGCTACCTGGGCCTGCTGGCGGTCTACGACGCCATCTTTGCGATCATTTGCTGGGCTTCCTTTGAGTACGTCGTTACGGAATAACGCAGGTCCTGCGACGGCAGCGCTCGCCGCCGTGCTGGTGCCCGTCGCGCTCGCGCTGATCTTCCTGTGGGTTCCCGAAGACGCCGATCAAGGTTTCTCCCAGAAGATCTTCTACTTTCACGTGCCGATCGCGATCACCGCGTACGCCTGCTTCGGTTGGGGTGCGCTGAAGGCGTTTCTCCACCTCTGGAAGCGGCCCGCAGGCGCCGATCTCGAGAGCTACGTCGCGATCCACCTCGGAGTGATCTTCGGTGCGCTCACACTCGTTACGGGCTCGATCTGGGCGCGGGCTTCGTGGGGAGTCTGGTGGACGTGGAGCTCGCAGCAGCTCGTCCTCTTCCTGGTGCTCTTCCTCTTCTACTCCGCCTACTTCATGCTTCGGTTCTCGATCGACCCAGGCCCGGCGCGGGCGAACATCTCCGCCGTCTACGCGCTGTTCGGCGTCGTGCTCATCCCGGTGAGCTTCCTGGCGATTCGCCTGGCGGAGGACTTCATCCATCCGGTCGTTTTCAACTCGAACGGGCCGCAGATGGCCGCGTCCATGTTCTTCACGTTCTGCGTCTCGCTTGCGGCGATGGTCGTTCTCGCTGCGGCGTTGTACCGGCTCGAGCTGGCGGGGAAGCGAATCGATGCGAGCCTCCGGGTACTGCGAGAGGCGCTCGAATGAGCGCCGGCGAGAAGTACGTCGCGGCTGCGTACCTCGTGGTCTTCGCGGCCGTCTTGCTGTACGTCGCGATCATCGCGCTCAAGCTCCAGCGGCTCCAGCGCGAGCTGATGGAGCTGTCCGCGCTCGCGCGGGCGCGCCGGCAGCAGGAGCCCGAGCACGTCGAGCCGCGGGAGGCGGCGGAAGTTGGCTGAAGCTTTTCTCTGGTCGGCACTCGCGTGCTATGCGGCCGCGGCGGTCGCGTACGGCATCAGCTACCGGAGTCCGGGGATATTCGGGCGCGCGGCGACGTGGTGCGTCCGGCTCGGCTGGCTGGCGCAGACGGGATTGCTCGTCGTCCAGGTCACCGAAGCGGCCGGTTTCCCGTGGGCGACGTGGTCGGCGTCGCTCGGCTTGTTCGTGTGGCTCGTCGTGACGGCGTACCTGATCTGGGGCTGCCGGCCGCGTTACCGGCTGCTCGGAGTAGCCGTCATGCCTCTCGCGGCCCTCCTCCTTGCCGTCGCGTATGCGGGCGGCGGGGCGACCGGCGGGGCGGGCCGCTACTCGAGCCTGTTTCTCGTTCTGCACGTGGGGCTCGTCCTGGTCGGCTTCGCCGGCTTCACGCTTGCGGCTGCGCTGTCGGCGCTCTACCTATGGCAAGAGCGGCGGCTCAAGCGGCGCGAGGCGAAGATCCTTCGTGTCAGCGTTCCATCGCTCGTCACCCTCGACGACGTCGCCGGTCGAACGATCGCGGTCGCCCTCCCGGCCCTGACCCTCGGGATCGCCGCCGGCGTCGTGAGGCTCGCCCTCCACGGCGGCGGCTTCGACGCATTGATGGGGATGACGCTGGCGACGTGGGCGGTGTACGGCATCTTCCTGCTACTCAGGTACGAGGCGGGCTGGCACGGCCGCAAGGCCGCCTACCTCCTGCTCGCCGGGTTCGTCCTCGTCATCACCGTCCGCCTCGGTCTACCCGCCGCCCACTTCTCATGAGGCTTGCACTAGTCGGCACCTCCCATCGTCTCGCGCCCGTGGAAGTGCGCGAACGAGTCGCTCTGGGCGAGCGAGAGGCGGCCGCGGTTGCGCACGAGCTCGCGGCCGAAGGTGGGGAGGCCGTCTGCCTCTCGACGTGCAACCGCACCGAGCTCTACCTCGCAGCCGAGGACGCTGCCGACGCCGAAGCCCGCGCCTCGGCGCTCCTGTCGAAGCTCGCCAGCCTCTCCGAGAGCGAGCTCGTGCCGGTCCTCTATCGACTGCGCGACCAGGCGGCCGCCCTCCACCTCTTCCGAGTAGCGGCAGGGCTCGACTCGCTCGTCCCAGGCGAAGGCGAGATTCTCGGCCAGGTGCGGAAGGCGGCCGAGCTCGGGTCGACCGGGCCGATGCTCGACCGGCTCTTCCGCCAGGCGCTGCACGCCGGGAAGAAGGCGCGGTCGGAGACGGCGATCGGGGAGAATCCGGCTTCGGTCTCATCCGCCGCCGCCGCGCTTGCGCAACAGGTCTTTGGCGAGCTCGAGGGCCGCAAGATCCTGGTGATCGGCGCGGGCAAGGTCAGTGAACTGGCCGCGCGGAATCTCGTCTCGCGGGGTGCGGAGATCGCGGCGGTGGCGAACCGGAGCGTCGCGCGGGCGGAGGAGCTCGCCGGGCGCTTCGGCGCGAAGTCGATTCCCCTCGATCAGGCCGCGGCCGAGCTCGCGGGCTCCGACGTGGTCGTGTCGTCGACGAGTGCCGCCGGGTTCGTACTCCCACGCGAGGCGGTCCAGCGCGTGTTGCCGGCGCGGCGAGGACAGCCCCTGTTCCTGATCGACCTCGCAGTTCCGCGCGACCTCGATCCGGGGATCCACGACCTCCCAGGGTGCTACCTGTACGACATCGACGACCTCGAGGCGGTCGTGGCAGACAGCGTCGCAGGACGGCGGGTCGAGGCGGCGCGCGCCGAGGAGATCGTGGTGGAGGAGGCGGAGCGCTTTCGTGCATGGCAGGCGTCGCTCGACGTCGTGCCCGCGATCGCGTCGCTGCGCGCTCGGGCCGAGGAGATTCGCGCCCGCGAGCTGGAGCGGCTCGAGGGCCGCTTGGGCGCTCTCTCCGAGCAGGATCGGCGGGCGGTCGAGTCGCTGACCTCGCAGATCGTCAACAAGCTCCTGCACCTTCCGACCGTGCGGCTGAAGGAGGCGGCCGCAGCGGGAGCCGACGGTGGCGTCTATGCCGACGTCGTCCGCGACCTGTTCGGGCTTCGGGACGATGCTGGTTCGGATCGGCTCCCGCGGTAGCAGGCTCGCGCTGACGCAGGCCGAGCTCGCAGCGCGCCGGCTGCGGCGGCCCGGCGTTGAGATCGCGCTCGTTCCCATCACGACTGCTGGCGACCGCGATCGAACGAAGCCGTTCGGCGAGATCGGCTCTCGGGGTGTGTTCGTCAAAGAAATCGAGGAGGCGTTGCTCGCCGGGAGCATCGACGTCGCCGTTCACTCGGCGAAGGACATGACGTCGAGCGACGAGGACGGCCTCGTCGTCGGCGCGTACCTGGAGCGCGAGGACGCGCGCGACGCGCTCTGCGGCGCTCCCGGGCTGCGCCCGGGAATGCGGGTCGGTACCGCCTCGGTGCGGCGGCGCGCAGAGCTGCTCGCGCTCGAGCCGACTCTGTCCATCGAGCCGTTGCGCGGGAACATTGACACGCGGCTCCGGAAGCGCGGCGAGCGCGGATTGGACGCGGTCGTGCTCGCAGTATGCGGCCTTGATCGGCTCGGCCTCGGGGATGAGATCGGATACCGATTTCCGCCGGACGAGCTCCTG
>Ga0126308_10000144_pt1 | contig 18790 bp, 17 predicted proteins | sample Plot55_FD_92533 | JGI IMG/M metagenome (GOLD analysis project Ga0126308, IMG submission 92533) | Serpentine soil microbial communities from UC McLaughlin Reserve, CA, USA - Plot55 | ecosystem: Environmental > Terrestrial > Soil > Grasslands | place: USA: UC McLaughlin Reserve, Lake County... | reverse complement strand
TCGGCAAGGCGGGGTGCACGCCGCCGCTCGGCAACCTGCTCGACGTGCTCACCAACCCGGCCCTCCTGTTCACCTGCTCGGCGTCGAGCACGCCGGCGGCCGGCCCGCTCAACAACGTCGCGGTGCCGGGCGCCGACTCGTTCGACCCCACGAGCCCGGCGATGTCCACCTCGAACCGGCTCGCCGGCTACATCCTGGGCGCCGGGGCCACGCAGGTCTCTCGCGCGAAGGAGGCGGACCCGAGCTTCGTCACGCTCTGGATCGGCAACAACGACATCCTGGGCGAGGTGACCGAGGGGATGCTGCGCGCACCGGACGCCGCGGGAACGCCGCCGGCGCAGTTCACCGAGAACTACGCGCGCATCACGAGCGCGCTGCTCGGCCCGAACGTGCGCGGCGGGGTGCTGATCGGCGTCGTGGACGCGTCGCTCGCGCCGCTCCTCATCCCCGCGTCGGCGCTCGCCAACCCGGCGGTGCGCGCGGGGATCGATCGCTACGCCGGGCGCGCGGTCACGGTGCGCGCCGACTGCGCGGGCTCGGCGTCGCTCATCTCGCTCGGCGTGGCGGTCGCGCTGCGCCTCGACTTCTCCCACACGCGCGAGTCGACGATCGGCTGCGAGAAGGCCGCCGGCCAGACGGGCGGCGTGGGCGACGAGTTCGTCCTCGACGCCGACGAGATGGCGGCGGTGCGCCGCACGGTGGCCGCGTACAACGCCTACATCCGCGCCAAGGCCGACAGCCTCGGCTTCGCCTACCTGGACCCGAACCCGCTGCTGCAGGCCCTCCGCGCCGACGGCCGCGTCCCGCCGACGCCGGACTTCGACAGCACGACGCGCCCCTTCGGCCTCTACGTCTCCGCCGACGGCGTACACCCGGCCGGCGCCGCGCACCGGCTGCTGGCGAACGAGCTGATCGCGACGATCGACGCGAAGTACGGCGTCGCGATCCCGCCGCTCGCGGCCACCGTCGCGCGATGACCCAGATGGCATCGGGGCTCGGCCATCGGCACTCGGCACTCGGCACTCGGCAGTGGGGCATCCCGGGGCACTCACTGGTGGGCCCTTGATTCATCAAGGGCCCGAGCATCCCGGCCGGGCAGCCCTAGGCCCTTGATGAATCAAGGGGCCCACCACTGCCCCAGGACGCCACCGTGCCGACCGAGAGCTCGAGCGCCTCGGCGATCTCGGGGTGCGTGAGGCCAGGCGCGGGTCGAGAACAGCCGCGCCGGCTTCCTGCCTGGTCGGTGCACGTGCACGCCTCCGTGGCTCGATTCCCCGCTCCGACCATCGAGAGGAGGGCAGGGCCCAAAGCGTTCGGATCGGGTGCTAGCGGGCGGGCGCCTCGCGGCGGAATTTGTGCGTCACCCACGCGAACACGAGGTGCACGCTGCACGATCTGCTCGAGTACTACGCCCGCCGGGCGGGAGAGTACGAGCGCGTCTACGCGAAGCCCGAGCGCCAGAGCGACCTGGCGGTGCTGCGGGATCTCGTGCGCGGTGAGCTGGCCGGGCGCTCGGTGCTCGAGCTGGCCGCCGGGACCGGCTACTGGACCCGCGTCGTCGCCCCGGTCGCGAGATCGGTGCTCGCCACCGACGCCGCCGAGGAGCCGCTCGCGATGGCGCGAGCGAGAGCGTATGCTCCCGGGCGAGTGACGTTCGCCGTCGCCGACGCGTTCGACCTGGCGGCCGTGCCCGGCGAGTTCGACGCCGCGCTCGCCGCGTTCTGGTGGTCGCACGTGCCGCGCGCCGAGCTGCCGCGCTTTCTTGGCGGATTGCGCGCGCGCCTGGGCGCCGGCGCTCGGGTCGTGCTCTTCGACAACCGATTCGTGCCCGGCAGCAGCACGCCGGTCGCGCACACGAGCGAACGCGGCGACACCTTTCAGCTCCGCCGGCTCGACGACGGGGGCGAGTACCGGGTGCTCAAGAACTTCCCCGACGAGACCGAGATCCGACGCGCCGTGGCGCCAGTCGCGGCGGATGTCAGGTGCGTGCAGCTCGAGTACTACTGGCTGCTCGCCTACACTACGGCCGACGCGGACGGAGACCCCGGAGACCGATGAGCGAGGCGCCGGCGACGATGTCCTCCGACCTCCCCGTGCCCGCGCCGTGGCACCCGCGGGCGTGGGTCGCGGTCGTGCTCAGCATCCTCCTGCCCGGGCTCGGTCATCTGTACGCCGGGCGGCCGCTGCGCGGGCTGGTGCTGCTCGTCGCCCTGCACGTCTTCGCCGTCGCCGCGATCCTGCTCGCGCTCGGCGCGCCGGGCGCGGTGCTCCGGATCGCGCTGTTCGTGCTCCTGTTCGTCATCGGGGCGTCGGCCGCGCCGGTGGACGCCGCCCGGATGGCGCGGCGCGCCGCGCCGGGGCGCAAGCGCATGTACCAGCGCTGGTACGCGCTCGCCGCGGTGTGGCTCGTGGCGACCGTCATCGGTCCCGACTGGTTCATCGGCTTCGTCAAGCGCAACGTGGCCGAGGCGTTCAAGATTCCAACCGGGTCCATGAACCCGACGCTGCTCGCCGGCGACTACGTTCTCGTGAGTCACCGCGTGCCGGAGCCGCTGCAGCGCGGCACCGTCGTCGTGTACTACTTCGACGAGAAGGGGACGCACTACACGCACCGGGCCGTGGGCGTCCCCGGCGACACCCTCGAGATGCGCGATTTTCGACTCTACCGAAACGGGAAGCCGGCGGATGAGCCGTGGGCGCATTCGGACAGCGGCGCTCCGGACCCCGCCGGCGTTGCCGAGTTCGAATGGCAGCGGTCGCGAACGCTCCCGGGCGGCCGCGCGTCGCCGAGCTACGGCAACTGGGGTCCGCTGGTCGTGCCGCAGGACAGCGTCTTCGTCCTCGGCGACGACCGCAACCACAGCCTCGATAGCCGCTTCCGGGGCTTCGTCCCGCGCAGCCACGTCGTGGCGACGCCGGCGTGGATCTACTTCTCGCGCGACCCCGAGAGCGGCGAGATTCGATGGGAGCGCATTGGCCAGAGAGTACAGTGAGGGGGAGATGACGTCGAGCGTGGGGAGCAACGGAACGGAGCGGACGACCGACGCCGCGCACGCGCCGCCGGAGCAGCACGCGGGCCGCCCCGACCCGAACCACTACTTCATGGCGATCGCCCTCGCCGTGCGCGAGCGGGCGGACTGCACGGGCAACCGCGTCGGCGCGATCGTCGTGGTCGACCGGCGGATCGTCTCCACCGGCTACAACGGCACGCCCGAGAACATGCCAAACTGCTCCGAGGGCGGCTGCCACCGCTGCGCCAACCGGGAGCTCTACCCGTCCGGCACGGGCTACGACCTCTGCATCTGCGTGCACGCCGAGCAGAACGCGATACTGGCCGCGGCGCGCTTCGGCATCGCGGTGCAGGGGAGCACCATGTACTCCACGATGCGCCCCTGCTTCGGCTGCACGAAGGAGATGCTTCAGGCCGGCGTGCGCGAAGTCTACTACCTGCACGACTGGGTGCACCCGGACCCCGACAAGCAGGCCGAGTACCAGCGCCTCCAGGGGCGATTCGCCGGCGGCATCCGCAAGCTGGAGATGGACGACCCGCGCGCCTCGTGGGCGATCACCACCCGCCGCGACGCGCGCCCCCGCGTGCCTGACGAGACGGGGCACGCGCCGGGGTGAGCGCCGCGCGATCCGCGACACCAAGTGGAGGCCCCGATGCTCGCCCGTAAGACCCGAGTCTTCATCCCGCTGGCGCTGGCGCTGCTCCTGACCGACTGCGCCACCAAGCGGCTGGCCGAGGAGCACCTGCCGCGCGGCTACCCGCAGCAGGTGGTGGACGACGTGCTGCGGTTCACGCTCTCGTACAACACCGGCGCGGCCATGAGCTCGTCGCTCGGGCGCTTCTCGCGCGTCGGCTTCAGCGTGATCGCCGTGGTGATGCTCGTCGTGCTGCTGCGCGTCCTGCGCACGGCGCCGCCCGACGACACCTGGGTGGGCGGCGCGCTGGCGCTCATCTGCGGCGGCGCCGTCGGCAACCTCCTCGACCGGCTGCGGTCGCCGAACGGCGTGGTGGACTTCATCGACGTCGGCATCGGCACGCACCGCTTCTGGATCTTCAACGTCGCCGACATGGGGGTGACGGTTGGTGCGGCGCTGCTGGCGTTCCTCCTCTGGCGCCGCGGCGACCTGCCGCCCGCTCCCATGCCGCCACCTTCTTCCCCCACTCCGTCCGCGCCATGACCGACCGCACCCGGCTCCAGATCTCGAACGCTCTCTTCGTCGTCGCCATCCTCCTGCTGGCGACCGCCATCTACGGGATGCTCCAGTCGCCGCGTCCGGGCTGGACGCGAATCTCGCCGCTGACCGCGCTCGTCCTCATTCTCGCCGCCGGCCGACTGCGCCGCCGCGTCGGAAGGGGCACGGAGGCGGAGGAGCCCCGCACCCCCTGACCGCGCGGCCGCCGCGCGATCTCGATGGCGAGCCCCTTGCAACATTGGCCCGGCCCGCCGGGAGCACGGGCGGCGCCACCGAGAGATCGCAATCGACGGAGCATTCGTCATGGACGAGAAGTCGCCATCCTTGAGCGGGCAGGATCTGCGGCAGAGCGCCGAGCAGGTGCGGCAGATCGCCGAGGACGCCCGCGCCAACGCCGAGGCGCGGCGCGAGGCCGTCGCCGTGCGCCGCTCGCCGGAGGCCATGGACGACGCGCGCACCGCCGAGCGGCAGGAGCAGCTCGCCGAGGCCGAGGGCCGCGCCGCCGAGCGGCTGGCCGAGAACGCGCGCGCGCTCCGCGAGTCCCGCAGCGCCATCCAGGAGACGCGCGAGCGCGTGCGCGACACTGCGGACACCGTGCAGTCGCTCGCCGCCGACGCCGAGGCAATGCAGGCGCAGACCGAGCGCATCGCCGAGACGCAGCGCGCGATTCCGATCGGCGACGGGGACGACGACGACTCGAGCCGCGGCCAGAGCGCGGGCGGTGGACGCGCGACGGACGGCCGCTCGCAGGCGGGCGGCGAGGACGGGAGCGTGGGGTCGGGCGAGCCCGGTCCGGCCGCGGAGCTCGGCCGGTCCTGATCGGGTCCTAGCCGGCGAGCCGGGCGACGGCGTCGGATTCGCGCCGTCGCCCGGCGGCACCGAAATCCAGCTCCCGGACCGCCGCGCGGTGGCGCGGCGGGAGCAGCACCCGGTGCGCGAGCGCGCGCAGCCCGAGTCGCACCGCCAGACGGTAGAGCAGCACCGCCCCGCGCGCCCACGTCGGCTTCGGCATGCGCAGCAGCGCCCGCACCAGCGGCGGCGACAGCAGCGCCTGCACGCGGAGCAGCAGCGCATAACGCCACCGTCCCAGCTCGGCCCGGTAGCGCGAGTACAGCTCGGCGGTGAGCGCGCCGTACGCCAGGTCCCGCTCCATGTGCCGCAAGCGGTCGGCGCGCCAGGCGTCGTAGTCCGGCGGCAGCTCCGGGATGCCGAGCCCCTCGCCGACCCGGCGGAAGACGTCGTACAGCTCCTCGCGCTCGGCGGCGGTGAGCGGCCGATGCAGCGTCTCGTGCGCCCGCTCCGAGTAGCCGATCAGCATGTACAGCACGTCGCGGTGCGCCCAGTCGGGGATCCGGTCGCCCCGCCGCGCCTCGACCGCCTCGTGGATCGCGCGGATGCGGCCGAGCGTGCGCTGCGCGGTCGCGTCGTCCACGAACACGATCTCCTGCGCGAACGCCGCCGTGCTGAACACGCGCCCGATCGGGTCCGCCGGAAGCGCGCCCGTGTAGAAGAGCCAGTCCACCGCGCGGTTGAGCGCGAACTCCGCCGCCGACCCCGCGAAGACGAGCAGGATCGAGTCGGCCTCTCCCCAGATGCGGCGGACCACGGAGTTCGGTCTGACGAAGGGCGGCATCTGTGGAAAATAGCGGAACGCGGCGTGCGAGTGCGCACCGGAATGCCTACCGGTCGCGCACTCATCGGCATCAGCGGCTACGACTACAAGCCGTGGCGCGGCCGGTTCTACCCGGACGACCTGCCGGCGCGCAGGTGGCTCGAGTACGCGGCCTCGGTCTTCGACTCGATCGAGCTCAACGGCACCTTCTACAGCCTGAAATCGCCCCCGGTCTTCCGCCGGTGGGTGGACGAGGCGGCCGACGTCGCGCGGCCCGGGTTCGTCTACGCGGTGAAGGGGAGCCGCTTCATCACCCACAACCTCAAGCTCGCGCGTTCCGAGAGCGCCCTGGGCAACTTCTTCGCGAGCGGCGTGCTGGCGCTCGGCGCGATGACGGGGCCGTTCCTCTGGCAGCTCCCCGGCACGTACCGCTTCGACGCCGGGCGCCTCGACCGCTTCATGCGGCTGCTGCCGCGCGACTCGACCGAGGGAGAGTCGGTCGCGCGGATGCACGACGGCCGGCTGCGGCGCGGCGCGCTGGTCGACGCCGAAGAGCGGGTGCCGTACCGGCACTGCTTCGAGGTGCGGCACGAGACGTACTTCCACTCCGAGTTCTACGACCTGCTTCGCGCGCACGGCTTCGGCTGGGTCGTCGCCGACACGGCGGGGAAGTTCCCCTACGCCGAGGAAGTCACGGCCGACTTCGCGTACGTGCGGCTGCACGGCTCGCAGGTGCTCTACACCAGCGGCTACGCCGACGACGAGCTCGACGAGTGGGCGGTCCGCATTCGACGCTGGACGCGCCGCAGGCTCGACGTCTACGTCTACTTCGACAACGACGCCAAGGTCCACGCCCCGCACGACGCGCTCAGGCTCATCGAGCGGGTGCGGCCGAAGCGAAAGGGAAGGGGGACGGGGAAGGGTTCATCCCCCATCCCCCGTCCCCCTTCCCCTTTCCTTTAGCGCCTCCCCTCAGATCCCTGCGTCGAATGACGCGCTCGACGTCGACTCGCTCGCGCTGGTGGCCGGCGGGGGCGGCGGAGGCCTCGGGGCCGTACGGCCGGCGTCGCCGCCGCTGTCCGGCTTGTCGTCGTCGCGCTTGCCCCGCATGAACGACCAGAGCCAGCGAAGCAGCCAGGCGATGATCAGGAACGGGAGCAGGAGCTTCAGGATCAGCAGCCCGAACGAGAGCGCCGCGAAGATCGCTATGACGATGCCGCCGCCCACGACGAAGATCAGGATCAGTGGCAGGCCGAAGAGCGCCAGGATGAAGAAGACCGGCAGCCCCACGACCAGCAGGATGATCAGCAGCGGCAGGCCGACGAACTTGAGCAGGAACGCCAGCGGCAGCAGGGCGAGCAGCGCCGCGATCCGCTTGCCCAGCACCTTGAGCAGCAGCCACTTGATGAACGTCGTGATCAACCGCCACATGCGCGCACCTCCGGTTCGTCGGATCGGGTACCCGGGGGGGCGTACGGTGACACAGGGGCGCGGGGTTTCAGAGGCAGGGACTGCTGGGCGGCAGGGTAGTCTCCTCCATCAATGTTCCTTCAACGACCTCGCCACGACTCCCAGCCCGCCGAAGAGCAGCACCAGCATCACCAGGGTGTTGAACAGGCTGGTCGGGCGGAAGTAGATCTGGAGGTGCATCAGGATGCCGACGAGGATGATCGCCGCGCCGCAGACGGTGAGCAGCCAGCCGAACAGCGAGCGCCCGTTGTAGAAGAGGAGGGCGATCCCGATCAGCAGCGGCAGCAGGGTGAGGCCGAAGGTGTTGGGGCCGAAGAAGCCCCAGAAGCCGCTGCTCACGCTCACCTGGTTGGTGAGCAGGTAGGCGCCGGCCGCCGTCATCGCCGCGCCGAGAAAGAACTCGCCCAGCCCGCCCGCCGTGCCGCCGGCGCCGCGCCCCCTGGGCGTCGTGTGAGGGTCCGTGCGGGGGTCCGTGCGGGGGTCGCCCATCGGTTCGCGCTCCATGTGCTCGTCTCGCTCGGTCGTGATGGTTGGACGGCTGGTGGACGATGGGCGCGCGGGGGCCGCGGCCGCAACGGGCCTCTGGACACGCGGCCGGCCCGCGCGTACTATGTCCGCGACCGATACATCCGTTGCGGATATATACCGGTGACTATGGCCGATCCTTCCGAGCTGCTCCCGCTGACGCCGGTCGTCTTCCACGTCCTGGTCGCGCTCGCCGACGGCGACCGGCACGGCTACGCCATCGCGCGGGAGGTGGAGCGCGTGACCGACGGCGAGATCCGCATGGGGCCGGGCACGCTCTACGGCTCGATCCAGCGGATGGAGGCCTCGGGGCTGATCGAGGAGTCGGCGCCGCGCGCGGCCGACCCGGCGGCGGAGCGCCGGCGCTACTACCGCATCACGGCGTTCGGTCGTCAGGCGCTGCGGCTGGAGTCCGAGCGGCTGGCGCGGATGGTGAGCCTGGCGCGCTCCCGCAACCTCATCCGCGACGGCGGCCGTGCCTGACGCCGCCGCCGCCGCGCGGGCGTTCCGCGCCCTGCTCCGCGCCTACCCGCGCGCCTTCCGCGAGCGCCACGGCCGCGAGATGGAGCTCTTCTTCCGCGACCGCTGGGCCGAGGGGCGCGGCGCCGGCCGCGGGCGCCTCGCCATCTGGGGCGAGACGCTGCTCGACCTCGCGGCCTCGGCGCCGCGGGAGCACCTGCGCGCGGTCGTCGGCCGCCGCCGCCGCGGCCGGCCGCCGCACGACCAGCACACCCCGCCCTCGGGAGAGCCGATGCAGACGCTGCTTCAGGACGCGCGCTACGCCGCCCGCACCCTCGCCCGGCGCCCCGGCTTCGCGGCCGCCGCCGTCCTCACTCTGGCGTTAGGCATCGGCGCCACGACGGCCGTGTTCAGCGTCGTCCACGCCGTGCTGCTGCGGCCGCTCCCCTGGCGCGACGCCGACCGGGTGGTGGCCGCCTTCGCCACCACGCCGCGCTCGCAGAGCGAAGCCGTGTCGTGGCCGGAGTACCAGGACTGGGTGCGCGGCGCGCCCTCCTTCGCCGGGCTCGCGATCGTGCGCGGGCAGAGCGTGAACCTCACCGGCGGCGGCGCGCCGCCGGACCGCCTCGTCGGATCGTTCGCCACCGCCAGCCTCTTCCCCGTCCTCGGCGCGGAGGCGGCGCTGGGTCGGACGTTCGCCCCCGCGGAGACCGAGGAGGCCACGGCGCAGCCGGTGGCGGTGGCGAGCCACGGCCTGTGGCAGGAGCGGTTCGGCGGCGACTCGTCCATCCTGGGACGCACGCTGACCCTGAACGGACGCACGGTCACGATCGTCGGCGTGATGCCGCGCGGGTTCGAGACGCCGTACGGCACGCCGGACGTGTGGCTGCCGCTGCCGTTCTACCCGAACACGAACGGGCTCTCGCGGCAGCATGCCAGCATGCTCGCCATCGGGCGGCTGCGCCCGGGGGCGACGCCGGAGCAGGCGCGCGCCGAGCTGCAGGCGGTGGAGCGGCGGCTGGCGGCGGAGTACCCGGAGCTGAACGCCGGGCGCGGGGCGCGGGTGGTCGCGATGCGCGAGGTGCTCGTCGGGGACGCGCGCCCGGTGCTGCTGACGCTCTTCGCCGCCGTGCTCGTGGTGCTGCTCATCGCCTGCACGAACGTGGCGAACCTCCAGCTCGTCCGCGCCGCGGCCCGGCGTCGGGAGATCTCGGTGCGCGCCGCCCTGGGCGCCTCGGCGTCGCGCATCGCGCGGCAGCTGCTGACCGAGAGCCTGCTCCTCGCCGCGGCTGGCGGGGCGCTCGGCCTCCTGCTGGCCCACTGGGGCGTGGCCGCGCTCGGCGCGGTGATACCGGCGAGCCTCCCCGTCTTCGGCGGCATCTCGCTGGAGCCGGCGGTGCTCGGCTTCGCGGTGGCCATCACGTTAGGTACCGGGCTGCTGTTCGGCCTCGTCCCGGCGCTGCACGCGGCGCGCGCCGGGCTGGGGGCGGCGCTCGCCACGCGCGGCGGTACCGGCGCGGCGCGCGGCGGGGTGCGGGGGGTGCGGGGCGGGGTGCGCGGCGCGTTCGTGGTGGCGCAGGTGGCGCTCTCGATCGTGCTGCTCGTCCCGGCGGGCCTCCTCATCCGCAGTCTGCTGGAGCTCCAGCGGGTGCGCCCCGGCTTCGACCCGCGCGGCGTGCTGACGATGGAGTACCGCCTCCCCGTGGCGAAGTACCGGGAGCCGGCGCAGATCGTCGCCTTCATGACGCAGGCGATCGCGCGCATCCGCGAGGTGCCCGGCGTGCGCTCGGCGGCGCTGGCGCGGGCGATCCCGTTCAGCGGAAACTCGGACGGCTTCGCCTACCTCGTAGAGGGGCGGCCGGCGCCGGCGCCCGGCACGACGCCGCTCCTCCAGCTCAACACGGTGAGCGACGGCTACTTCCGAACGCTGGGGATCCCGCTGCTCGGCGGGCGCGACTTCACCGCGCGCGACGCCGCCGAGGCGCCGCCCGTGATCATCGTCAACCGCACGTTCGCCGAGCGCGAGTGGCCGGGCGAGTCGCCGCTCGGTCGGCGCGTGATGGCGCTCGGCGGGCGCGAGTGGATGACCGTCGTCGGCGTGGTGGGCGACGCCAGGCACTTCACCCTGGCCGACGTCCCGGCGGCGCAGGCGTACCTGCCGTACGCGCAGAACCCGGCCGTCTTCTCGAGCGTCGCGGTGCGCGTGGAGGGGAGCGCGGCCCCGGAGTCGCTCGGCCCGGCCGTGCGCGCCGCCATATGGAGCGTGGACCGCGACCAGCCGGTGTGGAAGCTCCGCTCGCTCGAGACGCTGATGGGCGGGTCGCTCGTCGCGCAGCGCCTGACGACGCGGCTCCTGGCCGGCTTCGCCGCCGCCGCGCTGCTGCTGGCGGGGCTCGGCATCTACGGGGTGATGTCGCACGCGGTGGCGCAGCGCACGCGCGAGGTGGGGATCCGCATGGCGCTCGGCGCCCGCGGCGCCCAGGTCCTGCGGCAGGTGCTGGGGGAGGGGATGGTGCTCACGGCGCTCGCCGCCGCCCTGGGGCTGGCCGGCGCCTTCGCCGCCACCCGCCTGCTCTCCAGTCAGCTCTACGGCGTCAGCGCGAAGGATCCGGCGACGTTCGCCACCGTCCCGCTCATCCTGGCCGCCGTCGCCCTCGCCGCCTGCTACCTCCCCGCCCGCCGCGCGAGCCGCGTGGACCCGGTGGAGGCGCTGCGGGAGGAGTGAGACGCGTCCCGCGTCCCCGCAGGTTTTTCTGTTCCATCCGCCCTCCCCGCTGTATGTTCTGCCGAGGCTCGTGGGATACTGGCGCGGCAGCGGAGGGTGGACGTGGCGATTCGGACATTCAAGGACGCCCGGGGTCGGGAGTGGCAGGTCTGGGAGACCGTGCCGCAGGGAGGCAGTGGCCAGTACGCGACGCGGCTGGAGCTGTCGACGGACGCCCAGGATCGCCTGAGCGGGCGCGTTCGGCTGCCGGTGAGTGAGGGGCGCGAGCACGGCTGGCTCACCTTCGCCGCGGGCGACGACAAGCGGCGACTGAGCCCCATCCCGCACGGCTGGGCCGACGCGAGCGACGCCCAGATCGCCGCCTACTTCGACGCCGCCCGCCCGGTGGCGCCGGTCGACGTGCCGGTCCGGCCGAAGTAATCACAGCCGGGGCTCGGCCATCGGGGCTCGGCGCTCGGCACTCGGCTGGATGCCAGGCAGTGGTGGGCCCTTGATTCATCAAGGGCCCCGGGATGCCCCCGTGCCGAGCGCCGAGTCCCGATGGCCGAGTCCCGATGGCCGAGCCTCAAGTCCCGAGTCCCGATGACGCACTCCCCTACCGAGTTTCTCGCCTACCTCGAGAGCGTCCGCGGGCGGACGATGCGGGTGGCGCGGTGCATCCCGCCCGACCGGATCGAGTGGACACACGCGCCCGGGGCGTTCACGTTCGGGGACCTGCTGCGCCATCTGGGCGCGCTGGAGCGGTGGATGTGGGCCGAGAACGTGAGCGGCCGTCCGAGCCGCTACACGACCCACGGGCGCGAGCTCGCCGACGGCCGGGACGCGGTGCTGGCGTACCTGGAGCGGATGCACGCCGAGTCGGTGGCGATCTTCGGCGCGCTGACGCCCGAGGACATGGAGCGCCCGTGCACGACGCCCGCCGGCGCGCCGCTCGCGACGTGGAAGTGGCTGCGGGCGATGCTCGAGCACGAGGCGCATCACCGCGGGCAGATCTACCTGATGCTGAACATGCTCCAGGTGCCGACGCCGCCGCTGTACGGGCTGACCTCGGAAGAGGTGCGGGCGAGGGGCGCCGGGGAGCAAGGATACGGGGCGTCCCGAGGATTGTCGTCCTGAGCGCAGCGAAGGACCTACTTCACTGGGTCTGGGACCGGCCCATGGACGGTAGGTCCTTCGCTGCGCTCGGGACGACTGCCGCTCGGGATGCTCCACTTCAGGCTTGCCCGGCTTGACTTCTTCGCGCCCATCTGTAAACGTTTTCAGTGAACGTTTTTTTAACGCGCTGACGAACAATCGCGGCTAGCTCTCCGCCCGCCGCGTGCGGCTCCCCGAACACGAGTCCACCCACGCCCCCGCGTGCTGCAGACTACGTGAAGCCCACCATTCGAGACGTCGCCCGCGAAGCCGGAGTCTCCGTCGCCACCGTCTCGCGGGTCCTGAACGGGAGCGGGCCGGTGCACGAAGACACCCGCGAGCGCATCCGCGCCGTGGCCCGCGCCCTCCGCTACGTCCCCGACAGCGCCGCCCGCAGCCTCATCACGCGGCGCACCGAGACGCTCGGCGTCGTGCTGCCGGACCTCTACGGGGAGTTCTTCTCCGAGGTGATGCGGGGCCTCGACCAGGCGGCGCGCCGGCGCGGCTACCACGTGCTCGTCTCCAGCTCCCACGCCGACCGCGCCGAGATCGAGGCCGCGGTGGGGGCGATGATGGGGCGGGTGGACGGGATGGTGGTGATGGCGCCCGACGTCGACGCGGCGGCGCTCGCCGCCAACCTCCCCGAGTCGCTCCCGGTCGTGCTCCTCAACTCCGGGCTCGGCGGGGAGGACGACGCGGGGGCGACGAACGGTGGTACGGCTGCTGCGTCGATTCCTTTCGATGTCGTCGACGTGGACAATTACGGCGGCGCGCGGGGGGCGGTGCGGCACCTGATCGCCCTCGGGCACAGCCGTGTCGCCATCATCAAGGGCTCCGAGCGGAACCACGACGCCCGGGAGCGGCTGCGCGGCTACCGGGACGCGCTGGCCGGCGCCGGACTCGAGGCCCCGCCGCGGTGGGAGATCGCCGGCGACTTCACGGAAGGGGCCGGGCACGAGGCGGCCCGGCGCGTCGTGCGCATGCGCCCGCGCCCGACCGCCCTCTTCGCCGCCAACGACACGATGGCGATCGGCGCGCTGAGCGCGCTGCGCGAGTCGGGGGCGCGGGTGCCGGAGGACGTGGCCGTGGTGGGGTTCGACGACATCCCGCTCGCGCGCTACATGAGCCCCCCGCTCACCTCCGTGCACGTGGACATCGCGCGGCTCGGCGGGCGCGCGGTGGAGCGGCTGCTGGAGATCGTGGCCGACGGCACCGGCGAGAACCGGAGCGCCCGCCGACGAGAGACGCTGCCGACGACGCTCGTCGTGCGCGACTCGTGCGGGGGCCAGACGTCGTGAGGGCTGAGGTGAGTGAGTGACTGAGTGAGTGAGTCAGGCAGGTCTCGATCGCGTCCCGAACCGGGGCCCAGGTACAACCATCTTCTCACGCTGGACACCATGAATCGACCCACTGTGCGGATCCTCCTTCTCCTCCTCTTCGGCGCGCCGCTGGCGGCGCAGCAGCCGCAGCCGGCGCAGAGCCCGTCCGGCCGCGTCACCGGGACCGTGAGCACCGTGGAGGACGCGCGCCCGCTGCAGGGCGTGAACGTCATCGTCAAGGGCACCACCGTCGGCGCGATCACGGCGTCGAACGGCCGCTACTCGGTGTCGGCCGGACCTAACGACACGCTGGTGTTCCGGTTCATTGGCTACGAGCTGGTGGAGATGGCCGTGGCCGGGCGCGACATCGTGAACGCGCAGATGAAGCCGCGCATCGTGGTGCTGGAGCAGGTGGTCACGGTCGGCTACGGCGAGCAGCGCCGCGGCGACGTGACCGGCGCCATCTCCAGCGTCAAGGGCGAGGCGCTGACCGAGGTCGCGACGCCGTCGGTGGAGCAGGCGCTCCAGGGGCGCGTCGCCGGCGTGCAGGTCACGCCGCAGTCGGGCGAGCCGGGCGTCGGCGCGATCGTCCGCATCCGCGGCGTCGGCACGCTCAACAACGCGTCGCCGCTCTACGTGGTGGACGGCATGCTGCTCGACGACATCCAGTTCCTGAGCCCGCAGGACATCCAGTCGATCGACGTCCTCAAGGACGCCTCGGCCACTGCGATCTACGGCAGCCGCGGCGCCAACGGCGTCGTCATCGTGACGACGAAGCGCGGCGCGATCGAGGCGCCCACGCGCTTCAGCGCCAACGCCTACGCCGGCACGCAGACGGTCCTGAACAAGATCGACCTGGTGAACGCGCAGCAGTACGCGATGCTGGCCAACGAGCTGGCGACCAACCAGGGGCTCACGACGCCCTACTTCCCGAACCCGGGCGCGGTCGGCGCCGGCACCGACTGGCAGGACGCGATCTTCCAGAGCGCCCCGATCCAGAACTACCAGCTCGGCGCGGCGGGCGGCACCAACAGGATCACGTACTACTTCAGCGGCAACGTCTTCCGGCAGGAGGGCGTGCTCCCGCACTCGGACTTCAACCGCCTGACGCTGCGCCTGAACAACGACTACCAGCTCACCAACCGGCTGCAGCTGGGGCACAACATCAACTTCTCCTACGCCGACGGCCTCCAGCCGCCGGGCGTCCTGGGCGCGCTCTACCGCGCCGACCCGACGATCCTCCCCCGCGCCGCCGACGGCACCTTCAACGACGCGAACGTCCGCGCCTCGGCCGGCAACCCGGCGGCGGCGGTGTTCTACACGCGGAACGACCGGAACAGGCGCCGGCTGGTGGGGAACGTGTTCGGCAACGTGAACCTGCCGGCGGACCTCACCTTCCGCTCGAGCGTCGGCCTGGACTACAACGAAGACCAGTTCCGCAACTTCGTCCCGGTCTACTTCGTCTCGCCGACGCAGCAGAACACGGACTCCGACCTCGAGGTCCGGCTCGGCAACACGCGGTCGCTGCTCTGGGAGAACACGGCGAACTGGAACCACGTCGCCGACCGCTACCGCCTCAACGCGCTGGCCGGCATCACCACGCAGTCCTTCAACTTCGAGGACATCGGCGGGACGCGCACCAAGCTCGTGGGCGAGGACCCGGCCCTCTGGTACCTGAACGCCGGCGACGCCGCGGGGCAGACGAACTTCAACACCGCCAACGACTGGCGGATGCTGTCGTACCTCTTCCGCACGAACGCGTCGTTCATGGAGCGCTACCTGCTCACCGCGTCGCTGCGCATCGACGGCTCCTCGCGCTTCGGCCGCGCCAACCGCTACGGCAAGTTCCCCTCGTTCGCCCTCGGCTGGAACCTGGCCGAGGAGCCGTTCTTCCCGCAGGTCTCGGCGATCTCGGGGCTCAAGCTCCGCGCGAGCTGGGGTGAGATTGGCAACGACAAGATCGGCTCCTACCCGGGCGTGCCGGTCGTGACGAGCAACCTGAACGCGGTGTTCGGCACGGGCGAGCAGCTCACCTTCGGCGCGCTGCCGATCGAGCTGGCCAACCCCGAGGTGCGGTGGGAGGAGACGCGGCAGACGAACGTCGGCTCCGACATGGCGTTCTGGAACGGCCGCCTCTCCGCCACGGTGGACTACTACAACCGCACCACCAGCGGCATCCTGGTCCAGGTCCCGATCCCGCGCTACGTCGGCGTCGGCACCGACCCGTTCGTCAACGCGGCCCGCGTGCGCAACAACGGCATCGAGGGGACGCTGACCTGGACCGAGACGCGCGGCAACTTCGAGTACGACTTCAACGTCAACGGCTCGACGATCAACAACAAGGTGCTCTCGCTGGGCGGCGGCCGCGAGGAGATCCTGGGCGGCGGCCTCGGCAACGAGATCTTCCCGACGACGCGCACCGTCATCGGCCAGCCGATCGGCTCCTTCTGGGGCTTCAGGACCAACGGCGTCTTCCAGAACACGGGCGAGATCGCGGCCGGGCCGCTCCGCGGTGGTGAGGCGCCTGGCGACATCCGGTACCTGGACACGAACGGCGATGGCAAGATCACCGACGCCGACAAGACGTTCATCGGCTCGCCGATCCCGGACTTCATCTACGGCCTCAGCGGCCGGGTGGCGTGGAAGGCGCTCGACGTGTCGGCCAACTTCACCGGGCAGCGCGGGAACGAGGTGTTCAACGGCAAGAAGGCCGTGCGCTTCGGCGTCGAGAACTTCGAGACCTCGTTCCTGAATCGCTGGCACGGCGCGGGCACTAGCACCACCGAGCCGCGGATCACCAACGCCGGGCACAACTACCAGTCGTCCACCCGCTTCATCGAGGACGGCGGATTCTTCAAGCTGAACGCGGCGCAGGTCGGCCTCCGGGTCCCGGAGCGGCTCACCAGCCGCGCGTTCGGCGTGCGTGGCGCCCGCGTCTACGTGAACGGCACGAACCTGTTCATCAACTCCGACTACACGGGGTACACGCCCGAGCTGACGGGCGCGAGCGTGATCAACAGCGGCATCGACCTAGGCGTCTTCCCGCAGGCGCGCACGATCACGTTCGGCCTCGACCTCGACTTCTGACGATTACGAGCGGCGTCGCGACCCGCGCGTACGGGGATTGCGACATCAACTTCCCATGGCAGGTGACTCCATGAACGGATCGGCAAACGCGTCGCCTCGCGGGTGGCGCCGGCTGCGGCTCGGGGCGCTGACCCTGCTCCTCGCGGCGGCGGTACCCTCGTGCAATCCGGAGACGGAGCCGCTCGGCGTGCTCACGACCGAGAGCTTCTTCCGGACCCAGGACCAGGCGGTCCAGGCCACGAACGCCACGTACAGCATGCTGCGCGACTGGCGCGTGCACGTCTTCTCCTGGATCGGCCAGACCGAGATCGCGTCCGACGACGCGACCAAGGGGAGCGTGCCCGGCGACGCCGGCTTCCTGGGCGACCTCGACAACCTGAACTTCGACCCGGGGAGCATCGCGTTCCGCGACCCGTGGGAGGGCTACTACCAGGGCGTCTACCGCGCGAACGTCGCCATCCAGGGGATCTCGGGGATGGGCGGCATCAACGAGACGCTGAAGGCGCGGCTGCTGGGCGAGAACAAGTTCCTGCGCGCGTACTTCTACTTCTTCCTCGTGCGCTCCTACGGCGGCGTCCCGCTGATCACGGCGCCGCTCGCGCCGAGCGAGTTCACGCAGCCGCGCGCGACGAAGGAGCAGGTGTACGCGCAGATCGAGCAGGACCTCCTCGACGCCATCGCGGTGCTCCCGGAGAAGTCGGAGTACGCGGCGGCGGACCTGGGGCGCGCGACCAAGGGCGCGGCGCGGGCGATGCTGGCCGAGGCCTACCTCTACGAGAAGAAGTACGAGGAGGCGTTCACGCAGGCGCAGGCGGTGGTCACCTCGGGGCAGTACGCCCTCTACCCGAGCTACCAGACGCTGTTCACTCGCGAGGGTGAGAACAAGGAAGAGTCCATCTTCGAGGTGCAGGCGGTGGCGCTGGAGCAGGGCGGCGCGGGGAGCCAGTACGCTGAGATCCAGGGCGTGCGTGGCACGCCGAACCTCGGCTGGGGCTTCAACAACCCGTCGCCGGAGCTGGAGCAGTCGTACGAGCCCGGCGACCCGCGGCTCGAGGCGACGATCATGTACCCGTGGGAGCTGCTGCCGGACAACAGCGGCCGGGTGGTGTACCAGAATCCGAGCATGCCGAACAACCGGTACAACCAGAAGGTCTTCCTCTCGCCCGAGACGCCGGGCGGGGCGGGGAACGGCGGCGTCAACATCCGCCGCAGCCGCTACGCGCACCTGCTGCTCACGGGCGCCGAGGCCGCGGCACAGACCAACCGCACGGGGCAGGCGCAGACGTGGCTGAACCTGGTGCGGGCGCGCGCGCGCAGCGGGCGCACGGTCACGATCGGCGCCTACGAGGAGCTGATGGCGACGTCGATCCAGTCGGTCCTCGGCCTTCCGGCCGCGACGAGCCGCGTGTTCGTGCGGTACGCCGACCCGACGGACCCCGCGGCCGTCGCCGGGCTCCGCAGCTTCCAGAGTGAGTGCACAGGCTCCTGCCCGTCCAGCTCGCCGCCGCCGGTGCGGGTGATCAACGCCGATATCATCCAGGCGGTGAACGCCGTGCCGGTGACGACGCTCGAGCAGTACTACACGGAGCTGAACAAGGTGGCGCCCGGCGGCGCGGTGGTGCTCACGGTGCTGCGGGTGACGCAGTCGGCCGCCGGCGTGACGACCACGACGCCGGTGACGATCACGGTCACGGCGCAGGCGCTGCTCCCGAACGTCACCACGGCCGACAAGCAGCAGTTGCTCGTCGCGATCTGGAACGAGCGGCGGGCCGAGCTGGCGATGGAGCAGCACCGCTGGTTCGACCTGATCCGCCAGGGCCCGGAGCGGGCGGTGGCGGCGTTCAACGCGCAGGGGAAGGTCTTCGACCCCAACAAGCACGTGGTGTACCCGATCCCCGCCGGCGAGGTCGCCATCGCGGGGCTGCAGCAGAACCAGGGCTACTGACCTGGCATTGACGCGGCCGCGGCTGGACTCCTTCCGGCCGCGGCGGCGTCGTCCGCAGACCAAGGAGGGCTCATGCCCCGCCCGAGTGGACGCGCGATCGTCGCGGCAGCCGCCGTCGTAGCGGGCTGCGCACTGGTGGGATGCGCGCGGGGCGGCGCGTCCGCCCCTCCGGCGCGGAAGCCGGCGCCGGAGGCGGAGGGCGGGGCGGGGCGCTCGATGCAGGGCGAAGGCACGGGCTCGGTGGGGGTGGTCGACGGCGACCGGGTGCGCGGGATCCCGACCACGCACGTCGAGGAGCTGCTGGCCGGGCG